>FWPV01017159.1_pt1 | contig 10075 bp, 9 predicted proteins | sample 2228371 | NCBI WGS metagenome assembly FWPV01 (sample SAMEA103939776, study PRJEB20133) | metagenome
AGGGAGGATCGTCTCGGGAAGGTTCTTCTCGAACTGCTTCTTAACGATCTTGATTTTCTTATCGGCAATCTGATCCTCCAGATTTCTGAGGACCTCTTCAATGATATTATTCACCGTATTCATCTTCTTCATAGGGGTGTTGAAGTTGATATAATCCTGGAAACAATTGAGCAACGAAATCGTCTTCTCAATATCTTCCGATACGATCTGGTAGAAATCTTCTCCCAACTCCGGATCACTAAATTTATCTCTTGAAAGAAAGGCAAAAGTCTTCATGCCAGCAAGACTTCCTTTGACTCGCTGGACGAGTTCCATAAAGACGTTGAACAGGGAGTAAGGAATCTGCTCCTCTGGTGGGTTCTTCTCGTCCAAGGAGCCGGTTCTTGGCTCGCTCTTGTTCGTCGAGGGTGAGAAAAGCTCTTGGCCATCCTCTTTCTTGACAAAGGAATCCTTCATGGCAATGAGAGGAGCTGCATTATTTGTGCCAATCAAAATAACCGGTTAACTATTCGATTTTACATGATTTTACAAGCACACAATGTGGAACAATAGTTTTATGCCATGACAAATTTTGTCATTTTTCGCAACTTGTTTGGCAAAGGACATCTGTCCTTGAAATGGCAGGTATAATGATTACCCTGTCCGCAACTTGAAAAAAGGAAGGGCCAACTCCTCGCAGGAAGGGAAGCCAAGGCAGAATGAAAGGATGAAGCGAAACCAGCTCTCTTTAAGCAACAAAGGCCCCTTTTCTGTGCTTCACAACGATCAACTTATCCTTTTTCAACTGTTGGAGCGCAAAGATGACCGTCTGTCTGCTCACATTGAACTGGAGGGCAAGCTTTTCCTGGATCAACCGCTCCCCCTTCTTTAACTTTCCGGTGTCGATCATCGTTTTGAGCTTTCGATAAACCTCCCCGTTCAGATCCCTCCTCGTTAATTTTCTCTGGAAGATCTCTCGGATGACTTCTTTGGGCACTGCGTTTTTCATCTGAATTCCCCCTTCAGGCTTTTATCGCACGTGAATACTATAACAGAAATTCTTGGGGTCGTCTACCATGCGTGACCAAAAGATTGGGGACCGGCGTGACCTTTGAAAGATTGCCTCTGAAATCCGACAGGCAAATCACTGCGCCTATTGCTTGACACCATTGGTCTGTTCGTCTACGATTGAATCGTCTAAAAATTTTTAGAATATTGAACGAAGATGCTTTTCCAGCAGTCCACCCATCGAAATCTGATTTTTATCTCTTTCTCTCAGTTCGGAGCAGCCTCGGCTTTCAATTTTCTTAACGTCTTTTTGCCTTTCTATATCTTCAACATCAGTCCTTATTCCTTCCAGGAGACGCTTTTCTGGATCGGCGCCATACTGGGGTCCTCCGGCTTCGTCACGGCCATGACATCAACGTTTTGGGGTTCCTTGACCCATCGCTTCAGTCCCAAGGTGCTTTATCTCAGAGGACTGATCGCCCATGCCATCATGATTTTCCTGATGGGATGGACAACCAACCTCCACCTTCTGCTCCTCCTCAGAATAGGCCAGGGACTCATTGGGGGGATTTCAACGATTGGAATGGTCATCGTCTCGTCTTCGTCTCCAAAGGAAAGGATATCTTTTCATATGGGGGTTTATCAATCCTCGATGACGTTAGGCCAACTGGTCGGACCTCCGCTCGGTTCCCTGGCGGCAGTCACCCTTGGGTTTAAGGGGGCCTTCACGAGTGCCTCGGTTGTCATCTTTGCCGCTTCGGTCTTTTGCTATCTCTATGTCACCGATGTCCCCAAGCTCCCCAGAGAAATGAGGACCTCGCTCTGGAAGCTTCTTGACCGGCGGGTCCTCCTCGGCTGGATGCTCTGCTTCACAGCCTCAGTTCAGCTCATGTTTTTGCCAAGTGTCCTTCCGAATGTCCTGGATCAGTTTCGTATTGAAAAACCGATCGCGCTCAAGCTGGCCGGGACCGTCGTGATGCTCTACACGGCCACAGCCATGATCGGCACCTATCTCTGGAGCTGGTTGTCAAGAAAATATGGCCTCTTCAGAATGATCACCGTCCTCTTTGCTGTGGGGATACTCTTTCAGGCGCTTTTGGCCTTATGCAGAGGCGTCGTCGACTTCACGCTGATTCGAATGATCCAGACAGGACTCGTGGCGGCAACCCTCCCCTTAATCATCTCCCTCTTTCTCGATAAACCGAAAGGGGAGGTCATCGGTTTCTTGAACTCGGCAAGATTTACTGGGATTGCGTTGGGACCTATGATTGCAACCTCGATCCTGGCGCTGTCCAGCCTCACGGTCGTCTACTTGCTCATCAGCACGATCAGCCTTCTGGCCCTTTTAGGATTTAGGTTCTTCTTCGAGGAATCCCCCGACTGACCCGATCGGCCCACCTTTACAACAAGGGAAAACTGCTTTATAAGTAAACAAAGCCGAAAGGATAATACGATCATGAGAATTCGAAAACCGGGCAGGGTGAACGATCATATCTGGTTCCTGGGACGGGAAGAATCAGGGGTCTACTTACTCGAAGGAAAAGAAGAGGCGATGATCGTCAGCGGCGGGATGGGCTATCTTGTTCCAGAGATCCTTCAGCAATTGGACGAATTCGGAATAGATGAAGGGAAAATTTCAAAGATCTTAATCCTTCACGCTCACTTCGATCATGTCGGGATCGTCCCTTTCTTCAAGCGCCGCCTTCCGCAGTTGAAAGTCTATGCCTCTGCACGGGCCTGGGAGATCCTTCGAATGGAGAAAGCCATCGCCATCATCAATGATTTCAGCCGCAAAGTGGCGAAGTGGATGAAAGAAGAAGAAGCTTACGCTATCTACGACCTTGAATGGCGAGACGACGTCACCGGCACACCTGTTCGCGAAGGAGACCAGATCAATGTTGGAGGGTTGAAGTTGTCCATTCTCGAGATCCCAGGCCACTCCTCGTGTTGCATCGCGGCTTATGTTCCCCAACTGAAAGCCCTTTTCCCCACGGACGGAGGGGGCATCCCATTTGATGAGACCATCGTCACCTCTGGAAATTCGAACTACACCCGGTTTCAGGAGAGTCTTGAAAAGCTAAAAGGTCTTGAGACAGAAATCTACGGCGCTGATCATTATGGATATGTGACGGGAGAGGAAGCCCATACCTTCATTCCAAGAACCATTGAAGCCGCAAAACAGAATCGAGCCCTAATCGAGGAAACCTATCGCTCCATGCGGGATATTGATTTAGCAGCCCAGAGACTCGTCACTTCATTTTATGAAGAAAATCCTGACTACTTTCTCCCTCCCGAAATCTTCCTCGATGTCTACCGGCAGATGGTGCGACACATCGCCGGCATCCTGGATGGGAACGCCTAAGGATTTTGAGCACAGAGAAAAGCGTCACCTGAACGTTAGGACGACGATTTCCGGCGTTGTGTCCAGACGCATGGGCGGCCCCCAGGTTCCGGCCCCGCTGGAGGTGTAAACGAGCAGATCTCCAAATCTCTTCAATCCGTAGTCATACCCCTGGTAGATGCGTGACGTGAGGAATCGAAAAAGGAAAACCTGACCCTGGTGCGTGTGCCCTGAGAGCTGAAAGCTAATGCCAAGATCTCTTGCCGCCTCCAAATGGAAAGGGGCATGTTTCAACAAAAGACTCGGCTTCTGCGGATCGATCCCAATCTTTTTCAGGACGGATCGAAACATCTCCTCTCTTCTTGTATCCCTGTAATCGACGCCGACGATCTGAAGACCATCCACTTCAACCTTTTCGTTATCTAACACCTTCATCCCAGCGCGACGAACGGCCTGAAGGTATGGGGTGTTGTCATCAAATTCTTCATGGTTCCCCGTGATGAAGTAGATTCCATAAGGGGCAGAAAGCCGCGAAAACGGTTCAATCACCCGATCGACATCCACCACCAACCCGTCATAGAGATCGCCCCCGATGAAGATGAGATCCGGCTTCAACGCCTCCACCATGGTTGCGATTTTCTGGGCGAACCCAAGATTTCTGACATGTCCCAGATGGGTGTCGCTCACCCAGACAGCCGTCCTACCTTTCCATGATCTGGAAAGGCCGGGCAATTGGACATCGATCCGGGTAATCCGAACAACCCCTGCATTGATGAATCCAAAGAGACTTGCCGCAAACGCCATTCCCATCAGAATCTCGAGCAATCTCTTTCGATCCAGAGGGAAGTGAACGAGCTTGCCCAGACCGTATAGGATCCAACTGAGGAGGGCTGCCAGAATGAGGAGATAAAAGATCCCAAGCCAGGAGGCTGCACCCGTATAAAGGCACCGCACCAGGACGCCGGAGTAACGAAAAGCGAGAAGGGACGTCGCGACCAGGCTGATGGACAGGAGAAACATCCCAACTCTCATGGTCCAAGCGATCGATGGGATGGGCAATCCAAAAAATCGGACCAGCGTTCTGTATAAGAACCAATGGCCAAGGAAAAGCACGGATTGGATGGTCGTAACAAAGAGGACGAACCGCATTTTTCCCTTGCACTCTAACGGATCGTTTTCTAATTCGCCATCCTTCCGCCTTGCTCGGTCTGTTTCACAACAGACCGCTGTGAAAAGTATTTCCCAAAAGGGAAAGCGTTCGAGAAAAAAGGGAAAATGGATTCCCTCTCCGAGAAGGGTTTGCTGTCAATTGACGAAAAATCGTGTCAAATCGAATCGCGTTGAGGAAACGGCATGGTCTTTGCTCAACAAGAATATCCGATTCGACTTTTGAAACGGAGGATCCATGATGGCAAAGAATAAAGATTACCAATCTCCTATCATGTTGAGAGCCCTCCACGAGCGATCGAAAAGACGGTGGAGAAGCTGCCTTGTCCTGACCCATCTCTTTTATCTTACAATCATCGTCTCCTTGGTGGGGTATCTTTATTACGATGGAGAAATCAGGACGAGTTTCAATCTTGAAAGGCAACATTTCGAAGAGTTGAAGACAAAGGAAACCATCTATTCGATTTTAAGGAGCAAGGGCGTCAGCTTGAGCCAGGGCCTGGACATTGCCGAAGTGACGATTCAACAATCGAAGAAATTGAACCTTCCGGTCTCTCTGATCCTCGCCATCATGCGCAAGGAGAGCACCTTCACCCCTTTTGCCCTCTCTTCCCAGAGTGCGATGGGACTCATGCAGATCCATCCCGCAACCTGGGACTGGTTCGTGAAGAAGCTGAACCTCAAGCTCTCGATCCATGCTGCCTTTGATCCGGCCACGAACATTACGATGGCGACCCAAATACAAGACCACCACCAAATCAGAAACGGCGAGTTGGGAGTATGCGCTCTCGGCCTACTATGCGGGGCTCAATTCCCTCTCTCAAACGGGGATCACCGAGGACCATGCGCGCTACGCCGCTGAGGTCAATCGACTTAAGGAGGAATATGATAAGAGGTTTTAAAATCAAATTGCGTATCCTCTGGTTATCGCTTCAGTGCACCCTGCTTCGAATAAAAATTCATCGATCGCATGCCGCTGACTTGTGATCCTTCATTAACCTCACGAACGAGATCCGCCTCCCATCGTCAGGCCCGCCCTCTTTTCATCGCTTCTTTTGATGCTGTAAGTGGCTATCGACTTCGCCACCAATTTTCCTTTTTCATTGAACACCTCAACGTCGCCGACGGCGGTGATCGAACCTTTGTGAATGATTCTGGCACGTGCCTCGAGTTTGCCCTGGTCCACAGATGCAAAGAAGTTGATCTTGAATTCAATCGTGGCGATCCGATCCTTGGGATCGACCAGGTCCACTAAGGCCATCGCCACGGCAGAATCTGCAAGGGAGGCAATCGCACCGCCATGGGCAATCCCGTAGGGATGGGTCAGATCATGTTTAAAAAACATTTCGATTCTCGACTGCCCTTCTCTGATCTCTTTGACTTCCATACCGAGGAGTCGGTAGTAAGGGTAACGGTTTGTCACCTCGATCACTTGCTTGAGATAGACGCCTTCTGCCATTGACAAGCCCTCCGGAGGATGTTTTGATTATGCAGAATCATACTTGCTCGAACGGAAAATAGCAACCTGCCCCGAGAGGACGAGGTTGGAGCGGGGAGCGCAGGGTTGCAAAGACGCCAGAACATTACGATTTGAAGACGGAGAACGGAAGAGAAGAAGGGAAAAGGATCTGAAGCGAATTGCTGATTGAAGGACAAGAAAGCGTGAGCGGGAATAGGGAGAATCTTGTGGTGAGGGTTTTCTTACAAAGGCTTCTTATTTTCTTTCTTCCTATCATAACGGTAATGGCCGCGCAAGCAGAAAATCGTATTCTCATCGAGTGCTTTCCGAAGGTAGCCAAGCAAGGGGATGTTTGCCTCATCAGAGCCTCTGGGGCTCCCTCTCTTAAGTCCATCTACGGGGAATGGCGCGGCGAGAGATTTCCAATCGCCTTTAACCCCGAAACAGGAATTTACGAAGGTCTCCTCGGAATCGACCTGGCCACGCCACCAGCAACTTACAAAATGAAAGTGGTGGCCACTGAGGGGACAGGCGGGTCCCATTCAGACGTTCTTTCCTTGAGGGTCAAGAAGGTTGATTTTGGGACGCAGAGCCTTTCGTTGCCTTCAGAGATGGTAGAATTAGATGCAAAATCCCTCGAGCGCGTCCATCAGGAGACCAAGAGGTTAGAGGGCCTGTTCCAAAATTACCGGGCGGAAAGGCTCTGGAGAGGTGTTTTCGTTCAACCGGTCGAGGGGGAGGTCTCTACGGGATTCGGATTGAACCGCATCATTAATGGGAAGCAAAGCAGTCCACACACCGGGGTTGATCTGCGGGCCGAGCAAGGGACCCCCGTATTGGCAAGCAACCATGGGATTGTGGTCTTGGTCGACGAACTTTTCTTTTCAGGAAAATCTGTTATTCTCGATCACGGATTGGGTTTTTACTCCATGTACTTTCACCTCTCGGAAATCCTGGTCCAGGAAGGAGATCGAGCCCAAACGGGGAGCATTCTGGGTCGTGTGGGATCCACAGGAAGATCCACAGGTCCTCATCTCCATTGGGGCATCAGAATCCGTGGAGCGCGAGTAGATCCGTTTGCCCTGTTGAGAATAGGGGCGCTTTCGATCTCCACGAATCATTTACAAAAAAAAGATTGAGATGGCCGGATGGTCAAAGATCCCTCTCCTGTTGATCGCTTCTTTTTTGGCCCAGGTTTTCTTCCTTTCTCGAGCCCACTCACTCGAAGCACTTTCCCAAAAGCAACTTGCAGGCATTGAAGAAAAATGTCGAAAGGCAATCCAAGCCGGTCAGCTTCCTGGGGCCGTCGTCCTTATCGGGAATCGTGATCGGCTGCTCTTTCGTCAGGTTTTCGGCTTTCGAGCACTCAAGCCTCAAAAGATCCCCATGACGGTCGATACCATTTTTGATCTTGCATCCCTCACCAAGGTTGTTGCAACGACCCCTGCGTTGATGCAGCTCGTTGAAGGCGGAAGGATAGGGCTTGATGATTCCGTGGCAAAATACTGGCCGGCGTTCGGTGGAAGCGGGAAGGAAAAGGTGACGCTTCGTCACCTTCTTACCCATTATTCGGGACTCCGCCCGGGGCTTGATTTAACAGCTGATTGGTCTGGTTACGGGGAAGGGCTGAGGAGGATTGTTGAAGAGAAGCCGGTCTCCATTCCGGGAACGGTCTTTACCTACAGTGACATCAATTTTCAAGTGCTCGGAGAGGTCGTCCAACGGATTTCAGGGCAATCCCTCGATCAGTATTGCGAAGGACACATCTTTAACCCCCTTGGCATGAAGGAGACGTTCTTCAGACCACCCCCTCAGCTTCATCATCGGATCGCACCTACGCAAGGCGCCAGGAGAAAACAGAGCAGCCAGGAGGCCGTCCACGATGGCGTCGCTTTTCGAATGGGTGGTGTCGCTGGTCACGCAGGACTCTTTTCTACAGCCGACGACCTTTCGAACTTTGTCCGAATGATGCTTGGACAGGGCAGCCTCAAAGGCATAAGAATTCTTGACGCCTCAACGGTTGAAATGATGACCTCCCCCCAATCGCCTCCTGATCGAGTCCCTCTAAGAGGGCTCGGATGGGAGATCGATGCGCCCTTCGCCTCGAATCGTGATGCGCTCTTTCCCGTGGGCTCTTTCGCCCATACCGGGTTTACCGGCACCGGGATTTGGGTTGATCCCGTCTCCGAGACTTATATTATCATTCTTACGAACCGCCTCCATCCCTCAGGCAAAGGGAACGCCGAACCTCTCAGATCTCAGACGCTCTCCCTTGTCAGCGAGATGGTTGGACCAATCTCTCAGAAAGAGGTTTCTGCCAAGAGACCCTCTTTGAAGCACTTCTGCGAGAGGGACGCCCGACCAAAGGTGCAGACCGGACTGGAGGTCTTGGTTGCCAACGGGTTTTCGCCGCTGGCGGGATTGCGTGTGGGACTGATTACAAATCATTCCGGTGTTGATTCGGGAGGGAGACGATCCATAGATCTTTTTCATCGCGCACCAGGCGTAAAACTGGTTAGGCTCTTCAGCCCGGAGCACGGCCTCTCTGGCAGGATGGAAGGCAAGGTGCCCCACGCCAAAGATCCCTTAACCAGGTTACCCGTCTACAGCCTCTATGGAGATGTCTTGAAACCTTCGAAGAAAATGTTAGATGGCGTGGACGCGTTGGTTTTTGATATCCAGGACGCGGGGGCCCGATTCTACACCTACCTTGCGACATTGGGCTATGCCATGGAGGCGGCAGCAAGGAAAGGGATTGCTTTCTATGTGCTCGACCGGCCGAATCCTCTTACCGGCTTAAAGGTCCAGGGGCCGATGTTGGACAAAGGTTCGAAATCTTTGACCGGCTACTTCCCTTTGCCGATCCAGCATGGGATGACGGTCGGAGAACTTGCGGAAATGTTCAATGCCGAAATGAAGATCGGGGTGAACCTCCAGGTCGTCAAAATGGTGGGCTATGATCGATCAAGCTGGTATGATGAAACGGGCTTGCCCTGGGTGAATCCTTCCCCTAATATTAGATCGATCACCCAGGCGATCCTCTATCCGGGGGTTGGCATGATCGAGGGAGCCAATCTGAGTGTGGGGAGAGGAACGGAAACGCCTTTCGAACTTGTTGGCGCGCCATGGGTGGATGCGGATAAACTGACACAGTACTTAAACAAACGCCGGATTCCAGGCGTTGCATTCGAGCCAGCCCATTTCGTCCCTCGCCATGACCGATTCAAGGGACAGGTCTGCCATGGGATTCAGATCATCTTAGGCAACCGTCAGACTTTCGACGCCTCCTCCCTCGGAGTTGAAATCGCAAGTGCACTCTACCGACTTTATCCAAAGGACTTCGAGATCGAGAAGACGATTCCTATGATGGGCAGTCGGTCGCTGATCGACGCGATTAAGGAGATCGAACCCCGTATCATTGTTTCGAAATGGGAAGCCCCGCTTGAGGCGTTCCGGAAGCTACGGATCAACTATTTGCTCTATTAGGTTTCGAAGGAAAAGGAGAAACGATTGGAAGAAGGGGCTCCGCAATCTTTAGGTCTCGTTCATCTTTATCTTTTGATAAAAGGATTGGATTTTAAGATTATCAACCTCTGTGAGAATCTGTCTTTTTCCGTCCCTGGACTCGAGAACAGCCATCCGATTCACAATCTTCCTGAGAATAAACTCCACCCCATCCACAGCGTTCTTAAACCGATCGCCTTCTTTTGTTTTCATGGCGGCCTCTCCATAACCATTCCGATGCTGATCTTCTTTGATCAGAGCCGCGGTCATCTTTGATCCACCCTAAGCCGTAAGCCGCCTCTCTCCTGAGGTGGGAGGTGAGGTATCCCTGAGGAAAAAGATTTTTTCCACTATTGGGATTGAGCAAATTTCATGCCATCTTGTTCAAATCTGTAACTTATCGTTTCCAAAAAGAATTAGAAAACGACCCCCTCCTAACCTGTCAAAATTTCGGACAAATTTGTCACTCCATTAACAAATTTGAAACAGGTTGCCGCTTCCAAAGAGGACTTCAGGAATTCGTAACCCCTCAGTTTCAGGGGGGAAACAGGACTGAGAGGGATGTTGGAGAAAATTTTAGAGCGGCAACCTTCGCATGCCCCTCGGCTGCGGACCTC
>FWPV01017160.1_pt1 | contig 10075 bp, 8 predicted proteins | sample 2228371 | NCBI WGS metagenome assembly FWPV01 (sample SAMEA103939776, study PRJEB20133) | metagenome
GAACAGAAAGGGGAACGGGAACGGGAACGGGAACGGGAATGGAAATGGAAACGGGAATGGGAACGGGAACGGCGCGAACAACCACCTCTTTCCGGAGTCGCTCAAGGGCGACGGGAAGTTCTTCTACGTTAGGCAGAGCAGGCCTCTTGGCCTCGGACACGCCATCCTCACTGCTGCGGAGTCCATCCAGGGGGAGCCCTTCGGCGTGGCCCTTGGCGATGCTGTCATCGCCTCGCCCGGCCCCGGAGAGCCTCTTCTCTGGCGGATGCTGAGGGCCTTCTCGGAACGCGCACCCAAGGCAGTCGTGGCCGTGCGCGAGGTACAAGGGGAACAGATCTCTCGGTACGGCGTAATCGCACCGGGACAGTGCGGCGACGGGCTCATCCACGTCGACGGGATCGTTGAGAAGCCTGCGCCCTGCGATGCCCCGAGCAATCTGGCTGTCTCCGGGCGCTACCTGTTTGCGCCGGATATCGTCGAGCACTTGCGGCAGACCCCGGCCGGACGGAACAACGAGATCCAGCTCACCGATGCCATCCAGAGCATGATCGACGCAGGTGGGGAGGTCCTGGCCGTCCCCCTGCTCGCCACAGAGAGCCGATATGACGTGGGGGGGTTCGAGGAATACGCAAGGGCGTTTGTCGAGGTGGCCCTTCAGGACGAAGAGTTCGGCTCATCGCTTCGCGAGCACATTAGGAATCTGATTTGAGGGGTAACCGAGCTTTGGACGCGGGGGCGCAGATGGCCAGGAAACGCGTCATCAAGGTGAAGCACTTCAGGCCGGTGCCTGGAGCCCCGCGCCCCGCACCACCATCTACGGGCCGCAAGGTCGCGGTGCTCATGGTCACTGGGGTCCTCTTGTCGGGCGCGGTCGCGCTCGGTCTGCTCGGGAACCGGCTGCCCAACCCGCCAAACATGGATCTGTCGCGGCGTTTGGCATTTGCATTCGCCAGTCTGATGGGGCTCTTCGCCGCCGGTATGATCGGTTTTGCCCTGGGCATGCGCGAAGACCGTCAGGGCCCCATGTCGCGGCCCACTCCAGGCGAGGGGATAGCCGACAACCAGCGCCGCGCGCGTATCCTGATCGCCATTGGGAGCGCAGTGCTGCTGGCATCGGGCTGGCTGGAGTATGTCGCGGCATTCGACAAGATGCCGTGAGGCAGCCGTCGCTGGTCATACCTATGCTGCAGATCTGGGTCGTTCCGTATGCCTTTGCATGAGTGGCCTCTTCGCAGGACGTCTGCCGGCGACCTGCACTCAGGTCCAGCCGGACGCAATCTTGGATGCTGACGCCTCGCGCGCCAGTCTGTCGAGCCAGCGGTTCCGCGGTACCACTGCACACGTTGGATGAGTCAGCGGAGGGATGGAACGGCAATGACTACGGTGATCGAGCCCCAGAGCGAACAGCAGGCGGCTGAGCTTCGACATAGCCCCGAGGTCTCTATCGTCATTCCTGCCTACAATGAGGAGGGCGCTATCGCGGAAGACCTGGCCGCACTGAAGGAAGAACTCAGTGCAATCGGCCTCGACTACGAAGTCATCGTCGTGAACGATGGCTCGAAAGACAATACTGCCGCTGAAGCCGCCAAAGTAGATGGCATTGAGATCATCAGCCACGAGGTGAACCGCGGATACGGCGCCGCGCTGAAGACAGGTATTCGAAACGCCCGGGCTGACATAGTCGTGATCACTGATGCAGACGGTACGTACCCGCCGAGGTACATCCCCGAACTGGTGCAAGACGTGAGGGACGGAGCAGACATGGCGGTCGGCGCGCGCGTGGGACCGTCGGTGGCAATCCCCACGATACGCAAGCCTGCCAAGTGGGTGCTGGCGAAACTGGCGAGCTACCTGGCCGAGCAGCATATCCCCGATCTGAACTCGGGACTGCGCGCCTTCCGCAAGGATGCGGTCACGCGCTTCTTTAACATACTGCCAAACGGCTTCTCGTTCACAACCACCATTACTCTCGGCATGCTCACGAACGGCTACCGGGTCGTCTATCGGCCGATCGACTACCTGCATCGCGTGGGCTCATCGAAGATCCGGCCGATCAAGGACACCTACAACTTCATCGTCCTGATTCTGAGGACAATCTGCTACTTCAACCCGCTCCGGGTGTTCGTTCCGCCGGCGGTTTTCTGCACTGTCATCGGACTCGTGAAGCTCATACACGGCGTCTTCTGGGAACACGACATCTCCCAGGGAGAGATGATGATGCTCCTGGCGGCAGCCCAGTTGCTGGGGACGGGCATGGTGGCGGAGATGGTCTCGAAGATCATCACCGGCGGCACTCCGAGCAAGTAGAGAGGGGCTTGTCTGTTGCGGATTCTTGCCGTCATCCACGAGTTCCCCCCCATAGGCGGCGGCGCAGGTATGGTCTTTGCAGACCTTGCCGGGGAACTCGTGAAACTGGGCCACGAGATCGACGTGGTGACCGCAGCCCACGGGAACCTTCCGGAGCGAGAGGATTCCGGCGGTGTAGGCATCCACCGGATTCGCTGCGGGCGCAGACGCCAGATCGCCCCGTCAGTGCCGGAACTCCTGGGCTATGTGCGGGAAGCTCCTTCGCATGCCCTGCGTATGATGCGCGCGCGCCAGTATGACTTGATCTACGGCACGTGCATCCTTCCGGGCGGGCTCGTGGCGAGGAAACTGCACCAGGCCACGGGCCTGCCATACATGCTGACGACATCGGGCTCCGACGTGCCCGGCCACAATCCGAGGAAGTTCGGGTTGGCTCATCGGCTCACACGCCCGTTGTGGCGACGAGTGATCCGAGATGCCGCGGCAGTCACTTGTCAGAGCGAATACCTCGCGGGTCGCATTCGGGCAGCCTATGGAGGACCGGTTCCCAACCTGCACATCATCCCCAACGGAATTGACACCGAGAGCATCCGGCCACGGCCTTTGGAGGAGCGCGAGAAGCGGATACTGGCGGTAGGGCGTATCGAGGAGGCCAAGGGGTACCAGTACCTGATCGAGGCGATGGCCGGCTTGGACACCGACTACCGCCTGGAGATCGTGGGAGACGGGCCGTACCTGCCGGTTCTGCGGGATCTGGCCGAGCGGCTGGGAGTGCCGGTCGTATTCCATGGCTGGCTCGACAAGAGCAACGGCGCACTAAGGGACCTCTATGAGACCTCTTCCATTTTCGTTCACCCGTCGCTGGCTGAGGCATTCGGGGTCGTTGTACTCGAGGCGATGCTCGCGGGTCTGCCCGTTGTGGTCGCGGACGGAACCGGCTCAGCGGAACTTGTCGGTGCTGCGGGCCTCAGAGTCCCTCCCGCGAGTGTTGATGCACTGCACGACGCGCTCGCACGGCTTCTGCATGACCCCGGACTGTGCTCAGACCTCGGGAAGACGGCCAGGCGAAGCACAGAGGATATCTACGCGTGGAGGCATGTGGCCAAGCGCTACCAGGACACCATGGTGCGGCTTATCGATAGAGCGTAGTGCGCATGCTTCGTGAGCCAACGATAGGGGAACAATGTCACAGCAGACCTACCTGTGCGTCACAATCGATGCCGAATGCGATGGGTCCCGCAGGACGCTCCGCGGCATGGGCACGCCCGCGTTCAGGAGCGTGGTCGAAGGTGTTTGTCGCAGGCTGCAGCCAATGCTGAACAATTATGGCGCGTGCGGGACGTACTTTCTCGATTGGCTGGTGCTGAACGACAATCAATCCATGGACGCGATCTTGGGTATGACCGGGCGTTTCGAGATAGGTGCTCATCTCCATCCGGAACACGTCACCCCACGTGGAAGTGGAGCGCCCATGGGCACGGGCCGGGCGCTCTTCGGGTGCTCCGATATCTCCGACGATGAGGAAATGGAAAAGCTGTCAGTGCTCACCGAGACCATCGCAGAGCGTACCGGCACTCGCCCAACAAGTTTCCGCGCCGGGCGTTTCGGGGCTGACAGCGCCACATTGACGGCGCTGGCCGGTCTCGGCTACAAGGTGGACAGCAGCGTGACGCCCGGCATATCCTGGGTCTGCAAGGGCGGGCCGGACTTCAGGAATGCTCCACGCCAGCCCTACTGGCCGGACGACCACGACATAACTCTGCCTGGGAACGGCGCTGTGCTTGAGGTCCCGGTGACGATCGGGGCAAGGAAACTGCCGTTCCTTCCGGACCATTGGTTTCTGTACGACTGGTTGCGGCCCACCAATACGTCAGCGTATCGGATGATCCGCCTGATCGAGAAGACCATCGCCATATCATCTGGCGAGCGCCCGGTGGTGCTCACGATGATGTTTCATAGCCAGGAGCTGATCGGGGGCACATCACCGTACGCACCCACGGACCGGGCAGCCCTCCGACTGCTGTCCCGCATTGAACGTGTTGTTGCTCACTGTGCAGCCAGTGGCATCAAGTTCATAGGTGTGAGCGAGGCATATGGAGCGCTCTCAAGGGCAGATTGCCAGCGTGATCTGCCCCGCCACCCGACGACCGCTCGGCAGGACGGTCGAACACCGGATGAAGTCACGGAGAGGGTGCCGTGAAACGCCCCCGCGTCATGCATATCATCGGTTGTCTGGCCCCCTATGGGTCCGAACGTTCGATGCTGAATGTGTGCCTGAGCCTGCGCGATCGCTATGAGCCGATAGTACTGGCGTTTGGTGGCGGGACACTAGCGAGAACTCTCGCAGACGAGGGCATTCCATTCGAGACTATGTCCTCCGCAGAGACTGAGGAGGGCAGTCTCTGGCGACGTTTCGAGTTTTGCAGGAACCGCATCCGGCGGTACCAACCGGATCTAGTGCATACGCACTACGCATACAGCAATGTGCTCGGACGTCTAGCCGCCCACATGCAAGGCATCCCCACTGTCGGACACATTCGGGGCCCGGAACGCCTGTCCGGTACGCTCCTCTATCGCACCGCCTACCGAGTTGCACACCATGGGCGAACGAGACTGGTAGCAGTTAGCCGCGGCCTCGCCGATGTTGTGGAGGCCGCAACAGGACTTCGCCCTCTTACCATCTACAATGCCGTCGATGAGGCAGCCCTCTTCCCGGAGAGCGGCGTCCCCGCCGACCTCAATAGAGAACTGGGGGTCGACGACGGTGCGTACCTCGTCGGGACCGTCGGGCGCGTCGAACCAAGAAAGGACTACCCTTCGCTATTGCGTTGTGCACAGAAGGTCTGCAGAGCCGCGCCAGACGTTCATTTCGTATGCGTTGGAGATGGTCGACAACGGGAGGACATGGAGCAGCTTAGAGATGAGATGGGGCTTTCCGGGCGGGTTCATTTCCTCGGGTATCGGGATGACATCGGCGCGATTCTGCAGCGCCTGGACGTCTTCATAAGCACGGCACTCGCCGAGGGGCTGCCGCGCGTGGTGTTAGAGGCAATGTGGGCCGGGCTGCCAGTCGTTGGCACACGGGTTCTGGGCACAGAAGAGACCATCGTCGACGGCCAGCAAGGCTTCCTGGTTCCTGCCGGTGATGATGAAGCGATGGCTGAACGAGTACTCCAACTGTATCGCGATCCCCAGTTGCGCGAGCAGATGGGACAACAAGCCTACGAGAGAGTGCGTGACAAGTTCAGCCTCGATGCGCTCGCACGAAGCATTGATGCGCTCTATCGAGAACTCCTCGGCATGGACTGACCAATGTCGAGGCGACGGTTGGCGGCATGTTGATCATGGCGAAGGGACCCACCAATGTCCCAGAAAAGGGTCGTTCACCTGATTGAAAGTCTTGAGCCCTATGGGGCGGAACGGCTGATGGCCTTCATCGCCGTCGGATTGAGGCACGCCTTCTCTCCCACGGTCGTCACCTTTTTTGGGGGCGAACTGGAGGGCGTTCTCTCGCAGGCCGACGTCCCGGTCAAGATCATGGCACCAGGCCCACCCGGCCGGATGGGCATCCCGAAGCGATTCCAGCTATGCCGACAGGTGCTGGCCGAACTCAGGCCCGACCTGGTCCACACATACCTGATCTACGGCGACGTCTGCGGCCGGATGGCGGCCCACTGGCTGGGTATTCCCACGGTCTGCCATCTTCAGGGATGGAATGGCAAAGCGGGGTCCCTCGCGTACCGCCTGGGGTATCGGATCGCCCACAGCAAGCGTTCGCGGGTCATCGCCGTGAGCGACGGTGTTGCAAGGAGATTCCACGAATGCGTGGGGATTCTGCCCCGTACCATCTACAACGCGGTCGACGAAGAACGCCTGCTGGCAGATGCCCAGAGCCCCGTTGATACCCGCGCGGAACTCGGCCTGCCGCCCAATGCATTCGTCGTCGCCACTGTGGCCAGGCTGGTCGAGTTGAAGAACCACAGAGCGCTGCTGCGTTGCGCCGCGAGGGTGTGTGAACGCACCGACGACGTGCACTTCATCTGCGCCGGGGACGGTCCGCTACTCGACGAACTCGTCGAGATGCGCGACCGACTGGGGCTGAACGATCGAGTCCATTTCCCGGGCTACTGCAACGAGGTAGGCCGTCTCCTGCGAGACGCTGATGTCTTCTGTCTGATGTCTCGAGGAGAGGGCCTGCCGTTGTCAGTGGTTGAGGCCATGCTGATGCGGTGTGCCGTCATTGCCACCGATGTGCAGGGCGTGAACGAGGTCGTTCAAGAAGGGATTCAGGGCTTCCTCGTCCCTGACGATGACGACGAAGCGGCAACGAATCGGCTGCTCGAACTGCACAGCGACAGGTCTCTGCTGAAGAGGCAAGCCGAGGCCGGTCACACACGCGCACAAGAGGCATTCAGCAGAGAAGCCCTGCTGCGCAACATCGCGGGGGTCTATGAGGAATTGCTGAACGACACCCGCAAGCAGACAGCGCACAGGGAGTGAGGTGATGCGTCCATGCCCCCCGCGATCTCCGTCGTGATCCCGCTCTACAATAAGCAAACGCTCCACCTGGTCCGATGGGATCAACGAGTGGTTCAACATCCGGGTGCCGAAGAACGCCGCCACGGACCCGACCTTCACCGACTACCAGATCGTGGTCGTCAACGATGGGTCGACCGACGGCGGCGAGGAACTCGTCAGACCATTCCTGGGGACGGGAGATCTACTGATCAACCAGAAGAATGCAGGCGTTAGCGCCGCGCGGAACCGGGGCGCTGAGGAGGCACAGGCGGATCTGATTGCCCTTCTGGACGCAGACGACGAGTGGCTGCCCGAGCATCTCCAAGACACGCACCAGTTGGCGCATCTCTTCCCGGATGCAGGTCTTCTGGGAAGCGGGAAGAGGGAAATCCGCGGCTCCCTCATCAGAGACATCCAACTCTCCGGTTCATCGCCCCGTGTGGTCGACTATTTTGCCATTGCGTCGACCTTTCCGGTGGACTCATCCTCTGTGGTCATGCGTCGACACACGTTCCTGGCGCTGGGTGGCTTTCGCGTTGGTGAAGCACTGGGTGAGGACATCGAGCTGTGGGCACGCATCGCGATGCACCACTGTGTGGCCTTACACCCACGCATCACCAGCATCTATCAACGGGATGCTCAGACGCATGAACTCAATGCCGAGTCATCCCCGAGAGGCACGGGCTTGGAATTGACCTATGCGATGCTGGAGCGCGCAGTAGCCGAAGGCTCCTGTCCTCCGTCGCGGTCACTGGCCACCATAAGATACGCTGCGGAGCTTCGCATGCGCGACGCTCGCGCACTCATACTTCAGGGGCACTGCGTAGAGGCTGCGGCTCTGTTGAAGAATGAGACAGTATCAGCTGCCGGCCTCGCCCGACAGGCGCAAGAGCTGATGGCGTGCGCGAGAGTGCGCAGTTGCCTTCCACCTCCAATTTACGGCGCCTTCGTTCGGTTCGCCCGCTTCGCACGTCGTCACAGCAAGCAGGTATTCACCAGAACATATGGCGATATCATCGTCAGACAGTATTACGCAGACCGTGACGCCCTCGAAGCTTGACGTCGGCCTAGGGCGGTTGCGCGGGAACCTGCTCGGGAACGCAGGCAGCTTCGTCGTGAGTCTGGCCATTGGCGTCTGGATGACGGAGCCATCCACCGTCTATGCCACCACGGTGCCGCACCTGGCTTACATGATTTTTCAAGCCATGTTCGCCATCATCACGGTCGCCCTCAGCGGGTCGGTGGGGCGCTTCCTTGCTGTGGACATCGCCGGAGATGATGTCGAGAGCGCCAATCGCACCTTCAATACCTCGCTGCTGGCTTCGCTTGCCCTCGCCATCGCGCTGCTGCCCTTAGTGGGTGCGCTTGCGTGGTTTGGCCCCAGCGTGCTGAGTGTCCCTCCAGGCCAGGAGAATGCCGCACGGTGGCTCCTCCTGTCGGCCGGGCTGGCGTTCCTCATCAATACGGTGGGGAGCAACTTCGCGGCATCGACCTTCGCCCGAAACCGGCTTGACCTGCAACGCATGGCAGACGTCATCGGCATGCTAACCCAGGCCGCCTGCATCGTGATCCTCTTCGCCGTGTACGGCGCATCGCTGTGGCAGGTGGGACTGGCGTTATTGGCCATGGCCGCCGCAAGGCAGATCACAAACTGGGCCCTCTGGCGCCGTCTCACGTCCGAACTGCGGGTTTGCAGGAAGGCCTTCGACGGGAGCAAGCTGCGGTCGGTGCTGGGTATGGGCGGCTGGCTGACGGTGAACGCGGCAGGGGCGCTCCTGCTTCTCCAGGCTGAGTTGCTGATGGCGAACCTGATGCTGGGTGCGCACGCGGCCGGTCTGTATGCTCCCCTGGTCCAATGGAGCACACTGCTTCGGTCACTCACCGGGGTCGCGTCCGGCGTGTTGACTCCTACGTTCGTCGTACACTACGTTCGAGGTGAGGAAGACCGCCTGACGTCGGTGGCTCGGCAGGCCGTCAAGACGCTGGGGCTTGCCATCGCCCTCCCGGTTGGTCTTGTGGCGGGGCTGAGCGAACCCCTGCTGCGTACCTGGCTGGGCGATGAGTACGCACACCTATGGCCTCTGCTTGCCCTGATGACGTTGCCCTTGTCCATCAATCTGGCCGTGATCCCGCTGTACGGGGTCAACCAGGCCATGAATAGACTGTTGTGGCCAAGCGCCGTTATCGTACCTGCCGGTCTTGCGAACGTCGCGCTTGCTGCAGTCCTGGCCGGGCCCCTGGGGTGGGGTCTGTACGGGATAGCCGGCGCCGGTGTCATCGTACAGACATGCTACAGTCTCTTCTTCACCCCCGTCTATTCCGCTCACATCCTGCGACACCATCACTCCACGTTTCTGCGGGAGCTAATCCCTTGCTCGATTGGCGCGATCTTGGTTGCCCTGTTGTCGCGGTGGCTCAGCACAACGATGGATCTGGCGTCCTGGCCGCGGCTGATCGCAGCGGGTGCGGTCGTCGCAGGGCTCTACACCATTGTGGCGGTCCGTGTCGGCTTTCCCAAGCCGGAACTAGAGCTTCTCAAGAGCCTGCTTGGGGCGGGGCGAGAGAGGTAGTATCACCGGTCATCGGGAGGATACTCGATGGATCCACACCAGCCTGCGCCGCGCGAGGTCTCCGGCCAACTGGTTAGACGTGGGGTCAGCGGCAGGCTCGGGCAAATTGGGCGCTCGGCGACCGTGTGGCTGATTGCCTTGCTCGTACTCGGTATGTCTGTGAGAAGCGGAGGCATCGACGTTCCTCGCGCCACAGTTCCCGACATGGTCTACGGCCGCGCCCATCGGCCATTCGTCCAGCGAGCGCTCGTCCCTATGGTGGTCCGAGGGTTAGTGGTGGTGACGCCTGCCAGCCTTGAGCGCTGGGCCGAGGCCGCGATCCGCCCCGGAACCGAGCTCTGGGGCATCTTCCAGCGCCTGCGTTGGGACCAAGGGTACCCGTTGGAGTACCTGTATGTGTGCGGTGTGATGCTGCTATCGCTGCTAGCGTTTGCGCATGTGGTAAGAGTACTGGCAATGGACATCTATGGGCAGACGCCGGTCACGTCTTGGGGAGCGAGTCTGCTGGCGCTGCTGCTTCTCCCCCCTTTCTTCTCTGAGAGGTACTACAGCGCGATCTATGATTTCACAAATCTCTTCCTCTTCAGTGCAGGGCTACTCGCGTTACTACGGCGAACCTGGTTGGTATACTGGCTGGTCTTCGTTCTGGCTTGTGTGAACAAGGAGACGGCCATCCTGCT
>FWPV01017163.1_pt1 | contig 10074 bp, 5 predicted proteins | sample 2228371 | NCBI WGS metagenome assembly FWPV01 (sample SAMEA103939776, study PRJEB20133) | metagenome
TGATACGACATTAATGACTTTCATCTGTATAGGGAAATAAGCAATATCATGCAACGGCCGGAATAATACAATAGATAAAGCGAAGATCATTACACCTGCTGATGAAAACAGTATCCCGTTAAAAAGGGCTCCGGCAAGAAATATTATATACCCGGCGCTGAAAATATAGATACGGTGTTGCGGTTTGGTCAACCTGCCTAAAATATAGAGGATCAATGCAGTAATAATACCGCTTATGCTCTGAATTAATCCGAGTGAATCTTCGTTTCCGACAAGCCGCATGATCAATATTGCCGGAGCTGTAACAAGATATCCCTGGGCAAGTCCTTTCAGTAAAGCCAGAACCTGCATTTTAAGCCATAACCTGTCAAAACGAAAGAATACAAATTTCTTCAGGTTCGGATTCCTGAAAGAACCTTTATGAATGATGATACTTGAAATAATAGTCAATATAAAAACTCCTATAGTAACTGCCCTGTAGCTTCCGGTTATTCTAACTCCGAACACATTTAACGGATGTGTTAAGAAGGCTCCGATTACGACCGGCACAAGGATAGCCGTGATTGTATAAAAAAATGTCTCAAGTCCGTAATAATAATTCCTGTTGCTGTCGTTGGTGGTGCTTAAGGCCAGAAAATCCCTGTTAGCCCAGAAGAAGCCAAAAGAAGCTCCCATGAGCATGCCGGCCAAACCAAGGCCCATAATCGATAATTCTTTCAGATTCATCATAACCAACATAGATATGCCACTTAGCAGCATGCCAAAACTATAGAGATTTGCTACCCTGAACCGGTTCAGAAGATAACCGTTTATCAGAAATGTGATAGGAATACCTGTGTATACTGTAAGATAATAAACTACCGCTTTCACCGGATCGTTTGAATTGCGCATAATATAGGCAACTACAAAAATCTCGATCACTGGTAGGACAAATGCATATACCATGTTTGTCACAAGCAGAACACGCATGTTCCATGGCATCTTTAGAAAATAAGCATACTCCGATCCAAGCCGTGTGAGAATTGATTCTTTTTTCATCTGTTACTATTCTATTTTTATATTCAGGCCTGCTTGCTAAAAATTTGCTCAGCGGGCAGGCGGATATTACATTTATTATAATTATGTGATGGATAATATATAGATTTTATCGATAGGGTAAACTCTTTATAATCTTTGTAATTCAATGAATTCTTCAAATCCTATTGATCGTTAAGTATGTGGTATACAAGATCATCAACAGGAACGGTCGCCAGACTGATATTCGAATCGCAGCAACCGTAATATATATAAAGGATTCCGTCCTTAATAACATTTCCTGTTGGGAATACAACATTAGGTATCACCAATCCGAATTTTTCATAGTATGTTTCGGGTTCCATGATAAAGTTTGAAGTACGGGCAATAATTTTCAGCGGATTATCATGATCGAGAAGCATAGCCCCAACTCTATATACCGATCTTTCATCCACTCCATGATAGAGCAATAACCAACCTTCGGAGGTTCTCACAGGGCTTGCTGCGGCTCCGATCTTGCTACCTTCCCACGGATTTTTTGCTACAGCCAGAAGGCTGGGTTTTGTCCATTCCATAAGGTTATCAGAATAGCTCAGCCATATTCCCGGCTGTGCTGTACCGAATTTATCTCCTACATATTCTTTCGGCCTTCGTAATAGGACAAATTTCCCATTTATTTTTTCAGGGAACATAACATGATCCCGGTCGTCGATCTCAGGAGGTGATGTATAGCAGAGGAGTTTGAAATTTATTCTGTCATCCGAAACAGCAATGCCTGATTGAGTGATCATGGGATAAGGCATTTTTTCCCATCCACGGTATTTATCTGTGGGATAATCAGGGATTCCTTCGCCTGTTGGAAGACAATCAAATCCGTATGGCTGCATGGCAAAACACATATAATATTTGCCCTCAATCTTTACCACTCGTGCATCCTGCACACTGCCTTCGGGCAAGCCCAACATCTCTGAGGAAAACACGGGCTTATCGGATACGAGTTTAAAGTGAATACCATCAGTACTTTCGTGCAATCCGATAAATGTCCTGAACGGCCTCAGCGATCCTGCGGCCCTCTCGTACAGGTAAAACGTGCCATCTTCATATAGAATCCCCGGATTAAAAGTAACAACCTTTCTCCAGCTTTCCTTTCCGGGAATAATAACAGGATTGTTTTTGCATCTGCTTATTTTCATCTGTTTTTGTTTTAATTTTCATTAGCGTAATAAATAACCTCCTGGATGGGTAGTAAGATGCCGGAATCATCGATTCCGGCATCTTACTTAATTACACAACTACCAATGTTACTTTAAAACGACTTTAAAGCTTTCCGTATCACCTGATCTGCTTGTTACACTAAGTATATAAATACCCCTTTCGAAAGAACGAACATCGATAGTTGTATCAGACTGTCCAGGAGATGCATAATAAACAATGCTGCCAACTACATTGAACATTTTTACAGATGCGATGTCTGATCCACCTTTTTTAACATATATATATTCCGAAGCAGGATTAGGAGACACACATACTCCTGACTGTATAGCAGGAATTGCAATATCAACCAGCCGGGTGGGTGTAGAAGACCATTCAATATTATCGAAGTATATAATCTCCTCCGATCTTTCCATACCCGTCCAGTCAGGGAAAATTACAAATGTGGGGAATGTATCGCCAATAGCAGCTGAAAAATCAAATGCAAGAGTAACCCACTCACCTGAAGTTTCAGGGACAACAGTAACAAGAACGCCATTCGTGGAGGGAGGTTCAATTTTCAATCCTACAGTATCTGTATCGGTTTTATATACATCCATAATAAACCATCGAGTATCTTCTGTAATTATAATCGGGTCTAACTCATTAGTTTTAACCCCTGCCCACATGGCAGCTCCGACATGCATCTGGTATTTGCCTACTTTCGATGATGTATTTACACCTGATGGATCAGGATTATCCACTATGGTAAATGCATCGGGATCATTATCGACAGTTGTATTATCAAAAACAATCCACTCATAATCAGCTCCTTCCGGTTCAAAAGTTATTTTATTGTAATGAGGAGTATCAGGTTTGGGTTCTTCTCTTTTAATCAATTTGATTTCATCGAAATACCAGGCTATTGAATCACTGGTTCCATCAATATCAGGAAATAAAGCTATCAGGGTATCGATATAGTTGGTTCCTCCGGATAAATCGAAGATCAATTCCTGCCAGTTGCCTTCTTCAGTATAATTTCGTCTCAGATCGAAATGGGCTCCTCCCTCTCCTTCAATTTTTAACAGCACCTGCCCTTCCATTTCAGAGTATACCAGCACACTGAGCAAATTTAATGTTGTATAATCCAGTGGATCAGAATATGTTTTAATTCCCTCCCATGTAACCATATTGGATGTAAATACCTGTAATGCACTATCGGTAGTATTAATTCCGCTGGGCATTGGGTTTGCAACAACATTCATGCCTTTGATATCCCAACTATCGAAGGCGGGAGATACATCCTCGAAATTCGAAATCATCAGTTCATTCTGTGCCATCGTAATGAATGGCAGGCATAAGCTGATAAAAAATGAATAAATCTTTTTTTTCATAATTTGTAAATTTTAAGATGGTTAATACTATACAAACACCCTCTTCTTTAAGCGTGCTTTTAACAGGAACATTTATAGAAGTATTTATTATTTCAGGCTGATTAATTCATTATTTCTGATTCATTATTAACAGAGATACTATAATTATTTTATAATGAATAGTATATATTTTCAGCCAGATAACGTTATCCTATAAAAATAAGTTATTTAACCTTAAACCTGCATGTAATACGGTGCAGTATCGTTTATCATTCATTCGTATACCCGTGATTCTGAACCAGGCTTCCCCCCGAACGATTAATTTCGATGAGCGGAATAGGCCAAAGTCCTTTCTTTGCCGGATCCCAATGGTATCCTTTACCAGGTTTATAATTTGTAAATACATTATCGGCGTCTCCCCATCTTATAAGATCCCAGTAACGGATCATCTCAAAAGCAAATTCCAGCCTGCGCTCCTTTTTAATGTCATCCATGGTGACAGACGATAATGAAGGCAAGTCTACCCTGTTTCTTACCAGATTCACATAGTGCTCGGCACTCTTACCATTCAGATTATCAGTTGCCCCGTTAACCATGCATTCGGCCATCATCAATAATACATCGGCATAGCGGATGATATTTATATTCAGAAAGCTTATATCGCCTACAACATAATTATTATCGTATCGGTATTTTCTTCTGAAAAAGCCTTCAAAATCATCGGAATCCTCTTCTTCATTGCTCCAGCTACCATACTGGCTGAGATAAAAGTTGAATGCAGAGTCAATTTCTGCCGACATGGGATTTCCAAGGTAAACATTATAGTTCAGCCTGACCAGATCATTTTCCGCAATATACGCTTCAACCAGTTCGCGGGTGGGTTTAATAAATCCCCAGCCTGCCTGTAGATTAACGACCGAGATGTCTGGTCCCTGTTTCCATTCGCGTATTCCGCATAGTTTAAAGTCGACGCTTGCTTCATCATAGGAATAGCCTGTATTATCATCCGACTGGAAGGTACTGTTAATTGCCGAAGTATATTCCAGTTCAAAAATCGATTCTGCTCCATGCTCATATGTTGCCTGAAAATTCATGTCGTAATTGCTAAACAGACTATAGACCCCCGAACTGATAATACGTCCGAACAGATCAGCTGCTTCCTGGTAATAGTTACCATAATTGTTACCCGGTGAAGACATAAAGAGATATACTTTACCCAATAATGCCTGGGCGGCTGATTTGGTTGCCCGGAAAAGCTTATTACGACGCAATTCATTTTTATCAGGCAATACAGGAATTGCTTCACTTAGGTCTCTAACTATCAATGCATATACTTCCTGAGCAGGTGTTCGCGGAAGACTATACTCATCAACTGTCGCGGTATGATCCAGTAATACAACATCACCGTAATACCTGACGAGATCAAAATAATAGTAGGCTCTTAAAAATTTTGCTTCTGCAACTATCACTGACATTTCGGGAATAGAAGTATCAGCATTCTCTATAACAAGATTAGCTCTGTAGATCCCGGCATAATACTTGCGCCACAAGCTCTCAATTCTTTCCATGCCAGGCGTCAGCGTGAATTTATCGGCTCCCTGGTAGGCCATAATATCCTGCCCCCCCGGAGTTCCTCCGGCGTTTGCATCATCCGATGCCACATTCAGGGTAACAAAAGTTGATGCACCCCAGTGAAAAACCCATGAAATTGGATCGTATGCCGAGATCAGTGCAGCATCCAAATCTTCCACTGTCTGGTAAAAATTACTTTCCAGAACCTGATTTTTCGGATCGATATTCAGCAGGTCTTTTGAGCAACCTGCTATAAGACCTGTTAATATTGTTAGTTTGATAATTCTTTTCCAAGTCATAGTTCTAAAGGTTAAAATGTTACGCTGATGCCACCAATATATGTTTTCGCTGTTGAATAAAATCCCCTGTCGATTCCTATACTTTTCCATGCATCGCCACTGGCATTCTGATAACCAGGGGTCCTGCCGATTTCAGGATCACCACCGGAATATTTTGTTAGTGTAAGCAAATTCGATCCGGAAATATAGAAACGAAGTTTTTCAATCCGTAGGTAGGAAGTAATTTTTGAAGGGATTGTAATACCCAGCTGAATGGAACGTAATTTTAGGTATGATGCGTCTTCAACAAATAAATCACTTTCTCGGAAATTCCTGTTACGATCAATCACTGTCGGCCTGAACCAGTTCGCATCGATATTATCCGGGAGCCACCGGTCGTCATAGAATTTTATTGTGCGATTATTTCTACCCTGTCCGGGACGTATTGAAGCATTGTACACCGAATTCCCTGTTGCTGCAGATAGTACCGCCGAGAAATCGAATATTTTATACCTGATATTTATTGTGAGTCCATAGGTCCATGTTGGTAAAGGCTTTCCAAGCATGACCTTATCATCCTGATCGATTACTCCATCATTATTCACATCAACGAATTTGACATCGCCGGGGATAGCATCGGGCTGTAAAAGCGTGTCTCCGCTGTTAACATAATTTCTTATCTCATCGGCATTATCAAAGAATCCATCTGTTTTATATCCCCAGAAATACCATACAGGTTTACCTACTTCAAAGCTGTTCACAATGCCTGATGAAGCTCCGCTACCTATAGTTACTCCTTCATACGGGATTACGTCATCAGGCATCTCTTTTACAGTATTTTTTAGGTATGAAACAGAAGCGCCAACGCTGTATTTGAAATCTCCCAATGCATTCATATATTTAACATCGATCTCAACTCCGGTATTCCTTATAGTGCCAGCGTTGATTATTGGACTTGGGTTCCCGACATAGTAAGGCACGGTAGCCTCAGCAAGAAAATCTTTCTGGTCCTTAATATAAAAATCGGTAGTCATTGTCAATTTATTTAAAAACATTCCCAAGTCTATTCCTGCATCAAATTGCTCCGAGGTTTCCCACTTAAGTTTTGAATTAGCAACTCTGCTTGGTTTGGCCCCGTTAAGAACTTGGTCAGTAGGAGTCGGGTATCGGCCGGCATAATACCCAAAATCAATCACGCTTACATAATCGTAACTTCCTAAGTTTGCATTACTTCCATTCCTGCCCCAACTTCCTCGGATTTTTAAGAAACTAACCACCGGTAATGACCACCATATCTCTCTCGTAGGTATATACCCTAATGATACTGAAGGGAAATATCCAAACCTGTTATCAGTACCGAACTTCATGGAACCATCAGCCCGGAAATTTGCGGTAAAAAGCACTTTCTCTTTCCAATTGTAGTTAATTCTGCCAAAATATGAGATTAATACATTCTCGTAAGTTCCATCGGAAGGTTTATCTCCTGCATCCGAAGCTGATGACAGGTAAGCAAAATTTTCGTTGGAATAGCGAATATTGAAGTTTTGTGCATACATTCCATACCAACTGTATTTCTCATAGGAATTACCTGCTAAAAATCCGACCGAATGATCTCTCAATGTTTTACTATAATGCAGAGTTTGTTCCCAAATATAGCTGCTTCCCCTTTCCATATTTTTTATGATCTCACTTCGGGTAGTTGTTCTTACTGAGTTCAGATAGAATTCCGGTCGCCACTGGGAATAGTTCCCATCGAAAACCTCGAAATTAATAGCAGGAGTATATACCAGGTTTTTCACTATTTCCAGGTCGGCATAGAAACGCCCGCGAAGACTTCCCGATTTTCTGTAATTGTTTCTGGTTTCCATCAGAGCAAATGGATTGCATACATCGCCTGAGACCAGTCTTGAAATCGCATATATTTTCCCATCGTTGCTTTTCATAAGGCTTTCAATATTGTTCAGTTCGACAGCTCTCAATTCCGATAAATCGCCAAAATATACAGGGGTTATAGGATCCATGTTTACGGCCTGTGACATAATGCCTTCGAATTCATCATTTTCAGGTATTGTTTTCTGAAGCTTATTGGCAAAATCAAGTTTTCCTCCCACCGAAATCCATTTGTTAATTGCAGTACTTGTATTAATTAAGAATGTATATCTTTCAAACATTGATCGGTCGCCTCCGATAATACCATTTTGTTTAAAATAACTACCTGATATATATATTGTTGATTTTTCCGTCCCTGCACTAAATGAAAGTACATGACTCTGCTGCGATGCAGGGTTTACAATTTCAGCTACCCAGTCAGTACCTGCCCCCAACGTATCGGGATTATAAGGAAACCTTTGGTCAACATATTCCTGTATATCGGGATCCAAAATATTCTTGCTTTCAAGTCCTATTTTTTCGAGGGCATAGGCTTCCCTCATATATGTTGCATATTCTTTAGCATTCATCAGCTTTGGATAAACAGCGGCATCACTTATTCCATAATAGCCACTATAGGATAATGTACCATTCTCTCCTTTTCTGCCTTTTTTTGTTGTAATCAGAATTACCCCGTTGGCTGCCTGTGTTCCGTATATCGCCGCTGAAGCTGCATCTTTTAAAATTTCGATACTCTCAATATTACTCGGGTTCAGACTATTCATTCCATCCACTCCAACTTTAAGACCATCAATAATATAAAGTGGTTCGGTATTCCCGTTAGAGCCAATACCGCGTATCAACACATTTAAATTCTGACCGGGCTGGCCTGAATTTGCCTGTACAGATACACCAGAAACTTTACCCTGCAAGGCCTGTTCAACACGCAAATCTTGTGTCTGAGTAATATCATCGGAGGATATTTTAGAAATTGAACCGGTTACCAGGCTTTTCTTCTGAACACCATATCCTACCACAACAATCTCTGAAAGTTTAACAAGATCAGGGATCATCACTACATCAAGAATCCTTTTCCCTTCAACAGATACTCTCTCGGAAGTATATCCCACGAATGAAAAAGTAAGGTAAGCAGATCCATTCGGTAACAATATAGAATAATTACCGTTAATATCTGTAACAGTTCCTATGTTTGTTCCTTCGACAACAATATTTACACCTGGCAGGCTTTCTCCTTCAATAGTAGTGACCTTGCCTGAGATAGTTAAAGATGTAGAGTCTTGTGCTTTGGCATAGTATCCGTATGTTACAGCCATGCAAACCAGCATAACCATTTTTAATATTGTATTCATTTTCATAAAGCAGTGTTATATTTCATTTCTGTTTCAGTTTTTAATTTATTTTCTCTTTCTTTTTATTCGTATCTGGTTATAAAATAACCTCAACAAGCTATTATGTTATGATCGTAAAAATACGTTTTAGGTATCAGGTATTTTAATATAATTCTGTCAGATTTTAATACTTTTATGAAATCAATAATCGTTGGTTTGTTGTTTTGTTTATATTAGTGGAATTCTTTTAAAACGAAATGATAAAGAATGAAACGTATAGAGAGAGAGATCACGCCTATTAACAGAGGGCAATTCTATCTGCTGCAAAACCATTATAATGCACTGTTTGATTATCCTATTCATTATCATCCGGAGTATGAGATAAACCTTGTATTCAACACCTTCGGAAAGCGAATTATTGGCGATACCATCGAATCGTATAGAGGTACCGACCTTGCGCTCGTAGGCTCAAATACGTTGCATGCATGGACAAGCAAGAGTACCGATAATAATGCCAGAGTCATAACAATACAGTTTGCAAGGGATTTTTTAGATCGCCGTACGCTGGAATTTGAAGTGTTACAACCTATTAAGAAATTGTTGGAAGATTCACAATTCGGAATTGTATTCAGGGGTAAAGATCTGGCTATTCTGAAACGTAAGATTCTCACTCTGACTAGAGCCTCAGGTTTTAGCGGTTTTCTTAATTTTCTGTCTTTATTGAATGATATGGCAGGATCATCTTATGATCTTCTGCTTTCTACGCCTGTACAAAATAATCCTGATGAAATCCAGAATCATTCAAGAATACTCGAAGTATGCGATTATATCAGAAAAAATTATAAAAAGAAAATCTATATAAAAGATGTTGCCGGTCTGATCCATATGTCGCCTTCCGCCTTCAGCCATTTTTTTAAAAAACGAACCTACCGTTCATTTACCGATTATGTAATTGATATGCGTATAAGTAATGCATGTAAACTTTTGTTGGAAACCGATCAGCCCATTGCCCATATTTCTGAAGTCAACGGATTTAACAATGTATCTAATTTCAATAAACTCTTTAAAATAAGAAAAGGCATGACACCAAAAGATTTCCGGAAAGTAAGGCTGGAAAATGCTGTCGATGACAAAATGAACAATTGAAAATTTAATAACGTCCTTTATTATTATCTTAAATAGGAATAATTCAGAGAGATTTTAAAGGATTTATTTTACTGTTTTATTCAACTGCTATCATTTTAACTCCCATCATTTCTTTATTGTCAAGTTTTATGAAATATATTCCAGGTTTCAGATCTATATGTATATGTTTAATCCTGATAGGTTCAATATACCTTTCCTGAGTTCTAACGCTCACTGAATTTCTTAAGAATATAATTTTTTAAATTTCAGAAATAGAGGCATTTATCTTTAAAATTAGTACGT
>FWPV01017165.1_pt1 | contig 10074 bp, 6 predicted proteins | sample 2228371 | NCBI WGS metagenome assembly FWPV01 (sample SAMEA103939776, study PRJEB20133) | metagenome
AGCGAGGAGGATTACCGGACCTCGCTTGGGGAGGGTTTGGACCCCGACGAGTTCAACCCGGTCATCCGCACTCCGCAGGCTCTCGAGGCCGTCCATTGGCGGGGCGCCGGATCGGCCTTGGCGCATTCGCACGGCGTGTGCTGGATGGACCTGCGGGGCAACGGTTGGCTCAAGACGTCCAGCGTCTGGCAGAGAGCCCACAAGCTGAGGGACTGCCTCCAGCTCGGGATGGTGGCGCCGGTGACGGAGCCCGACGCCGCGGTTTTCATCGACGAAAGGGCCCTCGCCTACCTCGTCGACGCCCAAGCGTTCCAGATCCTCGTCCAGAACGTGCGGGAGGCCGTCCTGCGGTCCGGGCTGAGCGCCGGGTTCTACCTGCTGAGCGACCTGGCGCACCGCGAGACCTTCCCCGAGAGCAAGCTCTACATCTTCGTCAACGCTTGGGACATCCGCCAGGAGCTTCGAAGCGCCATCAAGCAGAGGCTCCAGCGGGACGACAAGGTTCTCTTCTGGCTCTACGCGGCCAGCCTGTTCGAGTCGGGCCGAGAGAGCCTCGAGCGCGCCCGCGAGGTGACGGGCATCGCCCTCAAGCCGCAGCCGTTCAGCAGCAAGACCGGCACCACGATCCTGCACCGCCGGCACCCCTTGTGCGAGGCGTTCGGCGACAGGGAGCACATCGGGCGCACGCTCTTCGAGCCCAGCTACTGCGGCATTCCTGAGGAGGCGGTGGTCTTGGGCGAATACACCCAGACCGGCCTGCCGAGCTTCCTGATGCGGGAGTTCGGCAAGGACGGCGACCGATCCGCGCGATGGAAGTCGGTGTTCTTGGGCGAGCCCGTGGTGACCCCCTCGCTCATCCGGGCGCTCGGCCAGCTGGCTGGGGCGCACGTCTGGAACTTCCAGGACGATGTGGTGCACGTGCGGCCTCCTTTCCTGCTGGTGCACTGCTCGGGCAGCGGGCAGAGGACGCTGGCTCTGCCGGGCAAGTGGTCGGCGTACAACCTGCTCTCGGAAGAGTGGGTCGCCGAGGAGACCACCAACCTGCGCTTCTACGGCCAAGACGGCTCCAGCCACTTGTTCCTGGTTGGGCCCAAGCTGGAGATCGAGCACCTGCTGCGAACGGACTTCCAGCAGGCCCTCGCCTTCCCGGAGATCCCGCCCCGCGACGAGAACACCATCGAGACGGACGCGGCCGATTTCGATGTGCCGATCATGAAGCTGGACGAGTGGATCGAAGGCGCCAGCCTGGACGAGCTCGCCGAGGAGTGGATGCTGCGGCCCAAGATCGCCGAAGAACGCGAGGAGGAGCCGGAACCGGTCCAGCAGACGCCGGGCTCTCGGCGCAGGAGGCGGCGCAAGTCCTCCGCCGCCGAGTCCCGCCCCGCGGCCGAGGACCGAGCGGAGGAGAGTCCGGAGAAGCTGCTGCTCGATCCGGATGACACCCTCGGGCTCAACGTCATCTTCCGTCGGCGCGAGTGATCCATGGGCTACCGAAGCGGACGCGTCGCACTGATCGGAAAACCCAACGCGGGCAAGAGCACCCTTCTGAACCAGATCGTCGGCCAGAAGGTCTCGATCGTCAGCAACAAGGCACAGACCACCCGCAAGCGGGTCGTGGGCATCCTCACCACCGACGAGTACCAGATCGCGTTCGTGGACACGCCGGGCGTGCATGAGCCCCACACGCGTCTCGGCAGAGCGATGGTGGAGGCCGCACGAACCAGCCTGACGGACGTGGATCTGATCGTCTTCGTCGCCGACGGCTCGAGGAGACCCGACGAGGACGACGCGGAGATCGTCCGCATGGTGCAGTCCGTCCCGAAGCCCAAGCAGGTGCCGGTGCTGGTCTGCGTCAACAAGATGGACCGGCTGCGCCCCGAGCACGTCCAGAAGACCGTGGACCACTACGTGAACGCCCTGGGTGCGGTCGACTTCATGCTGACCACGGCGCTGGACGGCACGAACGTCGATAAGCTCGTCCGCCAGATCGTGGAGCGGCTACCAGAAGGTCCCCCGCTGTACGATCCGGACGACTTCACGGACCAGTCCGCTCGCTTCATGGCCGCCGAGCTCGTTCGGGAGAAGATTCTGAACGCCACCCGGCAGGAGGTTCCCCACGCGACGGCCGTCGTGGTGGAGTCTTGGGAGGAGCCAGAGGATCCGAACGGCGTGCTCGCCATCTCCGCGTCGATCGTGGTGGAGAAGCAGAGCCAGAAGGCGATCCTCATCGGTCACCAAGGGCGGTTCATCAAGGCCATCGGCACCAAGGCGAGGCAGGAGATCGAGGAGCTGCTCGGCCGGAGGGTGTTCCTCGAGCTGTTCGTCAAGGTCCGCGAAGGCTGGCGCATGAACCCGCGGATGCTTCAGGAGCTGGAGTACCTCGATTGAGGATCCCGCCGATCTCCCAGCCCGCCGAATCCGAGGGCCCGCGCGTCGCCGTGCAGTTCGTAGTGGAGCTCGTCGGTCCTCGGCCGTTGGCCGGACTGAAGGCCCGCGAGGTCTTCTCGCACCCGTGGTTCGAGGCGCTGGGCAGGCCGATGGCGTACGCCATGGCGCCGAGCGACGCCTCCTGGCGCCTTCTGACGCCATCCGAAAGCGCCGTGGTGTACGACTCGCTGGCGCTCGCTTGGCCTTACCTGGACCGCCGCGGGCACCTCACGTCGCGTTCCGCGGAGCGCCTGTTCCACACTGCCGAGCGTCTGGCCACCGGTCTGGAGCGGGTGGCCATGCCTCTGACGCCGCCGGAGCTCGTCGACGAGCGGGTCCGCGACCTGCAGCAGCTCCAAGAGGCTCTGGACGCCTCCGTGGCCGTGACGGTCCAACCCGCGCAAGGCTGGTACGACCTCGAGCCATTGATGGCTGTGCTCGGGGGTCTGGGCTTCGCCCAACAGAGCGGTCGGCTCAGCCTCGCCTCATCCGAGTGGCCCGAGCCCCTTCTCGAAGCGCAGGTCTCGACGGACGCCCGGACCGCCCCCAACAAGGCCAGCGCCGTGGACCTCGGATTCCGCGTCGCCAGGAACCCGATCCCGCTGTGGACCCTCGACGCCCTGTTCGAGGCGGTCGACGCGGTGGACCGGCTCCATCGCAGTCTTGCGATCGACGACGAAGGCAGCCTGGTGGACGGAGCCCGTCGGGATTGGATGAGGCGGCAGGTGGCTCTGCTCGTCGAGGCGCTCCAAGAGAACGGGCTCCCGGCTGGATCGCCGGAAGCCCGCATGGTCTTCCTCGACTGAGTCGCGGCCGCTCTACGGCTCGTCGATCTCTGTGATGGACCGATTGGCCTCGGAGGCTCTTCGCCTGCGCCGGATCTGGCCGTACTGACCCGCCTTCGTCTCGAGGTCCGCGGGCGTCGAGTCGACGCTGGCGGCGGGGCTGACCACCCGCTGGGCGAACTGCTGCTCCTTGGAGGTGATCGCCATCAAGCCGGAGTCCTCGCCCTTGCGGCGCATGATCCAGCGATCGATGGCGTAGAGCACCGGCGACGCGATGAAGATGGACGAGTACGTGCCGAACACGATGCCGACGAGCATCGTGAGGTTGAAGAACTTGAGGTCGGTGGTCGTCGAACCCCAAATCAGCAGGACGACGAGCGTCAGGATCACCGTGAACGACGTGTTGATCGACCGCGCGAACGACTGGGTGATGGATCGGTTCACGAGGTTCTCGAACGTCTCTCCGGGGTGAGGCCGACGCAGGTTCTCGCGGATTCGGTCGAAGATCACGATCGTGTCGTGGGTCGAGAAGCCGATCATCGTCAGGACCGCGGTGATGAAGAGCGCGGAGATCTGCCAGTTGGCCAGGTATCCGACCAGCGCGGCCATGCCGAGCACAATCGCCGTATCGTGCAGGAGAGCCGCGATGGTGGCCGCGCTGAACCGCAGGCCGGTGAGGAACCCGCCCATCGCGACGCCGAAGCGGATCGCGAGGTACACAACGATGAGCAGGGTGCTGTAGATCACGCCCAAGATCGCGTTCCGCACGGTCTCCTTCTGGACCGTCGGACCGACCTTGGTGAACTCGGCCACGTCGTCCTTGGCAAAGCCGGCCTTCTGGGCCAGCTGATCCAGCGCCGCCGCACCGGCGGCCTCGAGCTCCCGGGTCTCCGGAACCGTCACGCTCGCGAGGCGCTGCTCGGGCAACACCTTCACGGTGGCTCCGCGCACGCCGTTCCTCTCGAGCGTCGCGGCGATCTGGTTGGAGGTCAGGTTGCGCTCTCCGAGCTTGAAGTTGATCTCGTAGCCGCCTTGGAACTCCACGTTCGGCTTGATGCCACCCATTCCGATGAACAGCAGGCCGATGAGGATGGCGAGCGCGGAGAAGCTGATGTACTTCTTCCAGTTCGCGATCACTTGGAGCGGCTTGTGCTCCGCGGACCGCTCGATCGACTCTCCGAACCACTGGCGGTTCAGACCGTACCACTTGGGATCCGCGCCGATGCCGGAACCGACGAAGAACAGCAGCAGCGATCGGGTCACGGTGACCGCCGTGAACAGCGAGATCGCAACGCCGATGATGAGCGTGCTGGCGAACCCCTTGACCGGCCCGGTACCCAGGTTCGCGAGCACGAGCGACGTCAGGATGGTGCAGGCGTTCGAGTCCACGATCGCCGGGAGCGCCCGCTTGAAGCCGAGGTGGATCGCTTTGTTGAGCGACAAGCCCGCGCGGAGCTCCTCCTTCATCCTCTCGAAGACGAGGATGTTCGCGTCCACAGCCATGCCGACCGACACGATGAACGCGGCGATCGCGGCGAGCGAGAACGTCGCCCCGATCATCTTCAGGACGGTCAGCGTGAACAGCGTGTAGAGGAACAGCGCCAGCAGGGCGACGAAGCCCGGGAAGACGTAGTACAGCAGAAGGAACAGCGAGATGGCCACGAACGAGGCGACGCCGGCCCGAACGATCTGGTCCAGCGCTTGGGCGCCGATCGTCGGGTCCACCTTTTGGCTGCTGAGTTCCTTGAGGTCGACGGGGAGCGCGCCCGAGTTGAGAAGCTCCACGAGCCTCTTCACGTACTCCGTCTCGAACTGCCCCTGGATGACGCCCTCCTCGCGGATGATCGCTCCTTGCTCCAGCGGGGCGATGTTGATCACCTGGTTGTCCAGCACCGCGGCCAGGTTTTCCCTGCGGTTCTGGTAGCGGCGAGTCCACCGCTCGATCTTCGGCGCGCCCGATGCCGAGAAGCGCATCGCCGGAATGAACCCTTGGCCCCTGGGGTTCGGCACGACGCGCGCCTCCGCCAAGTCGTCGCCCTGCAGGATCAGGTCCCAGCCTTTGATGATCTCCAGGTACTCCGGGTCGCCCGGCCGAATCGGCTTGCCCTCGGGGTCGAAGTGACGGACGAACGTCACCACGTTGCTCCCGCCGATCTTCTCCGTCGTGGCGACGTCGTACCGACGGGTTGCGAGCTCCGTGCTGACGTTCCGGGCGTGGTACCACTTGAGGCTGGCGGTCGTCGAAAGGAGCTTCCGCGCCTCCTCGACGTTCGTGTAGCCCGGAATCTCCACCACGAACTGGTCCGTGCCCTTGTCCTGCACGGTGCCTTCCTGCACGCCGCCCAGCGCCCCGACGCGGTTCTGCAGGATGCGCTTGACGTTGGCGCGGATCCGAGGCAGATCGGCCCGCTGCTCCGGCTTCAGCTCCGCGATCTGGAACGTGAACCGGACACCGCCGCGGACGTCCAAACCGAGGTTGTACTGCGTCCGGGAATAGAAGAACGCCGAAAGGCCGGCGAGCACCAGCACTGCAAGCAGGAAGAGATAGCTTCTAGAACGCAAGGAAACGCCTCCGGGCGAAAGCTGCTCGGCAGAGTATACCGAAGCGGGGCTGACCGGCCGTCAACGACCCGCGCGCCCTGTCGCCCAACGGAAGGCGGCGATCCTCTCCCTGTCTCCCACCAGCACGCGGAGCTCGAAGCCCTCGGGGTGCAGCCGCAGCCGTTCGGTCGTTGCCTCCAGCCAGTACAGAGCGCCGTAGTTGCCTCCCACCGGCGAGGGCCGCCTCAGCGGGGCTTGGCCGAGGCTCACCGGACAGGCCAACAGCGGGTCGAGGCCGAGGGTTTCTCTGGCCTCGCGGAACGCCCCGAGCCAGAGCGGCTCCGCGGGAGTCGCCGCGGTCTGGAAGGGCCACTCGGCGGAGGGTACCGACCGGTAGGGTGGCGGGACCGTCGGCTCCCACGGCAACGCGCTCGGCTGCCTGAGTCTCTCGGGGGATCCCGGCCCGCTCGTGACCAACCACCGCACGCCCAGAAGGGCTCGTCCGTCGGAAGGCGGCCCGTCCTCTCCGTCCCATCCGCGGCGACTCAGCTTGCAGAGCCGGACGGCGAAGCAGAGTCGGCCCTCCAGCCGGCTCGCGGCCTGCTTCCACAGCGCCAGCGTCTGCTCGGCCGTGAGCCTGCGGCTGGCGCAGAGGTATCCGAGGCGGCGAGACACCAGCCGAGGCGACACCCACACCGCCACGTCCGCAGCCTGCCGGACTCGGCCGTCGAACCAGACCGCCATCACGGCCCGCTCCGGCCCGAGCGTCCGCTCGATACCCTTTCCGGCCCGCCAAATGTCCACCCCCTCGCGGAAGGCGGCCGCGTCCGGCTCCACGCCGAAGGAGTGCTGCGAGGCCGATCCCAAGATCGCAAGACCCGCCATGAGCCAGACCATGTCTGCCCTCATTGTCGGCACGAGGGCCTGCCACAATCAGGCGTGCGCTACGATCTGATCATCCGCGACGCCGAGGTCTGGTCCTCCTCTGGGTCGGTGCGGGCGGACGTCGCCGTCCTGGGAGGCGTCATCGAGGAGGTCGGCTCGCTCGGCTCCGCTCGGGGCCGAGAGGAGGTCGACGCTTCCGGCGCATGGCTGCTCCCCGGAGCGATCGACACCCAAGTTCACTTCCGGGAGCCCGGCAACGAGCACAAAGAGGACTTGGAGTCCGGCAGCCGAGCGGCGGTGCTGGGGGGCGTGACGGCGTTCTTCGATATGCCCAACACCTCGCCGGCGACGACCACGGCCGAGGCGCTCGAGGACAAGGTGCGACGGGCGGCGGGCCGGTCCCACGCGCACTTCGCGTTCTACGTCGGGGCGACGGCCGACAACGCGACCGAGCTCGGCGAGCTGGAGCTTCGGCCGGCCTGCTGCGGCGTGAAGGTGTTCATGGGCAGCTCCACCGGAGACCTGCTGGTTGAGGACGACGCCACTCTGGAACTGGTGCTGCGACACGGGCGGCGTCGGGTCGCCGTCCATGCCGAGGACGAGGCTCGGCTGCGGGAGCGGCGTCCGATCGCGGAGTCGCGGGCCCATCCTTCCGCCCATCCGGAGTGGCGCGACGTGGATTCCGCGCTGCTGGCTACGCGGCGCCTCCTGCGTCTGGCCGAGCGCACCGGCCGACCGGTGCACCTGCTGCACGTCAGCACCGCGGACGAGGCGAGGCTCGTAGCCGAGGCCAAGGCCCGCAAGGTCGACATCACGGCCGAAGTCACGCCGCAGCACCTGCTCCTCTACGCTCCGGACTGCTACGAGCGACTCGGAACGCTCGCCCAGATGAACCCGCCGCTTCGCGACTCGTGGCACCAGTCCGCCTTGAGGGCGGCTCTGCTGGACGGCGTGTTCGACGTCGTCGGCAGCGACCACGCCCCGCACACGCTCGAGGAGAAATCGCGGCCGTACCCGAAGTCGCCGAGCGGGATGCCTGGGGTTCAGACGTTGCTTCCGGCTCTCCTGAACCTCTGCTGGGAGGGGTTCCTCGTTCCGGAGCAGGTCGTGAGGCTCGTCTGCGAGGGTCCGGCAAAGCTGTTCGGCATCCGTGGCAAGGGCAAGGTCGCTCCGGGGTTCGACGCGGATCTGGTGCTGGTGGATCCGAACGAGGGGCGGGTCGTGGAGAGGTCCATGCTGGCCTCCAAGTGCGGCTGGAGCCCCTTCGAGGGCGAACTTCTGTTCGGATGGCCGAGCCTGGTGTGGGTGAAGGGCCGCCGGGTCGTCGCCGAGGGAAGGATCGTGGGCGAGCCTTCCGGCGAGGCCCTGACGTTCGAGCTCTGAGCGAGGCCCCGCCGCGAGGGAGTATCCTCAGTCCATGCCGAAACTGGTTTTGGTCCGACACGGGCAATCGCTCTGGAACCTCGAGAACCGCTTCACCGGATGGGTCGACGTCCCTCTGACGGAGCAGGGGGAGCTCGAGGCGCGCCAGGCGGGCGAGCGCCTCAAGGGGATGCAGTTCGACGTGGCGTACACCAGCGCCCTCACCCGCGCCCAGCGCACGCTGGACATCATCCTGGAGACGATGGGCGTGAAGGTGCCGATCATCCGTGACCAGGCTCTGAACGAGCGCCATTACGGCGATCTGCAAGGCCTGAACAAGGCCGAGACGGCAAAGAGGTACGGGGACGAGCAGGTCCATCTGTGGCGACGGAGCTACGACATCCCCCCGCCCAACGGCGAGGCGCTGAAGAACACCGCCGAGCGGACCCTGCCCTTCTTCGAGCGCGCCATCCTAGGCGACATCAAGCAGGGCAAGAACGTGCTCGTCGTGGCGCACGGCAACTCGAACCGGTCGATCGTGATGAAGCTCGACAACCTGAGCGAGAAGGAAGTGCTCGAGCTCAACCTCGACACGGGCGTCCCGCTGGTCTACGAGATGACCACCGAGGGTGAGATCGTCTCGAAGACCGTGCTGAAGTAGGCGCAGCTACGCCGCGCTCCGAATCTTCTCCGAGACCGGGTGGTCGAAGTGGGTCACCCGGTTTCTGCCCTGTTTCTTCGATCGGTAGAGGGCCTCGTCGGCCTCGGAGATGGCCTGCTTCGAGCTGAGGCGGCTTCCCCGCTGCGTCGATGCGCCGATCGAGACCGTCACCTGGCGTTGCGCCCAGGGTTCCGCCTCCACCCTCGCCCGAATCCTCTCCGCGACCTCCTCGGCCGCCGCGCCGTCCGTGTTCGGCAAAACCACGGCGAACTCCTCCCCGCCGTACCGGGCAGGCACGTCCGACCCGCGCACCGAGTCCGCAAGGATCGCGGCAACCCTCCGAAGCACCTCGTCCCCGGCCGGGTGCCCGAACGTGTCGTTGAACTGCTTGAAGAAGTCCACGTCGAGCATCAGCAGGCTCACGGGCTGGCCCTCCCGCTCGGCCCGCCTGCATGCGCGGTCCAACTCCTCCTGGAAGTGTCGATGGTTCGGCAACCCCGTGAGGCCGTCCGTGAGCGCGAGCCTCTCCAGCCGCTCGTTGGCCTCCTCCAGCTTGGCCTTCTCCTCCGCCAGCTCGTCGGCGATCCGCCGGATGGTATCCATCTGGGACACGATCAGGCGGCGCGCGGAGTTCTGCTCCGTCATGTCGACGTTGACGGCGATCCCACCCGTGATCTGGCCCTTCGGCCCGTGGATGGGCAGCAGGTCCGAGCTGAGCTCGAAGACTTCCTTCTCGTTGCGGCGAAACTCCCACTCGACTCCGGAGATCGCTTTGCCAGCGAAAACCTCCCGGTATCGGCCTTGAAGCCACCCCTGGCCGTCCGCCGTTCGGAAGACGTCGTCGACGCTCCGCGTGAGGATCTCGGCGGCCGAGATCCCGAACAACGCCTCCGACCGCTTGTTCCACTCGAACAGCAGGCCCTGATCGTCGAAGGTGAAGGCGGAGACGGGGAGCCCGCTGAACAGCTCTTCGAAGCGCTTGGAGGCGGCGGCGAGGTTCTGGTTGGCGAACTCCAGGCGCTGCGCGACGTCCATCAGATGGCGCCGCTGGCGGAGCAGATCGTCCTCCGCCGCCAAGATCCGCATGGCGACCTTCAGCCTGGAGAAGAGCTCGTCGCGGTCGAGCGGCTTGTTCAGAAAGTCGTCGACCCCGGCCTCGTAGGCGGCGGCACGGTCCTCCCTCTGCGTCTTGGCCGTGAGCAGGATCACGTACGTGTACGGCTCTGGAATCGCCCGGATCTGCCGGCAGAGGTCTACGCCGTCCAGCTCCGGCATCATCCAGTCGGAGATCACGACCCGGTGCACGCCGCATCGGAAGGCGTGGAGGGCCTCCAGTCCGTTCTTCGCGCCGTCCACCACGAAGCCCTTGCCCTCGAGCGTCTTGCGCAGCACGAGGAACGACACCGGGTCGTC
>FWPV01017167.1_pt1 | contig 10074 bp, 9 predicted proteins | sample 2228371 | NCBI WGS metagenome assembly FWPV01 (sample SAMEA103939776, study PRJEB20133) | metagenome
CAAAGAATTGTTGCGTTGGAAGAATATGAATGATGAAGACTTGGAAAAATCTTTAGAAAAATCAAAAAAAGTTTTAGAAAATATAAATGATATTCCAGTTTTAATAATTGGAACAGAATATTTAAGTATAGATGATAAAAAGAACATATTCAGAATAGCGCCATCAAATATTGACCTTGCAAGGATTTTATGCAGGATACAGATTTCAACCCTTCATAAAGGAAATTTTGCAATACTTTATGCAGAAGGATATGACGAATATTTTAAAATAGCAGAAGCATATAAAGAAACAGTTTTAAAAAATAAAGCAATGGTTGGTTATTTCAGAAGTGTTGACGGGCATAGAAAAGATTTTGAAGCAATTTTAATAAGGTTGAGAGAATTAAAAGTAAATACAATTTTTTTTGCTGGCGGAATGGAGCAGTCTGCTTTAATAGCAAAACAGTCCAGAGAATTAAATGTGGGTGCGGATTTTTCTTCAACAGGAGATATATGTAATAAAGAATTTATAAAAAAAGCAAAAGATGGTTCCCAGGGAGCGCATTTTGTTCTTTCAACGCCGCCCTCGCTTTATTCTTTTAAGCAGATGAGAAGTTTTTTAGAAAAATACAATGAAACTCATAAGGGGACAGATACTAAATTGCCGTTTCTTTTTGATGCGGTAAATATTCTACAGTTATGCCTTAAAAAAGGCAGGACAGAAAAAAACTCAATTATAGAATATTTATATTCAGAAGCATTTCAGGGAGCAACAGGCAGTATTGAGTTTGATGAAAAGGGTATAAGGAAAAATTATCCGCCTTATTTTTATGTTATACGCGGAAAAGAATTTTTATTCAGAAAGTTAAATGCAAAAGAAAAAGATTTATTTTATAAAATGAGGTAATGAAATTTATGGCGAAAAGATTAGGCGATTTATTAAGAGAAGAAAATTTAATTACAGAAGAGCAACTTGCCAAAGCAATAGAAGAACAACAAAAAACAGGTGAGCCACTTGGCAGGATTTTAGTAAGGATGGGCATAATTACAGAAGATGCATTATACTATTTTTTAGCAATACAATTTGGTGTTGATTACGTTGATTTTTCAGATAAAAACATATCAGACGACCTTATTAAAATGATTAAAAAAGAAGTTGCAGAGGAATTCAGTATTATTCCTTATGAAATAAAAGATAATAAAATTGTTTTTGCAACATCTGAACCGGATGAACATTTAGTTTTAAAAATAAGAGAAAAAACTTTATTGCCCAAAGATATGGAAATAAAATTTGTTATTGCAACAGAAAGTGCAATTAAAAATGCTTTAAGTATGTATTATGGGATTTCTGAAAAATTAGAAATTGATGATGGTTTAAAGGAAATATTAAAAGATTCAGATTCTGCCGTGGCTGATGAAGAAGAAAAAGTAGAAGAAGGCGGTTATACTGAGAATGATGCGCCTGTTATAAAAATTACGAATGCTTTAATTTCAGATGCGGTAAGATTAAGAGCATCAGATATTCATTTAAATCCTTTTCCTAAAAATATGGTTGTCCGATACAGGATTGATGGTGTATTGCAAACTCAGAAATCCCCGCCAAAACAATACAGAAATGCGATTGTTTCAAGAATAAAAGTTATGTCAAGAATGGACATAATGGAGAAAAGGCAGGCGCAGGATGGCAGAATAAAAATAAAAGTTCAAAATAAAGTAATTGATTTAAGGGTGTCCGTATTACCAACTATATATGGGGAAAATGTTGTAATGAGAATACTTGACCAGGAAGGGCTTATGCTTGACCTTTCTAAACTTGGATTTGAACCGAAAGAATTAGAAATTTATAAGGATGCAATTCAATCGCCTTATGGTCTTATTTTGCATACAGGTCCTACAGGTAGTGGAAAAACAACAACTCTTTATTCAGCACTTTCAACAATTAATGATGTTTCAAGAAATATAATGACATTAGAAGATCCTGTAGAATATCAGCTGCCAGGAATAATTCAGATACAGATGAACCATGATATAAATTTTGATTTTTCTGTTGCTTTAAGGGCAGTTTTAAGGCAGGATCCGAATATTATGATGGTCGGAGAAATCAGGGATAAAGAAACAGCTGACATTGCAATTAAAGCAGCTCTTACCGGGCACCTTTTATTTTCTACTCTGCATACCAATGACGCTCCATCTACAATAATGAGGTTAATTGATATGGGGATAGATCCTATTTATGTTGGTTCTGCATTAAGAATTGTTGTGGCGCAGCGTCTTATGAGAAAAGTATGCCAGAAATGCAAAAAAGAATATATCCCCGATGATGATGAACTTCAAAAATTACAAATAACCAGAGATTTTATAAAAGGAGCAACTCTTTATGTTGGTGAAGGTTGTCCAACCTGCAGCGGTTCAGGTTATAAAGGACGTGTTGCTATATATGAAATTATGCCTATGACATCTGAATTAGCAGAATTGGTTTTTAAAAGAGCAGACCTTAATGAAATAAGAAAACAGGCAGAAAAGGATGGAATGCGAACACTAAGAAGCGTTGCATTAGAAAAGTGGAAGAATGGAATTACAACATCTGAGGAAATAATAAGGGTAACAGCAGAAGCAGAAGGTTAAAAAACAAAAGGAAAATATTTATGAGCGAACAAAAAAAATTAGGCGAAATACTTTTAGAAGAAGGAATGATAACAGAGGAACAGCTTGATAAGGCAATAATAGAGCAGGAAAAGACAAGCGAGTCCTTAGGTAGTATTCTGGTAAAATCAGGGTATATAACAGAGGATGTTTTATATCATTTTCTTGCTTTGCAGGTAGGCACAAAATTTGTGGATGTCGGTATTCTGCATATAGAAGAAGAAGTGATAAAACTGATATCAAAAGATATTGCTAAAAAATATAAAATTTTACCCATTGAGCGAAAACCGGGAAAAATAATTTTTGCGACATCCAATCCGCTTGACCCTTCTTTGCAGGTAAATTTAAAATATGATTTAAATTTGAGTCAGGAAGAAGATATCAGTTTTGTTGTAACAACAGAAAGTGCATTAAATGCTGCACTGGAAAAATACTACATGGGTTCATCAACCCTTGATGAAACATTAAAAACAATGGGTGAGTCAGCTGGCGATATAGAAATTATAGAGGATGAAATAAAAGTAAAAGAAGAGGAAGCAGGAGAGGAAGATATAGAAGGTGAACATAGCCCTGTTGTTAAATATGTAAATTATATCATTGAAGATGCGGTAAGAAAAAGAGCATCAGATATTCATATTAACCCCTATGAGAAAAAGATTGTTTTAAGATATAGAATAGATGGTGCTCTGGTAGAGATGCCGCCGCCAAAAATTCAGTTTAAAAAACCATTAGCATCCAGAATAAAACTTTTAGCAGGAATGAATATAATTGAAAAAAGATTGCCGCAGGATGGCAGGGTTAAGTTTAAACTTTCAAATGGCAAAGAAGTTGATTTAAGAGTTTCTGTGGTTCCATCTGTGTGGGGAGAAAATATTGTAATGCGTATTATAAATCAAGAAGCGCAGAGTTTAGCTTTAAAAGATTTAGGTCTTTTTGAAGATCAGCAAATAGAACTTGAAAAATCATTGCAGAACCCTTATGGAATGATTTTGATTACAGGTCCAACTGCCTGTGGTAAAACTACAACAGTTTATGGTGCATTGTCCCATATAAATGATCCACATGATAATATTATGACAGTAGAAGATCCTGTGGAATACAGATTACCACATATTATTCAGATACAGGTAAATCCTGGTGCCGGTTTAACTTTTGCAAATGTATTAAGGTCTTTTTTAAGGCAGGACCCGGATGTTATGCTTGTAGGAGAAATCAGAGATGAGGAAACAGCTTCAATTGCTATAAAAGCAGCATTGACAGGACATCTTGTCCTTTCAACCTTACATACAAATGATGCTCCAACAACAATCACACGACTTGTTGATATGGGAATAGATCCCATATATGTTGGGTCTTCAGTTTTAATTTCAATATCGCAGAGATTGGTAAGAAGGATATGCGAGAATTGTAAAGAAAAAATAAAAGAGATAGATTTTTTAAAAGCAAAAAAGTGGGGAATTCCGCCAGAACTATTAGAAGGTTCAGAATATTATGAAGGTAGAGGATGTCCCAACTGTCATTATACCGGTTATAAGGGAAGAATAGCTGCTTATGAAGTTTTGCCTATAAATATGAAAATCAGAGATGTTATTTTTAAAAAAGGTAGTTTGAATGAATTAAAACGTGTTGCGTGGGATATGGGAATGATGACAATACGTGAATCGGCAATAAAAATAATGAAAATGGGTATAACCACTTTGGACGAGGTTTTAAGAGAAACACTGTCAGATAAACCATTGAATCAATATTTAAACAAAATAAAAATATAATAATAAAAGGAGAAAAAATGACGCAGAAATTAATGTTTAATGAAGTGAAAAATTTTTTTCAGGTTTTTGAAAAAAAAGGAGATTTGATAACAGGGGTGAAAGTTCCAGGGAGCGTTCAGATATTGGGAGATATTTTTGCGTATAATAAGGGGAAAATTATCTCCGGAGTAATTGATAAAAGTGTTCTTGTTCTTGCGCAAAAAAGAAAGGAAGGAGACAGAATTGTTAATTTTTATTCGCAGAAATATGATGAAAAAATAAGAATTTCTTTAAATGAACCACAATTTAAAGAAGAAAACGGATGGGCAAACTTTATGAGTGGCGTTCTTTTTATGTTAGAAGGATTATCTAAAAAGGTAAGTGGAATGAATGTTTATATTGATAATAAAATTTCAGATCTTTTTAACGCAAATAGTAATGAAGCATTGGAAATAGGAATAATTGATATTTCTCAGAAGTTTAGTGACTGGACACTCACCGAACTGGAAATAGCAGAAGTTTGTATAGAAAGTGAAAAGAAATTTTTAGCGAAAGAAAAATATATATCTAAATATATTCCTGCAATAATTGCAAAAAAAGATAATCTGGTATATTACGATTATCTGAATAAAAACGCGGAAAATGTTAAAATAGATCTGAATAATTTATGCTTTGTAGTTTTTAGTTCAGGTATAAAGAAAAAACAGCAGGAAGAAAAAGTAAATCAAATTTTCCTAGAAATAAAAGAAGCTGTAGAAATACTTAACAGAGTTGACCATAGAATTGAAGGGTTACATAATCTAAATATAGAACAATTTGATGAATTGAGAAGTCATTTGACCATACCGCAGAGAAAAAGATGTGCTTATTTTATTTCGGAAAACGAAAGAGTGGAAAACGCAAGGGTAGCTTTACAAAACGGCAATATACAAAAATTTATAGATATTATTAATGATTCTGAAAAAAATTTAAAGAACAGGCTGGAACTGGTAGATGAGGAAAATGAGATTTTAGTTGATATAATTCAGGATATACCGGAAGTAAAAGCCGTTAGGTTGATAAATTATGGGCTGGACGGATCAGTGATTACAATTTTAGAAAAAGATAAGATAGAAATGATAGAAAGCAAAGTTAAAAAGACATTTCTTACAAGGACAGGGCTGGATCTTAATACAGAAATATTTACTTTAAATAACGAAGTTGAAAGGGTAAATATAAACATAGAAGATTTCAAAATAAACAAAGAAGAGTTCAAAAGGTGAAGGTTGGCTTTTTAACATACGGTTGTAAGGTTAATCAATACGATACAGAAATAATTAAACAGATTTTAAATAGTAAAGGTTTAAAAGAATCTGATAAGCCAGATATTTTTGTAATAAATACCTGTACTGTTACTGGAAAAATAGATACTGAAATTTTAAAAAAAATTAAGCAGATAAAAAGGGATAAAAATAAAAAAATAATATTAACAGGTTGCCTTACAAATTGCGAACTTAATGAAATAAAAAATTATGTTGATTTTATAATTCCGAACGAAAAAAAATTTGATATAAATTTTTATCCAACGGAAGTTTTTAATGAAAAATACACGAGTGTAAAAGAAAAATATAAAAAATTTTACCAAAAAGATAAAGCATTTTTAAAAATAGAAGAGGGTTGTAATAAGTTCTGTTCCTATTGCATTGTTCCTTATGTCCGCGGAGATAAAATAAAAATCAGAAATAAAAATGAAATTTTAGATGAACTTAAAGAATTTTTAAATTCAGGTTTTAAAGAAGTTGTATTTACAGGTATTAATTTAGGATTATATGGAGAAGAAAATTTACTTACTTTACTGAAAGAATCTTTGAAATTTTTAAAAGATGCCAGAATCAGGTTAAGTTCAATAGGTCCTGTTGAATTAACTGAAAAAATAATAGATTTTATAGCGGATAATCAGGATAAGATATGTCCGCATTTTCATCTTTCTATGCAGAGCGGAGATGATAAAATATTAAAACTTATGAATAGAAATTATACTGTTTCTTTTTATGAAAAAAAATGTGGCTATATTGTTAAAAAGATGCCGTTTGCCGGTATAACAACAGATATAATAGCTGGATTTCCAGGAGAAGGACAGGAGGAATTCAAAAACACTTATGATTTAGTTAAAAAATTACCATTGACAAGGTTACATGTTTTTTCGTATTCTGACAGAAAAGGAACAAAAGCAGAAAAATTAAAAAATAAAGTAAATTCTGAAATAAAAAAACAGAGAGTAAAAGAGTTAATACTTTTAGGAAAAGAAAAAGAAAGAGAATTTATTTACAAAAATTCAGGGCAGATAAGAACTGTTCTTATAGAAAATAAAATAAAAGACGGTTATGCAGAAGGATATACGGAAAATTATATACGGACTATTGTAAAATTTGATAATATTAAAACTGGCAATTTAATAAAAGTAAAAATTAAAGGTTTTAAAGATTTTAAGGCAGTAGCAGAAATTTTATAAAAAGGAGGTTAAATTATGTCTAATTGTTTATTCTGTAAAATTTTTAAAAAAGAGATAAGTTCAAAGATAGTTTATGAAGATAGCGAAATAATGGCATTTGAAGATATAAATCCCCAGGCGCCTGTCCATATACTTATAATACCAGCTAAACATATAGAAAGCATCAATGATATAAAAGAGGAAGATAAAGAATTAATTGGCAAAATGTTTTTGATTGCAAAAAAATTAGCAAAAGAAAAAGGAGTAAGCGAGAGCGGTTTCAGAACAGTTTTTAATACAGGTAAAGATGCAGGACAGGCTGTATTTCACATTCATCTACACCTTTTAGGTGGAAGAAAAATGTCCTGGCCACCAGGTTGATATAAATTTTATTTATGAAAAGGGTTCCTTTATGTCCAGTTTTTGGAAAGTGCGGGGGTTGCTCTTCATTAAATATTGATTATATTGAACAGTTAGAAATAAAGAAAAATAAAGTAAAAAATATTTTATTGAATAATAAAATAAAGCATTTTCCAGAATTACAGATTTATTTTAAAGATGAGTATTTTTATAGGAACAGGATGGATTTCGTATTTTGTACAGAGGGACTCGGACTCAGGCAAAAAGGTAATTTCAGGAAAAAAATACCAATAGAAAAATGTTTCATTGCTGATGAAAAAATAAATATTTTAGTTTATGAAATAAATAAATGGCTTTACGAAAATAAAGAAAAATTAGATATTTTTGATGTTAAAAAAAATTCAGGTACTTTAAGATACGCAGTTATCAGAACGGCTAAATTTTTTGATTGTTCAACAGTAACCTTTATACTGAATAAAGATTCAGAAAAAATTTTAGAAAACAAAGATTTATTAATTAAATATAAAGAAAATTCAAAAGCTTCAAATATTCTAATTGGTTTTGTTAAACACAATTCAGATTTAAGTTCAACATTAGAATATGAAATAATAAAGGGGAGCGATTTACTTTGGGAAAAATTATGCGGATTTAATTATTTTTATCATTCCCAGGGATTTTTTCAGAATAACCCTTTTGTTTTACAGGATATGATGAATTTTATAAAATATAATATAAATGAAAGATACGATGAACTTTTTGATTTATATGGAGGCGTTGGAACTTTTGGAATTTTTCTTTCAGATAAGGCAGATAAAATTTTTATTGCTGATAATAGTAATTTAAGTCTTTTAGCAGCAGAAAGAAATTTACAGGAAAATAATATAAAAAATGCAACAATTATAAATTTTGATGATAAAAAGCCAGATATATTACTGGAAAGTATAAGCAAGGATAATAAAAAGATTTTTGTTATTGATCCGCCACGAGCTGGAATGCATAAAAATACTCTTAAATTAATCTTTGATATTTTGCCCGACAAAATAATTTATATTTCCTGTAATCCCAAACAACTATCTTTAGAACTTTCTTTGTTAATACAGAAATACAATATAGTAAAAAATGCGATTTTTGATATGTTTCCGCAGACAGAACATATAGAAACTATTGCGATATTACAAAAGGCAAAATAACATTTATGAATGAAATAAAATTTTCATGTAAAAGATGCGGAAATTGTTGCAGGGTAAGCGGATTTGTTCATATATCTAAAACCGAAGCTAAAAAAATAGCAGAATTTTTAAAATTAGATTTTTTAGAATTTAAAAAAATATATACCGAATGGATTTTATTTGCTGGCAGAGTATTAAAGGGTGGAAAAATTTCTTCGTGTATTTTTTTAAAAGATAATTTTTGCCTAATATACCCAGTAAGACCTGAACAATGCAGAACATTTCCATACTGGAAAAATATTTTAAATGATGAATCTGAATTAAAATATGTAAAAGAATATTGTGCCGGGATAGAATAATTATCTGTTTTTTCTAATCCCTATTTTTGGACATTTTTTATTAATTACACATTTAGAACAAAAAGGTGAAATAGATAGACAAATATTTTGTCCAAAAGTCACAAGATAATTATTAATTTTTTTCCAGTATTTTTTGGGCAATTTCTGACGTAAAATAATTTCAGTTTCATCAGGAGTTTTTGTTCTGACATAGCCCCAGCGATTAAAAATTTTATGGACATGAGTATCAACACAAATTCCAATTTTATTAAATCCTTCTGTTAAAACGAGATTTGCGGTTTTTCTGCCAACCCCTGGGAGTAAAAGTAATTTTTCAAGTGTGTCCGGGACTCTGCCATTAAAATCATATAAAATTTTTTCAGTAACTTTTTTTATTGTTTTTGCCTTATTATTATAAAATCCGGTTTTATAAATTATTTTTTTTAATTTTTTTAAAGGCAATTTTAATATTTGCTGTGGTGTTCTGGCGATTTTATAAAGTTTTTCAGTTACTTCTTCTGTTATTGTATCTTTTGTTCTTAAAGATAATAAACAGGAAATAAGAATCCAGTATGGGTCTTTTAATTTTTTATTAAATTTTTCTAAAGCCGGCTTTTCAAAATTTTTTATACTTTCTTTAACTTTTTCTATAACTTCATCTATATTTTTATCAGTTATCATTAAATATTAATCATTATCTTTTGGTTCTGGTAATGGTTTTCCTTCTATTAATTCAATTTTGCCTTTTAATCTTTTTAAGTATCTGTTGAAGTCTTTATCAATTTTTTCAATTTTTAATTTATATTTCAGGATAGAATCTTTATTATCTTTTTCATATTTTAAAGCTGAGATTATTTTATCAAGGGTTTTATTTTTCTGGTTTATATATTCTTTTAATTTTTTAAAAGTAATTACATCTTCACCATCGGTTGTTCTATACATAGTTATCCATATCAATATATCATTCATTATTTCTTTTGCTTCATAAATTTCCTCTTTTGGTTCATAATAAAGGATTTCTTTAGACGTTACTTCTTCACCGCCTGATTCAGTTTCCTTTACTGATTCGCCTTCCAGGGTTGTTTTTCTTTCAGAACCATAAGAAGAACTAACAACTTCCTGTCTTATCGCTTTTATGCCATCTTTAATAAGATCTGTCACTTCTTTGAACTGTTCAACAATTTTTACTTTGAATGAGTTTTCTTCTGTGTTTTCGGGAATGTAAGAATAAGAATAAACAGTTAAAAGTAAAACCGCACAAAAAATTAACAATCCAACTTTTTTCATAACCAGACCTCCTTTTAATTTTTTTTATATTGACGTATTATATCAAAAATTGGTTTACGTATATTATTATACAGATAAAT
>FWPV01017168.1_pt1 | contig 10074 bp, 12 predicted proteins | sample 2228371 | NCBI WGS metagenome assembly FWPV01 (sample SAMEA103939776, study PRJEB20133) | metagenome
ATATTGTCTAAGGTCAGTCTCAGTCAGGATAATCAAGCTTCCTGCCACTGCTTGTATATTCAGTTTTTAAGATGCAAAAGTCGAGATTTAATTCTGTTGTTCCTGGTCGAAGTATGCAGAACCCGGCTCCCTTTGCCTTTTCAGCTGAAGCCGGGCTTCCACTATGAACTCACGCTGTCCCTGCCTGATGTACCCAGTTGCTCCGGGGTGGCTGCGCAGCTTGCTCTGGTTTAGGCGCTGCGCCTGTAAGAATAATGGAAGGGCTATTTAGATCAGTCGTGAGCGATTTTTTGTGGTAAATCTACATATGGATGGACTAAACTAATGAATCAGCGTAAGCCCGTGCGACAATCGCCTCCAGCACAGCTACCTCAGCTTCGTCAACCGCCATGTAGGCATACATGATCGCTGCCACAGCATAGTCTTCTGCGTGCTCGGCTCGCTTGTTCGCCTTCTTGACCTCACGCGCTTCTTTCTCGCTCTCGATCTTGTTCTTGATCTGCTGGGTCTTCAGCTGGAAGTCCGCCTGGAGCGCTTCCCAGTCTGATGCAACATCTGCCTGCCTCGCCTCTACATTGGCTTTGAATGACGCCCGCCTGGCTTCGGCATCTGTTTTCGATTTCTGGAGCGATGCTTCAAGTTGCTCCTTTGATTCTACCTGAGCGGTCGCCGCTTTCATCTCCAAATTTGCTGCGCGGTCTGAAAGCTCCTTAAGTAGTTCTGATAACTTTTTCATGGTACTCTCCTTTTTTCTGGTATTTCCTCATCCGCCTTCTCAGCGTCGAGGGTTTCAATAAAACTATCGTTCGTAACTATGCATAGGATACCTGCATGGGATGAGGTTGTCATGAATCTAAAGTGCTACAAAAGTGTTAATGTTGAGAGACATACCCTGGACAAAGTGGAGGATCTGAGCAGACACCAGGAGATGACTATCACATTTCCCCCAAATGGGCACCATACACTTGATTGTCTCCAGATCCCCAACTTACAAACTATTGGCTCAGCCTAAATCCCCGTAAAATTCCGCTTATGTGTTGTCGGTGAGAACAATGAAGAGTTGATCTCGTGGGTCAGACCACAGGCTCCTGTGGATGACGACGCCGGCAATCGTTTTCCTAACGACTTGTTAAAGTGTTTCTGCTCTACCAAGCTACCAAATAACCCTTTTTTGATACTTTGGTTTCATGACAGTCTTTCCCAATGCTGATAGGATTAATCCAAGATGGATACTACATGGAGCAAAACTACCAAATATCTTGTCGGGGTCGGCTTAGTGCTTCTGGGGATCTTTATCCTGCACCTGAGCCGCCTGGTGATCCCATCGCTGATCGCAGCCGCGCTCATGGCGGTGATCGTTCGGCCTGTAATTTTGTGGCTACAATCTCACCTCCAACTGCCCCGCGGGCTGGCTGTGGGAGTGGTTTACCTGGGAATGGCAATTCTCGTCCCGCTGGTTATAATACTCATCCTCCCGACGATCAAAGACGCGCTGGTCTATGTCGGAAACCTGGATTATGAAAGCATTCTTCAGAGCAGCGTAGGATGGCTGCGCTCGATGCTCACCACGATCAAGACTATCCAGCTCCCAGTAGCTGGACTTGACGCTTACGTCGACAGAGCTGTAGATTCGCTGATCGAAGCATTGCAGCCGTTTTCACCAACCGCGGCAGTCCCACCTTCAATTGACACGGTCTTCCAGCCACTCAGCTCCGCGCTGATGTCTGTGGTGCAAACCGGCGCTAATCTGGTAAGCGAGGTATTCTCGCGAGCTGTGATGATCGGCTTTGTATTCCTGGCGTCCATCTATGTCAGCCTGGACGCACATATCTATCGCGATGCATTCCTGAAAGCAATACCGGCAGCATACCAGCCCGAAATCACCATCTTGATGGCTCGGGTTGAGCGGTTGTGGAACGCCTTTTTCCACGGTGAGCTGATATTGATGCTCGTGGTTGGGGGGATCACAACGATCGGTCTGGCTGCCCTTGGAATGCCCGGCGCGCTTTACCTGGGTATCATTGCTGGCTTGCTCGAGATCATTCCAAACCTTGGCCCAATCATTGCCACGGTTCCAGCAGTGATTGTGGCGTTGATTCAAGGTTCGGAATATCTCCCAATCAGTAACCTTGCTTTTGCCGGGCTGATCATCCTTTTCTATATCCTGGTGCAGCAGTTGGAGAATAATTTTATAGTCCCACGTGTGCTGGGCAACGCACTCGAGCTGCCGCCTCTGATCGTAATGACTGGAATCGTGGTCGGGGCTTCGATAGGTGGGATACTAGGCGCGCTGCTGGCAACGCCGGTCATTGCTACCAGCCGCGTAATCCTACACTATGTCTACCGCAAGATATTGGGACAGAATCCGATTCAGGTCGAGGATGCAGCCCCGGAGACAGGCTCTCCCCCCTCTAAGAATTGGCTCTCCTCCCTGCTGTCAGACTTTCGGCGGCGGATCCGATCTCGATCACCTGAGTCTCACCAGGGCACCGGGGAAGAATGAGCGCTTTGGATTCATGACAGATCACCCCTTGGGAAGTATTCAGTTTTGCATACACCAAACCTGATCGAGATTTGGGATTGATGCGAGTTAGGTGTTTTTGAAGCGAGAACTAACCAATAACGGTGGTTGAGGTATTCTACCTCCGGCACTTCCAATCTGCTTCAAACTTCTTGATGCGCGCCAGGATATAAGCATCTCCCGGTTTGGCTACCGGTCGCTGGCGCTTGACCAAATCCACGGCTTCCTCCGATGAGTATCCTTTTGCAATCAGGATGCAGCATGCCATAGCCGCGCTGCGGTGGATCCCGACCCGGCAATGCACCAGTACTTTCCCTCCACCATCGATGACCGGCAATGCCGCCTTGACGCCCCGCCGGAAAACAAACAGCGGGATTGGGGTAATGGGCGAGTCAATGACCGGCATCCACAGGAGAGTCACAGGCGGCTGCCCAAGCGTTTTGTCCGGTTTCACCAGGTACATGGAGAGAATCAGCTTCACCCCCATGGATCGGATCTGCTCGACATGTTCGGCTCGGGGAAAGTTGGAAATGAAGAGATAGTTAGTAATTTCAGAGATATCAAGCTCGCTCATGGGTTAAAGGTCCAGGAGGTAACTTATCGGGCGCTTTCGCCTTGCTGGTGTCCTTTAGGAGCCAATACCCGGATAGCCCTGGGGAGAATATCGATCGCTACAGGGGTAGTGCCAACCATCTCCCCGTCAATTTGGACAGGCTGAGGCGGATCGGACGCAATGCAGATTTGTCTGGCTTGCCAATGGTAGAAGAGTTCATCGCTGGGGATGATCGAGGATTCGAGATTGTGGGTCAACAGAGCCTGGCTCACGTTCTCGCGCAGCGCTATGAGATCGAGCAGCCCATCCTCAACACTGACGCCAGGTACAGGCGAAATTCCTGCCAGCCCCATATTGCCTGCGTTGTACACCTCGCAAGCTACAGTTCGAATACCAAAACTCTCGCCGTCAACCATCAGGTGATAATTTGCTTCATTTTGGGTCTGGGCAGCTTTAATCGCAGCCAGGGTATATGCCATTATCCCATACCGGTCTTTTAACTCGCGATCTGCGTACTCTACCTTGCGAGCGGGGAAGCCCATACCCACCCGCAGCAGGAAATATCCCATCCCAGTTTTGCCCACGTCGATTGAACGGATGGCTGAATGCTCATCTACCGCAAGCTCTGCGGCTTTCGAGAGACTCTTCGGAATTCCCAACTCCACAGCCATGAGATTGGCAGTTCCACCGGGGAAAATTGCCAACGGTGTTTCCGTCTCGAGTAGACCGCGGGCTACTTCCATCACGGTTCCATCGCCTCCGTAAGCAGCCACGATATCCACCCCACTCTCGGCTGCCTGGCGGGCAAACCGCTCCGCATCACCGCTTTTTTGGGTTAGGGAGATCTCCCATTCTATGTCACGCCGCCGAAAGACTGTGTTGAGAGTGTGCAGGACCGGTGTTGGTTTACCAGAACCCGGATTGATCACGACGTGAATCCGACGAGCCATACGGAATTCGCCTCCTTAATCGCCTAATCATCGATTATAGCCTGTCTCAGGATATTGATGTACCTCTCGTCAAAGCCGGATAAAAAACGGATTAATCCACGCTGTTCAAAGACGGGTCAGAAGTTTCATCTCACTCAGTCTTATGCCAATTGGCAATCTCATGGCAGGCAATTTCATAGCCTAGCATGATGAGATCTCGATGTTTACTAAAATCCCAGATGGGGATCGGGGGGGAACTTTTTAGCGGCATATAATGCACCGACACCCCTTGCGCCTTGGCTAATTTGGTCTCCACATAAACCTGGCGTTGGAGGATAGCGAAGGCGAGCTTTTCAAGGTTTTGAGTGGCTTTAAGTTTATTTTTTGGGAGGGAAGCCGGATCGTTCATCAGGTCAAGGGCGATGATCTCGGTTGCACCCATGATTAAAGCCGGTTCGATGGGTAAGTTGCTCAAAACACCCCCATCGATAACCAACAGACTGTCTTTCTCGAGCGGTGCAAACCAGGGCGGAATGGCTGTGGAAGCCAGCAGCCCTTCCAGGACAGACTGGCTTTGATCCTTGCCGTAAATCACCGGGCTACCTGTATCCAGGTCAGAACCGATCATAGCCAGTCGGGCATGAGGCAGCTGGTCAAAGCGGAGATCTGGCGTTAATTCCATCGAGGTAGCCAGATCTACTATCCGTTGGCTGGCACGGCGATTTGGTCGTCCGGATAGCGCGTGGAAAGCCAACTGGTCGAGACGCTGGTCCATCAGGTGTCTTGCATTCATCTCTTGATAAGCTTGTTCCAACGCGGCAATACCATTCTGGTTTGTACCCCAGAAAGCCAGACTAGCCGCATTGACCGCTCCAATTGAGGTGCCCACCAGCAGATCCGGCTTATAGCCGGCTTCAAACAGGGCGCGTAAGGCGCCAACCTGCATCGCGCCGCGCGCTCCCCCACCTCCCAATACGAATGCCAGACACTTTTCCATCATTCATCTCCATAATCCTGGCGAACATCCACAGTGAGCGGATTGTCATCAGCCGCCAGTTGACACGATCCGATACCCGGAACAGTAAGCTGGTTGACTCCACCGGTCTGTTCTTTCTCCACCGTCGCATCTTTATCCAACGGATTTCCTCCGGTAGTATAGCCCGCTTCATCAGGTGTATCTGTTTCGTCCGCAGGCAATGTCATCCCTTCGATGTCCGGATTGACCTTGTGCCGGTGCAAGCGGCTTCCCATAAACTGCTTGAGAAAACGTTCGCTAATCAGACTTAGCATTGAAACCACGTTGTTCTAGGGAATTTGGGGGGGCGGGTTGGCTTCGCCTGCCCACCCCCATCTCCACCCAATTGCCTAGATCTACATTAATAGTGTTCGATAGTGTGAAGTGTGCGATGTCAGTTACCTAACCTCGCAACAGCCTACTTTTTGCCTTCCAGCATGGACTGCACTTTTTGGGTCTGTTCGGGAGTCAGGGTTGACGTCAGCACCGTGCCGCCGTAATCGCTAAACTGCCCTGCCACAAAGGTGGGATCCGCCGTGCGCAGCAGCGCAAAGATAGCGGAGTCACCCGGTTGCACCAGGGTTCCCACATCGGCGACAAAATCTTCAGGAATGCCAAAGTCTTCCTTCCACCATTTGGCATCCAGCGCCCCACCTACCGCACCGAGAGCACCACCGCCCACGGCGCCTGCTGCGACCGTCCCTGCAGCGACTGCCGCACTGGCTCCCGCGGTGAACGGGGCTGCCATCGCTCCGACTGTCAAGCCAATCAGCGAACCGAAAAAGCCACCCACAGCGGCGCCTTCGCCCGTGGTTAACTGGTAGCTCTGATCAACCCGTAGCTTGCCCTTATAGTCTCGATAGACCGCAACTGCATCGTGCAGGTCAATCACCCAATCATAGTTCATCTCGAGCAAGCGGTTGAGCACGCTTGACGCCCGGTACATATCCTTTTTGAATCCGACCACAATCAAAGTTGACATTGTTAACCTTCCTCTCTGTATTGGAGATCAATGGTTTGCAGTTCCCTGCGAACCTGTGTTTATTCGTCGTACCGCTTACATTCGGAACGCCATTCCTTGAGACGACGATACGGGAATGGTTGCTTTGTGGTTCAGCTCATTAGATCGGTCAAATTTTATCTCCTTCCTGGGCTCACTTGCCACAGATGCCCAAATCGCGATGAGTAGTGATCAGCCTTTGCCAGGAGGCATTATGTTTGGTCATGCCACCCTACCAGGTAAGCGCTTTTTCCCGCCTGGCTTCTGTGGGCATCAGCTTGACCATGACTATCCCTGCAACGAACCCGCCTACATGGGCCCAAAAAGCAACCCCGGCGACGTCCGCACCGCCAAAAGACATCACGCCTTCAAATAACTGCACAATGAACCATATACCCAAGAAAACGAACGCTGGAGCTGTGGTCAGACGCGAGAATCTTCCCAATGGAATTAACGTCACGACCCGGCTGGCTGGGAAAAGCACCAAATATGCACCAAGCACCGCAGCGATTGCGCCGCTGGCTCCAACCGTTGGCAGCTCCGAACCCCAATTGATTGCCAGGTGGGTCAGAGAAGCGACCACGCCGCCTACCAGGTAAAACATTGGGTACCCAAAGTGCCCTACGCGGTCTTCTACGTTATCACCGAAGATCCACAGGTAAAGCATGTTCCCGCCGAGATGCGCTAATCCGGCGTGCATGAACATACTGGTGAAAATGGTCATCACGTCTGCCAGAGTCACCCCGTCGGCGAAATGCGCCGGGATCATAGCGTACTTGGCAATGATGGCTTCCTGGGTTTCGGGCGAAGCCAGTGCCATGAACAGGTAGACGATGACATTTATGGCGATGAGCACATAATTGACTACCGGGGTTTCGCGGGTGGTAATTTCATCTTTTATGGGTATCATTTATCTCTCCTTTTTCTATTTCACTTAACCATTTCACTTCTGTGGATGGATAGCCTCGTTGACAACGATCTAAGCATACCAACCTTAGGTGTGGCTGTCATGAATCTAAAGTGCTATAAAAGTGTCATTCTTGCTCTAACTCACCTCTTGCTTCTCACCGAACGGTTAAAAAGATTGCAGCAAGCGACAATTACCTCCGCTTGCTGCAACATCTGTGTGTCTAACCAGGGTATTACGCAGCCAGGGCTTCCTTGATGAGTTCCCAGGCTTGCTTGAGGATCTCGGTGCGCCGCTGGTGATCAGCCTTCAGCTCGGCAATGCGCGCCTCGAGCCTGGCTTTCCGCTCGCCTTTCGCCTTGGCTGCCTGCTCTTGCAAGGACTTGACCTTTGCATCCGTCTCTTTCTGGCTGGCATCGATTTTCGCCTTGATAGCATCCTGAGTGGCTTGCAGCTTAGCTTTGGTCGCCTCAATCTTCTTCTGGAGATTGGCTTTAGCCTCTCCGGTCGCCTGCTCGTATTCAGCCTCCAGCGCGTCGAGATCGGCGTTTAGGGTCCTGACATCCCTATCAATGACAATATCCAGGACCTCATTGCGTGAACGGCGGAAGACGATCCCGCCTAGAGCTTCCATACGTGTATCAACCGGCACCGTCCATTCCTCCCATACTTCGGCAACCACGGCTGCCTTGCCCGGCTCGAGGTATTCTGCAACCTCTGAGAGGAAATCCTCGCCGACTCCAAGGTTCGCCAGGTCGTAGATCATGCCTCCGTACATCCCGGTGGTGGCGCCGACCGCAAATCCTACCGGACCGCCCAATACGCCGATCAAGCTTCCGGTAAACAAACCCACCGCCGTCCCGATTGGACCCATGTCGCCCTCTTGCTTGACGATTACCTTCCCGCTGGCATCTCTGACGATCACAGCCTTTGCGTACAGGTTGATGCTGCCTTCATTCTGCAGATCCTGGAGAGCCCTTGAACCTTCATACGCCTTGAGCTCATTATCGAAACCAACTACTAGATACTTATCCATGATATTTCTCCTTTTCTGTTTATATTTTTATAAAATCTTGCACATATTCAGTTGTAAATCTAGCCCACGCAAAGCCTGATTGGATCAGGCTCATTGGCCGGATTCAGCGCCCGATGCGTAGGCTTTTTCGATCTCGTTCTTCAGTCCGCGCAGGCGGAAGCCGAAGATAATCTCCGATATTCCGAAGACGATGGCGTAAATGCCGATCATCCACACCAGGCTCACTGCGCCCGCGCCCGGAAAAACGAACAGCAGAATGCTGAAGAGGATCGAGAGCACGCCGCCCAGGATCAGCATCCACTCACCCGTGATCACACGCCGGAGCTGGATAGCCGCCACGATCTCGAAAATGCCCGTGATCAGCGCCCAGGCGGCAATGAAATACACCAGGACAAGTGCGGTTATGTTGGGATAGAAGAAGGTCAACAGCCCGACAACGATCCCCACGATGCCCTCCAACAGCACTGCCCACCAGCGGTCGAAGTACCTGCGGGAAGCAATGCCAGCGGTCACGGCAAAGATGCCATCCACCAGGGCATAAGCGCCGAACACCAGAACCAGGGCTTGCAGTGCCTGTCCTGGCCAGATCAGCGCCAGAATGCCGAAGATGACGGCAGCCACTCCACGTATCGCGAACGTCCACCAGTTGTTTGTAAATTTTTCTAACATTGTTCAAATCCTCCATTTCCTTTTTGATTAATTTGAGATAGTCTTGATCATACAATTCAGTGGGCAAGCTGTCATGAATCCAAAGTGCTATAAAAGTGCTATTCCTCCCTTCTCAAGAATCAGCAGCCGCCCAAGCGAGATCCGCCACATCATAAGCAGCCCGTGGATGCCCTAGCCAGCGGGCATTTTCAGCCTGCTGGCGATAGAGGCTCCAATCCATTTCCAACCAGTGACATACCATTTCGAGTACTTCAATCGGGTCTCGAGCAAGCACACCGGCGTTACCGGAGACAACGTGGTTCGCATTGCCGGTCTCCTGCCCAGGAATGACGTCGATCAAGATCAACGGCAAGCCGCATGCCAGCGCCTCGGAGACGGTTAGTCCGCCGGCTTTACCCAGGATGCAATCCGCAGCTCTCATAAAAATCCCCATCTCCGTCACAAAATTGTAGCAATGTGTTTCCACGTGCCATTCCGTCTCCTGGAAATGCTGGTAGAGCTCATCGTCCCCGCCTGCCACAACCACCAACTGTACTGGCAGCCCGGAATGATTCAAGACCCTCACCGAATCGTACAGGTGCTCGACGCGCTTGCTGCCGATGGCGAGTACTGTGAACAGATCCGGACGCCATCCCAGGTTAAGCCGCAGGGAGGCTTGGTCTTGGTTGCCTTTCACAAGTTCTGGACGGACTGGGATGCCCGTGATATTCACCTTTTCAGGCGGTAATCCAGCCTGGATCGCCAGGTTATAGACCGTCGGGGTGGGCACCAGGCACAGATCGGCGACCGGATGGAACCACAAAGATTGTACGGTTTCCAGGTCGGTGACAACGGTAACCAGTGGAATATGGCGTTTTTCAACCGCAAATACTGCCGATAAGATGCCCTGGTAGAACAGGTATGTGCAGACGATAACATCGGGCTGCTTCTGACGGACAATATCGCGCAGCACGTTGAATAACGCCAGGGTAAAGGTGCTTTTTATCAGGTCGCCAACCAGCCGGGATTCGCTAACCTGATATCCCAGTTTATATAGTTCCGGCATCTCTCGGACCATCCTGTCGTAATCATGCTGATTTTCTCGAAAGAATGCTGGAGCGTGGGGATCATCCAGTGGGTTGACGATATCCACCTCGCATTCCTGACCATGCGTTTCGAGCAGCGCTTCCGCAATCGCATTCGCGGCGCTGCGATGTCCATAGCCATAATCGGCTGTCAAAATGAGGATTTTCTTCACACACACTCCAGATCTAGGTTCACCACACGGATACCGCTCAAGCACCAGCCTGAGCCAGTACCTTATCCGGAACCTGTTCGACCTCTGCCCCAGGTTTTATTTCGGGCTGGGATGCTGGCTGGCTCTCCGCCCCCAGGATCTCCCAGAGTGACCAGCGCACCTCGCCCGCAGTGTATGGGTAAGGCGCTTTCCAGGTGGCTTCGGCTA
>FWPV01017169.1_pt1 | contig 10073 bp, 12 predicted proteins | sample 2228371 | NCBI WGS metagenome assembly FWPV01 (sample SAMEA103939776, study PRJEB20133) | metagenome
TAACTCTAAAGGTGAATACTTCGCATATCCTGGAGGAATGAGCCCGACAAGCGAGGAAGTTATGGATTATATAAAAACAAGATTTAAAGCATGTTTCCTGGCAAATGGTGGCGGCTGCAACAGGTTTTCAAAAAAATACAACCCTTACGAAATAAATAGAATAGACGCATCTGATTTCAATTATCTCAAATATTTTGTTGAAAATAGTAGAAAAAAGTTTTATCAGAAAGAATAGTTTGTGGATTAAATTTGTGGCTTACTTTACTATTTATTGCTTTTCTTCTTCCCCTTCCCTTCTTATGACTTTTACAGCATCCATCTTTAGAGTTATCGGTATTGGGACTGCTGCTTCAAGCAATTCAACAACAACGTCGCCTTTCACAGGATCAACTCTTGTTATTTTGCATTTTTCTCTCTTGAATGGACCAGATATGATTTCAGCAATGTCGTTTTTCTTTATGTTCATCTCAGCAGGCGTCTGCTCTAGGTTCTGGGCAATTTCAGATATGTCAACTGGCTTTGGCAATATGCCTCTTGCATACGGGATTCCGTGAGCAGCCATCTCTGCATCAGAACGTGAAGCAGCCTCAACGAAAACATAACCCCTCATACCGTGAGGATGTATCACGGCGTAAACTTCGAGCTTCTTTTTTTCAATATTTGATGTCAGAAAATCAACAACCTGTTCTTCCCTATTTGCAGTTGTTCTAAGAGCATAAATCTGAGTAGTAGAATGTGCTGTTCCTTTATTTTCCTCTGTCATTTTAATAAAACCTGTACTTACCTTTTATAAATGTTATGCTACTTAAAGAGAAGCTGTCTGATCATGGTTATTACGAATCCAACTAGGCCGATTGCCATTATACCCAGACCAGCAACCTTGACAATTACCTTGAACTCTTCTTTTGTTGGTTTTTTAGTCACTTTCAAGACACGGATGGACTCTTTTGTAAAATTCTTGAGTTTGCTGATAACATTTGGCTTCTGATCCTTTTGTTCGTGATGCTGTTTGTGCGTCCGTTCTTCCATGGGTTAGCAGAAAAAAAGGTTATTTAAAAAGTTTTTGCAAATTTTAAAATGAAATAAAACAAATATTTAACTAAATTAAATAAAATTTAAACAAAACAGAACCAATGTATTTGGTTTATATTTAGTTTCTAATCTATGAACTCAATTCCCAAGTCATTCTCAATTTCTTTTTGCTTTTCCTTTGAGACTTTTCTTTGAGGTCCAAAGATCTGGTTTGATTTTACTCCAGTTATTATGAGCATCGCTCTCAAAACGCCTGAAAGATCATCTGAGATCTGAGCTCCCCAGATTATCCTTGCGTCATCATCTAGTTTGCTTGATACAGTCTCTACAACCTTTCTTGCTTCATCAAGAGTCATATCTGGACCGCCTACTACGTTGATTAATGCACCATTTGCTCCTGATATATCGACATCAAGCAAAGGATTTGAGATTGCCTTCTCAACAGCTTCTTCAGCTCTGTTTGCAGTATCAGATTCGCCAACACCGATCAAAGCAACCCCTCCATTACCCATAACTGTCCTTATATCTGCGAAGTCAAGATTTACAAGACCTGTTTTTGTGACAAGCTCTGCAATTCCTTTCACTGCGTTTGTAAGAATCTCATCAGCAATTTTAAATGCTGTATGCAAAGGTAAATCTGGAGCTAATTCCAACAGTTTATCGTTTGGAATTACGATTAATGTATCGACTATGTTTTCAAGTTTTTCCAATCCTATTGTTGCGTTTTCATATCTTCTCTGGCCTTCCATTGCGAAAGGCAAAGTTACGATCCCAACTGTCAAAGCACCTAATTTCTTCGCAACATCAGCTACAACAGGAGCTGCTCCTGTTCCTGTACCTCCTCCTAAGCCGCATGTTACAAAAACCATGTCAGCATCTTGAAGTATTTTTTTAATATCGGCTTCAGACTCTCTTGCCGCTTCCTCACCAATTTTAGGTATTGAGCCAGCACCAAGTCCTTTTGTAGTTTCCCTTCCTATTAATAATTTTTTATCAGAAGTTGTGTAAAGCAAATCTTGAGCATCAGTATTTATAGCGATTGTTTCTGCTCCTGATATGCCTATTTCACTCATTCTTTGGATTGTGTTATTTCCGCCACCACCTACACCAACAACTTTTATAGAAGCCTTTTGCTTTGAAATAAATTCCTCAAGTTCTGCATCAGTAGTGATGCCTGTGCTTGACCTTTCGAGAATATTCTGTGACTGCTGAACAGCCCTTATAAAATCTCCTTCCATCTTTTCCCCACCTCTGGAACTTTATAGATTTTATACTCAACTAATATATAAAGTTTATTGAAATTTAGCGTCAGTTTGGTGTTTATAGTGTTTATTTGCGTTTATTCACTGTATTATTTTGATTTTTCAGTTGTTTTCGATTTATCTTTGATTTCAGTATTTTCACTTTTTTTATCTTCAATGAATTTTATTTCTTTTATTTCAGGTACAAGTTCTTTTATTTTTTTAATCATTTCTTTTTCTATAAATTCAGGTAATTTTATCATGGAAATCTCTGCTTTTCCAGCAGCATATTTTACATTTATTTTCTTTTTACTTATGTTTAATATGATTGACAGAACCGATTTTATTTTTTCTTCAGTATCATTTATTATTTTATGAATTTTGTACTTGTAAATTATGTCTTTTCCGCTCAAAGGATGATTGAAATCAACAATGGTTCTTCCGCCAGTGACTGTTTTTATAATTCCTATGTTATTGTCAATATTTACCTGTAGACCAGGCTGAGGCATTATGTTCTGCTTTATAAAAATATTTGTAGGAATAAGTTTCAATAATTTAGCATTTTTTTTACCAAATGCATTTTCAGGAGAAATCTCAACTTTATATTCTTTGTTTAATTCTTTTCCCATCAAATCAGCATCAAGCCCTTTTATCAGCTGGCCTTCACCGACACAAATGACAATAGGTCCATACTCAGCCTTAGGATTGAAGATGTTGTTTTCTTTAGCTACCTTTTCATCTGTTGTATCAAAAACTAAATTATTTTCCTTTATTATTCCTGTATAGCTTATTTCAATAAAATGTCCTTTTTTAATCATTAATTTAAACCTCTTGGAAGGCTATTTTTAAGCTTTTCGGTAATTATAGCCACAACTTCATCATGTGATAAGTTAGTGGTATCTATCACTAAATCATAGTGTTTTTTATTATAACAATCTAAACCATATAGCTCTTTGTAAGTTTTTCTGTCACTTTCCTCTCTTATTTTCAAGGTTTTCTTAGTTTCTTCAATAGAACTCTTTTTCAATTCAGACTCTCTTTGCTCATAAAATATTCTTTCTGCGGCAATAGTCGGATCTACTGTTAAAAAAATCTTGAAAGAATTTGGTATGAAGTAAAAACCAAGTCTGCTTTCAATTACAATGTCTCTTTTTTTTCTTTCCAACTCTTTTGCTAACTTTTTTTGGAACTCATCAACTTCGATATCGCTCGTTTTGTCTTTGCTTCTTAAATCGTTTAATTCATCGATAGTCATACCTTTTGATTTTGCAAATTCTCTTCTTATATGCCCTCCAGAAATAAAATCACAATTCATTTTTTCAGCGAGCATTCTCCCGACGGTTGTTTTGCCTGCACCTGCTTTTCCAGAGATTGTTATTATCATTTTAAAATGGTGTTATCTCTTTTATATAAATTTTTTATTCTTTTATATTTTTCTTTATTTTATTTAAAAGAATTTGATATTATTCTCTCTCAGAAACATTCCTTAGTCTTAAATGCATATTTTTCAGAATAAATGAAAATAAACACACATCGCATGATTTTTGACACGCATTTTGTTTTGTTCAACAATACTCTGCATTTTTGATTATTAAATCGCCAGCTCAAACACTCGAATTGCTAGTCATGTGATAAATTTGCTATTTGTATATTGTTTGTATATTTACATAACTTTATTTTTTGCACTAATTGATGGTAAAAGCATAAAATTTATATACCAGTTTTCAATAGTCTGGCTCAGCAGAATCACTTGTTGAATCGCTTATCGGGGGTTTAAGATGGCTAAGGAAATTCAACCTATATTTATCATGCCTGAAAACACTCAACGCAGTTCTGGTAGAAGTGCGCAAAGAAACAACATAATGGCTGCTAAGCTTGTTGCAGAAACAGTCAGAACAACTTTGGGGCCAAAGGGTATGGATAAAATGATAGTTGACCCTCTTGGCGACATAACAATAACAAATGATGGTGTGACAATTCTTCAAGAGATGCAGATTGAGCATCCTGCTGCAAAAATGCTTGTTGAGATAGCAAAAACTCAGGAAGACGAGGTAGGCGATGGTACTACAACAGCAGTCGTTTTTGCTGGAGAGTTATTGAAAAATGCAGAAGCTCTGATTGAAAAAGAAATACATCCGACAATAATCGCAAAAGGGTACAGAATTGCTGAAGAGGTAACTCAAAAGATTTTAAATAACCTTGCCGAACAAATATCAGAAAAGAATACAGACATTCTTAAGCAAATTGCAATTACCGCAATGACTGGGAAAGGAGCAGAACATGCAAGAGAAAAACTTGCAGATATATGTGTGAAAGGTATTTTAAAAATAATTGAAAAAGAAAAAGGTAAAATTTTCATAGATAAAAACAACATCAAGGTAGAAAAAAAAGTAGGTGGTTCTGTTGACGATTCTGTTTTGATCGACGGCGTTGTTTTAGATAAAGAAAGAGTTCATTCAGGAATGCCTCGTTACATAAGAAATGCAAAGATTGCTTTACTAGATGTTGCTTTGGAAATAAGAAATACAGAGATTGATGCTAAGATACAGATAACCGACCCTAACCAAATACAGCAGTTTTTAGATGTTGAAGAAAAAATGATAAAAGAGATGGTCGATAAAATAATAAAATCAGGAGCAAATGTTGTTTTCTGCCAAAAAGGCATTGATGATTTGGCTCAACACTATCTGGCAAAACATGGGATTTATGCATGCAGACGAGTTAAAAAATCAGACATGGATCAGCTAGCAAAAGCAACAGGCGCGAAAATCGTTATGAATCTTGATGATTTGTCAGCAAATGATCTTGGAAATGCAGGTCTTGTCGAGGAAAAGAAATTTGGTGAGGAAGCAATGACTTATGTTCAGGGATGCGTAAACACAAAATCAGTAACTTTATTGATAAGAGGAGGCACTGAGCATATAGTTGCTGAAATTGAGAGGGCTGTAAATGATTCAATTGGGGATTTGGCAGCTGCTCTGATGTCCGGTAAAGTTGTCGCAGGTGCAGGCGCAACAGAAACAGAAATTGCAAGAAACTTAAGATTATTTGCAAATTCTTTGAGCGGCAGAGAGCAACTTGCAGTTTTGGCATTCGCTGATTCAATTGAAGTCATACCTAGAACGCTTGCGGAAAATGCAGGGCTTGATCCTATTGATGTATTAACAGATTTAAAAGCCGCCCATGACAAAGGCAAAAAGTGGGCTGGAATTGATGTTTTTTCTGGGAAAGTAATCGATGCATGGAAAGCAGGTGTTGTAGAGCCTTTGAAAATTAAAACACAGGCTGTTTCTTCTGCTGCTGAAGTTGCAGAGATGATACTCAGGATAGATGATGTTATTGCCGGCGGAGCATCAGAAAAACAAAAACCAATGATGCCGCCTGATATGGGAGGAATGATGTAAAATGCACGGGTATGAAGTAACTATAAGAAATAAATATGTTTTAGGAAACATAAGTAAATATATTTGTGATCTTATTGACATTACTGGAGGAGGAAGTGCAACAATTTCGTTAAAAGAACAAAATAAAAAAAAGGCAGTATTTGAGATTTTTGCAAATGCTTCGCTTGAATCAATTCTTAGAAAAATGAAATCTGTGTTTGATGATCCCAACACCAGTTATTCAGTGAAACCAAAAATTTTATTGTATAAATAATGGTTAAACATTATGTTTTTTTAGCTCAAATACCGAAAGAAGAGTCAATTAAAAAATACTGGAACGGGGACTTTTCTAGCAGTGTTAAACGTTGTTTGGAAGAGTGTTTTGAAGGTTCAACAATTGAAAAAATAAAAGATTGCGAAGGCATATTGAACCTACCAAAAAACGAGCATTATTCTGAAATATATCTCATTTCAACACACAGAATGACAGAAGAAATGAGAGATCTTGTCAAGAAAAAATTTTCAAACTGCAAATACAAACTTTTACCTTTTGAATGTATATCTTAAAAATACGTCTTAAAAATAAGTCTCTTATTAGCTTCATACTTAGATTACTGAATTCCTAAAAGAAATACAACCACGCACGTATTCTTCAGTTATCTTCAGTTATTTTTCGTATAAACACACCAAAACATTTATAAAGAAAATATACATATTTCGTCATTAAGTTAGGACGATTGCTATATATTAAAATTCATAAAAAGAGGTGCTAGAATGGCTGAAGGTTATGCTTTATTTTCTGAGAACGAAATTAAAAGTATAAAGCAAGATATAGATACGCTGAAAAAGAACCCTTTGGGTGGAACAACTGCTGGAAAATCTTTAATGGAAAATATTGAAAATTTGAACAAATCTATAAATGAATTAATTTCTATTTTCAAGGAAGCATCTGATCAGATGAAGATTGAAGATAAGGAAACAGACATAGTGGCAAAAAAAATAGACCCTTTATTTGAAAAAATCGATACTCTTATTGATCAAAACCAAAAAATTGCAAAAGGCATAGTTGCTGTTGCAGATATGGTTTCAGAAGCTATAAAGCCACAAATGTCTGCACCAAGGCCGATACAGGTTCCAGAGCCAAAACAAATTTCACAACAACCGATGATGCCTTCAGCAATGCCAAGAACTGCACCACCTGCGGTACCGCCTGCACCTATTCCACCTGCTATGCCGCCTACAATGCCTGGATTAGATCTTCCGCCAATTGGTGAGCCTGGTTCATTCCCTCCTCCAAAACCATCAGCACCTGAATTTGGAGGATTGCCGCCGCTTATGCCGCCGAAGAGAGAGAGCAAAGGCTTATTCGGCATAAAGAAATGAGTTCTGCAAGATTTAAGAGGCTGTTCAACAATCTTGTTCTAGCTACTGCAAAGCACGAAGAGAAAAAATTAGCCAAATCTCAGATAAAAAAACAAATAAGCAAAATAAGAAAGGTTTCTATTGAGAATTATCCACCTAAAAAAGAAGTTGTTGACAGGGAGATAACAAAACTTGAAAAGCAGCTTGAAGATTTGCTTGAAAAAGAAAAAATGATAATTCTTGCTCAACAGAACGAAAATGAAACAATTAAGAAAATGCAGGAGAGGATTGATTTATTGACAGCAAGACTGGAAGAAATGACGTCAGCATTAAAAATAGTTGCAGAATCACAACCAGTCTTACCAATGACTCCGCCACCAACTCACAAAACAATAGTTCCGCAGGAACAAATAGAAATTTTACAGAAAAATCTTGCCTTGCTTGAAAAGAAACATGAGCTATTGAAGCAGTCAGGCAAGCATTCGCTTGAAGAAATTGCAAGGGTTGAAGAGAAAATTAATTCCTTGAAAGAGAAATTAGCTCTTATTTAATTTTAAAAAACAAAAAAACAAAAAAGAAGTTATTTACAAATCTTTTGACATAACGGTTCTTCTTCCGTTTGCCTTTGCTCTTTCGCAAGCATCATTGATTAGCTGCTGAACTTTTTCACTTAGAGCATCTGCAAAATCACCAGCAACGTTAAATCCTTTTGCTGCGTCTTTTATCTTTGCCTTTACAACTAAACTGTCAGCCATTAATACCACCTCGCGGTTTTTAAGCTCTAAATTTATTATTTTGAGCCTTCTGAGGCATTTTATCAAATGTTGGTATATAAAGCTTTCGTTTAAAACACTTGAATTCAGGCATTTTAGCCTTTCTTTTACCGCTGAAAAAGTAGTAAATTTATTTGTGCGTAAACCAGAAATAATTCTTAGAATCGCACCTGCAGAAACCAAATCTTTCAAACTGAACTATTTCATCAACTTTGACATTTTCAACATTTTTCTCAGCCAGACATTCGATGTCATCATTTGTTTCTGTTTTTATTGTTATTTTTGTATTGTTGAATGCAGGAAGCCAATGAATCTGTTTTTTACCAGCGTCTTTAAATTTTTCATACTCTTTTGATACAAATAAAAACTTATTTCCTTTTTTTATGAAGTTAAGGCAGCCCATCAGTCTGACAAGTTCACCATCAGAAATGCTCTTTAAATCTTCTTTTTCGATATAAAACACATCAGTTGTATAGATTTTTCTTCCACCTTTTCTTTTTTGAGGATGCAAATCTAAATCTAATTCCATATCTGGAGCATTTTCAATTTTTATTTTAACCGGATTAATTATGCAGAAATACCTGTTAGCAATTGGATCAATTATTTCTTTATTAAAAGCATTCAGGGTTTTGAAAAATTCGTCAGTTTCAACTGTTTTATCAGTTTGAGTAACGCCTAAACTTAATGCAAATTTTCTTAATGCAGCAGCCTGATAACCTCTTCTTCTTAACGCTTTCAAAAACGGCAGCCTTATGTCGTCCCAGCCGGTGTACTTGCCTTCTTTTATTTTCAGTTTTGTTTGGGTTGTGCTTAAATCAAAACCTTTAAAATTTATTCTGCCAACTATAACTGTTGTAGGGCTGTTAGCTTGCAATGCTTTATGAATCATTTGCTGCCTTTTGGCATTGTCGGCATGGTCTTTTCCTCTTATAGCGTGAGTAACACCCATATCCATATCATCTATTGCAACTGCAAAATTCATAAGTGGCCAAACCCTATATTTATAGCCGACATGAGGGTGCTCTGAGGTGTTTATTCTCATCAAAGGGAAATCCCTCATGGCTGGATTTGGGTCTTTTATATCGCTTTTGAATCTTAATACTGCTGCTCCTTCATCATATTCTCTAAGCATTTTTTCCCATCTTTCAATCTGTTTTTCAACAGGCAAATTCCTGCATGGGCAGTTTTTCTTTTTTATTATTAGCTCTTTAAATTTTTCAGAATCGCATGTGCAGACATAAGCGTGATTTTCCTCAATCAGCCTCAGGGCAAAGGCGTAATAAAGTTCCATTCTTTCTGATTGTATGTATGTTTCGTCAATGCCATTATCAGTGAGCCAATCGAAATCTTCTTTTATTAAAGTGTACGCATCAGGGTCTATGTTGTCAGGATTTGTGTCCTCCAACCTGAATATTAGTTTTGCATTGTATTTCTGTTTGTAAAGGTAATTAAGACCATAAGTGTAAGCATGACCTATGTGCAGCGGGCCTGAAGGAGAGGGACATAGTCTTAAAACAATTTTTTCTCCGACATTCGGCAGTTCTTTCAATTCTTTTTTTTCAACTTTTTTCTCTTCAAGAAGCTCAGGTGCTATTTTCTTCAGCTCTTTTATTTGCTCATCAATAGACAACGAATTTACTTTCTTTACAGTTTCTTGTATTTCTTTCATCAACTCTTTTGCTTTTGTTTTTAAATCAGGGTTTTCTCCTATAACTTTGCTTATTATGTTCCCTGGGCTGGCCTTCCCATCAAAACGAATTGCATTTTGAAGAGCATATTTTAATATTATTTTTTTTGTTTCCATGTATAAAATAGAATTGATTATGTTTATAAAGTTTTATACGAAAACTATATAAAACTAACGATTAAAACAAAAGAAGAGGTGTATGAAATGACCCAAAGAACTACAAGCATTATTCCGAAAGCATCAGCTGGTAGAATATTAGTTAATGCTGGCGCAAAGAGGGTTTCTGCTGACGCATTGGATGCATTTGCTGATGTTATTGAGACTGTTGCGAGAGAAATTGCTGAAAAAGCTTCACAAATCGCAAAACACGCAGGAAGAAAAACAGTTCAAGAAGGAGATATAAAAATAGCCGCAAGACAATAAACTTGGGCTGGTAGTTAAACCCGGTATAACGCGCCACTGGCTGTGGTGAGGCTGCGGGTTCAAAACAGATGCGCTCATCTGGAGAGCACTCCAGTGGGATATTCGCTTCGCGAAATCCCACGACATATGCGTTTATCGCAGCATCTGGTGAAAGTCACGCCCAGTCCAATCG
>FWPV01017170.1_pt1 | contig 10072 bp, 7 predicted proteins | sample 2228371 | NCBI WGS metagenome assembly FWPV01 (sample SAMEA103939776, study PRJEB20133) | metagenome
CGCGGGTCGCTGAAGAGATCGGACGCCACGGGCGTCCACTCTCCCTTCGGCCGCTCCCTGCCGAGGACACGGAGCAGCTTGCCGTTTGCGGCGTCGAGCCAGGCGACCTTGGCCGCCTTGCGGTCAATGACCGCGAGGCGTCCCGCCCCCGCCGCGAGGTATCGCGGCGTCTCAAGCCCCGTCGCATAGCGCTTGTCCACCGCGCCGTCGGGCTTGAGCGCGACGACCTCTTTGCCCGCGATGGCCCACAGAACGCCCTTTTCATCCGCCGCCACGTCGGCAGCGCCGGGCAGGGGCCAGTCCCCCTTCTTCTGGCCATTGGCGAGTTCGAACGAGCGGATGAGGTTGAGGTCTGGGATGCCGACAAAGGCGGTCGTGCCAATCACCGCGACGCCTGCGACGCCGCCTGGCGCCTTCTCGCCTGGGGCGAAGATGGGGTAGCTGTCGGCCCCGTTGGCCATCTTCGCCCGCTCGCAGGAGGCCGCGAGGCGGATGAGCTTCGTCCCCTCCCCCTTGCCCACCGCGCCGATGAAGCCGTCCTCGGCAAGGGCAAGCCCCCCGGTGAAATCCTTCTCCGCGAAGTTCGCGGCCTGGATTGGCTGGCCGGACGATGCGTAGCGTCGTAGCGGGAAGCCCGCCTCGTCATAGATGGTCGTAATCACGAACCCGCCATCGGGCAGAGCCACCACGCGGTCGGCATTGTCGCAGTGGTAAGCCCCCATCGCCGCCCCATTGTCCCCCATCGCCCCGTCATCCACGATTCGCACGTTGTGGCTTACGCTCCGCACTTCGTACTGGCCTGCTGGCGCCGGCTGCCCGAGGTCATCCAAACCATCCCAGTAAAGGCCGGTCACACCCGTCGCATCGGCCAACAGCGTTCGCACGAGCGTCCCGTCGGGGCGATAGACCCCTGCGCTCTGCCGCGGCCGGTCGTCTCTCCTCTCCAACGTCGCGATCGTGTGCCAGCCGGCCGCGGGTTGGGGATCAGGATAGTCGTATGCCCCGACGCTCACCAGGTCAGGCCAGCGCTCGGCGAATTCCTTGCCCCCGCGGTCACGGGGTGGCGCTAGCTGGGCGCAACCCACATCCGCGCCCGGCAAGCCGCCAGGCCACGTCACGAACGGGTCGATTCGCAGATGCCCTTTGTCAGGAGCAGCGAAGCTCGGTGCGACATGGAGGGTCTGGCGGCCGAGCACCCCGGTCGCGAACAACTCGTAGGGGTTCGCGATGGCCGGCACATCCCCGCATGGGCCGGTCGTGCCGCTGAGGACGTTGTTGTTGTTCGCCCAATCGCCTGCGGACACCTCGTCTGCGACCAAGTTCGAGTTGTTGGCGACGAGGACCGAACTCCCGATACTCACCTTGGAGGCTAGGCTGACGATGCCTGCGGTAGACGAGCCAACGACGGTGATATGCGAAACAACCGTATTCCGCGTCGATCGCAGGAACAGGCCTATGCCGCAATGATCGAACACGCAGCTCGTCACCTCCAATAGCTCTGTGCCCTCGGCCGCGAGCCCACGCGAGAGCCTGTCGAACGTGCACCGGACCACTGCCGAGTTGACGCACTTGTCTATCTTGATCCCCTGTCCCGCCCCGCGGAAGGTGAGGCCTGAGACCGCGAAGTGGCGCAGCCGGTAGAGGTGGAGCGCTGGCTCCATCGGATTGGCCGGCTCGAGGACGACGGGGCCTGGCTTGTCGCCCGTGAGTTTGCCGCTTTCGTCGCCGGTGATGGCCATTTGCGAGCCATCGGCAGCGAAGCGCTCGGCGAGGAGTGCGGCGCAGCGGTAGGTGCCCGGGCCGATGACGATGGAGTCGCCGTGGTTCACGGCCTGCACGGCCCGCAGGACCGTGGCGAAGGCGGTCTTGGGCGTCTTGCCGTCGGCCTGATCGTTGCCGCTCTGGCGGACGTAGTACGTTGCGCCGCTGGCGGCCGAGTGGGCCGAGAGGACCACCGCAAGCGCGAGGCGGCGAAGGGGGATGCCCATGGGTGTCTCCTGTGGTCTGAGGCCTGTAGTGCGGGCCTCAAGCGGCGTCGCGAAGCAGGAGCTTCGCGACGAGGTAAAGCCGGAGCTTCGCGACGAGAGGAGAGGAAGCCTGCAAGCGGGACGCTTGCGGCTACACGTCGCAGAGCTTGACGGCTTGTTGGAGGGCCTTGAGCTTGCCTTCGGGGTCCTTGGCCTTGGGGACGAACTCGTGTGCGACCCAGCCCTTGAAGCCGCTCTCGACAATCGCGCGCATGATGGCGGGATAGTCGAGGAGCTGGGTGTCGTCGAGGTCGTTGCGGCCAGGGAAGCCGCCGGTGTGGAAGTGGCCAATGGCGTCAATGTTGGCCTTGATCTGCTCGCAGATGTTGTGCTTGGCGGCCTTCTTGCCGCCCTCCTCGACGATCTGGGCCTCCATCATGGCAACGTGGTAGATGTCGTAGAGCACCTTGAAGGCCGGCGAGCCGACGGCCTTGACGAGGTCGAAGCACCACTTGGTGTTGTCGGCCATGTAGTCGCGGTGTTGCTTGGAGTTGAGGTATTCGATGCAGAGGGTGACTTTTTTCTCTTCGGCGAAGCCGACGATTTTCTTGAGGCCCTCGGCGCAGTTCTTGAGGCCCTCGTCGTCGGCCATCCCCTCGCGGTTGCCTGAGAAGCAGATGACGTTGGGGAAGCCGGCGGCGGAGGTGGCCTCGATGGCCTTGCGGAGGTTTGCGATCAGCTCGTCGTGGTTCTCCTTGCGGTTGAAGCCTTTGGGGATGCTGTTGCAGCTCGTCATGGAGCAGATGAGGCCGTGCTCCTTGAGCTTGGGGAACTCGCCGGGGCCGAGGAGGTCAATGGCCTTGATGCCGATGCTCTTGCAGAAGGAGTAGAGCCTGTCGGCTGGGACTTCGCGGTAGCACCAGCGGCTGACGGACTGGTGGATGCGGTCTTTGAGGACCGCCTTCTCGGGCTCGCCTTCGGCAGCGAGGCCGAGGGTGGGCAGGGCGGCTGCCGCCGCCGCGCCTGCCGCCGCGGCCAGCGCCTCGCGGCGGGTCATCCAGTGCTGCTTGTCCATCGTCGTCTCCTTTCCGTGCCAAATGGTTCCTGATTGGCGGCTCGGGCGCGAAGATACGGGCTGAAGCCCGCACTACGAACGTGTGGTGTCAGGGTTGCTCCTTGTTTGGTTGCTCGGGCTCCGTGCCGTCCTTGATGCCGTCCACGTTGATGCGGTGCTTCTTGACGCGGTGCCAGAAGCTGCGGTCGGTGATGCCGAGGAGCCTGGCGGCTCGGCTCTGCACGCCGGCGGTGCGGCGGAGTGCGTCGAGGATGAGCTGACGCTCGATGGTGTCGAGGATTTCGTCGAGGGATTGGCCTGGCTGGACGGCTGGCTTGTCGGGCACGCGGGGCTTGTAGGTCACGATGTCGGCCGGCAGACAGCTCGCGTCAATGACGTCGCCTCGGGCCTTGAGGACGGCTCTGGAGACGATGTTTTCGAGTTCTCGGACGTTTCCTGGCCAGTCGTAGCCGAGGAGGAGTTGCATCGCTTCGGCGGAGAAGCCGGCGAGGCTCTTGTGGCACTCGCGGGCGTGGAGCTTGAGGAAGTGCTCGGCGAGGGGCCGGATGTCCTCCCGCCGCTCCCGCAGGGGCGGGATGGCGATGGGGTAGACGTTGAGGCGGTAGTAGAGGTCCTGGCGGAAGGAGCCCTCCTCCACGGCCTTCTCGAGGTTGCGGTTGGTGGCGGCGATGACGCGGACGTCGAGGCGGAGGGTCTCGGTGCCGCCGACCCGCACGCACTCGCGCTGTTCGAGGACTCGGAGGAGCTTGGGCTGGATGACGAGCGGCACCTCGCCGATCTCGTCGAGGAGGAGCGTGCCCTTGTTGGCGAGCTCGAACCAGCCGGGCTTTCGGCGCACGGCGCCGGTAAAGGCGCCGGGTTCGTGGCCGAAGAGCTCGCTCTCGAGGAGAGTTTCGGGGATGGCGGCGCAGTGGACGGTTTCGAAGGGGCCGTTTCGCCTGGGGCTGTTCTCGTGGATGACCCGTGCGAGGAGGGTCTTGCCCGTGCCGTTCTCGCCGAGCAGCAGCACGGTGGCGTCGTTGTCGAAGACGTCGCGCAGTTCCTGTAGGACGGCCTGCATGGCGCGGCTCTGTGCGATGAGGTTCTCGATGCGCAGCTCGGTGCCGAGGCGGCGTGCGAGGGTGGAGACCTCGCGGGAGAGGGCCCGGCGCTCGAGGGCCCGCCGCACCACAATGGCGAGCTCGTCGATCTGGAACGGCTTCTCGAAGAAGTCGTAGGCGCCGGCCTGGATGGCCTTGTAGGCCATGTCGCGGGAGCCGTAGGCGGTCATGATGATGACCGGCATCCGCGCGTCGTGCCGCAGGATGAGCGGCAAGGCGTCCATGCCGCTCATACCCTCCAGCGCGACATCGAGGAGCACGAGGTCGAACTCCTCGGCCCGCAGGCGCTCGAGCGCGGCCTCGGCGGTGGGGACCTCGACGCTGTCGAAGCCGCGCGTCTTCAGCGCCTCGCGCAGCGTGTATTGCACGTGCGGGTCGTCGTCAACCACGAGGATTCTGCCTGGCATAGGCTGCGCCTCAACGAGCTATGGCTCCACCGACTCCGCCGGGGGGCCGGCGACCGGGAGCTGGATGGTGAACGTGGTGTTGCGCCCCGGGCCGCTATCGACCAGTATCTGGCCGCCGTGGGCCTTGACGAGCTGCTGCGACATGGCGAGGCCCAGGCCGGCGCCGCGGCTGCGGGTGGTGAAGAAGGGGGTGAAGAGCTTGTCCAGGACCTCTGGGGGGATTGGCGGCCCGGTGTTCTCGATGGCAATGGTGACGAGAGAGCCGGCGCGCGCGGTGGCCAGCGCAATCTCGCCGCCCTGGGCGCGCACGGCCTGGTAGGCGTTGCGGAGGATGTTGAGGACCACCTCGGCCAGGCGCTCGCGGTCGCCGGCCACTGGCGGCAGGTCGGGGGCGTAGCGCTCGCTCACCGGGATCCCCCGGTTCCCGGCCTCGTGGCGGCACAGCGCTACCGTGTCGCGCACCAGGGCGTTGACGTCCACAGGCTCCACCTTGCGCGGCTCGGGGTTCCCGATGGTGAGGAGCTCCTTGCAGATGCGCTTGAGGCGGCCGATGGACTCCAGCATGATGCGGCAGTGCTCGGGGATGGGGGAGTCGGGGGGCGCGGCGTCCCGGATGAGCTCCACCAGGCCGCTCATGGCGGTGAGGGGGTTGGCGATCTCGTGGGCGAGACGGAGGGCCATCGAGCCGAGGACGGCCAGGCTCTCGGCCTGGCGCATCACCTGCTCGGCGGCCTTGCGCTGGGCGAGGTCCTTGAACGTCATCAGGATGCCGAGCGGCGCGCCGCGCTCGTCGCGCAGGGGCGACAGGGTGTAGCCGAGGTGGGCGGAGCGCCCGTCGCGTGTGCGCACGGTCGTCTCGACCGATGATGCGCAGGCGCCCCCCGCCAGGGCCTTCGACACCGCGTCGAGGAGCGGGGCATTCGCCGCCTCGTCGGGCACCACCTGGGAAAGCCGCCGCCCGATGGCCTCGCTCGCGGGGCACCCCAGCACCCGTTCGGCAACGGGGCTGAAACTCGTCACCACCCCGCCCTGGTCCAGCGTCACCACGCCCCCCTCGAGGCTGCGGAGCACGTAGCTGTCCTGCACCAGGGCCGCCATCGAGGCCACGACGTCCTTCAGCGCGGTGTGCAACGGGTCGCCGAGCGCGGAGGCTCGCTGGGGTGGCGTCTGCGCGCCCGCGGCGCGGCGCACGGACTCCATGCGCGACACCAGGCTGCGCAGCGGGCGGGCGATCCATTCGGCCACCGCGATGGCCACCGCCAGGCCCACGAGCGCGAAGGCGCCGCCCACGGCGAACACCCAGGCCACCCGCCGCTCCACGTCCCGCACCGTGGCCGGATGCGCGTACTCGAACAGGAAGGGGTAGAGCACCCAGAGGACGACGAAGCTGCTGAGGAGGACGACGAAGCCGGCGGCGAGGGGGACCGCCACGGTGAGCTGGCGGCGCAGGGTGTGGGGGAGCTCGTGGCCGCCCTTCTCGCCCTGGTCGCGCGCCTGGCCCGGCTCGCGCCCGTCGGATGCATCCATTGCCTCACCCCGGGCACCCTCCCGCCACCCTTCCTACGCTCAGCAAAGTCTATCCCGCAGCCGGGGCCATGTCAAGCTCCCACGTGTTTCCGGGCGCAATAACGGATCGGGTCTGGTCCGCTTGGGACACCGCAGCCGCACCCTCGTCCACCTGAGGGCCACGGGCAGATGCTTGCGGAGTTATATAACTCCGCAATTATGTTCTCAGCCCCCGCCCCGGGACGCCAACGACCGATTCTCAGGTTGCCGTTCGTGCCTCCCCTCCAATCCACATCGGGTCGCCGTGGCGCACCAGTGCGACCAGCCAGGCCGCCCGCCCGAAGCGGACCACGCCCCAATGGACTCCAGCGGTGGCGGATGTCCAGTGGTGTCGCGGGTCAGTCCCAGCTTCGGACGGCGTGGCGGCGGTGCTGGTTGTAGGCGTCGCGCATGGCCACGTAGGGGTCGAGCGATGCCTTCTTGAAGTCCTCGTACTCGCCGAGGGTGAGGGAGGTGTTGTTGATGCGCGAGATGAGGCTTGCGCCGGGCAGGTAGGTGGCGGGGTCGAGGAGGGCGTTGACGAGGGCGCCGACGGTGTCGCGCGGGCAGGAGGGGCCGACGATGGGCCAGGTGAGGTAGCAGCCCATGCCGATGCCCCAGTAGCCGAGGGTCTGGCCGAAGTCCTCGCTGCGGAGCTTGAGCTTGAGCCAGGCGTTGGCGGGGTCGCCGAGGCCGAGGACGCCGATGGTGGAGTTGACGCCGAAGCGCGCAAGCTCGGTGCCGGAGCCCTTGAGGTCGCCTTGGAGGAGGCAGTTGATGCCGCGGGCCGGGGCGCCGAGGTTGCTGAAGGCGCGGCGCACCGCCACGCGCGCGCCCTGGGGCACGAGGAACTTGTAGCCCCTGGCGGCGGGCCGCAGCAGCCAGAAGTAGAGCTTGTCGTTGACGCTGAAGTTGAAACGGTTGAGGCTCTGGAGCGGGTCGGGCAGTGGCGGCACGGGGGCCTCGCCGGCCCCCTTGGCCTCGAAGGGGTCCACGTCGTCAGGCTCGCCGGCCCCTGCGAGCGCAGCCGCCGCCACGACAAGGATGCTTGCAAGCCGCATCGGTTCCACCTCCGTGTGTCCTGTCACTAGGGGGCAGGGGCCCCAGCGGGTCATTCGTCCTTCGTTTCAGCGATCTTGGCCTTGAGCTTTTCGAGGAACTGAGGATAGGTCATGGAATTGAGCATGCTGGAGAACTGGGTGCGGTAGTTGTTGACGAGCCTCACGCCCTCGATGGCGATGTCGTAGATGAGCCAGCCGCCGGCGTCGTACTTTTTCATGCTGTACTGAACCGGGATTTCCACGCCCTTTGTGGAGACGATCACGACGTCCACGCGGGCGTAGTTGCCCTCGATCCTCTCGCCCTTGTAGTGGATTTTCTCGCCGGCGTAGCCCTCGATCTTGGACATGTAGGTGCGGCGGAGGAGCTCCTTGAAGAGCTCGGTGAACTCCTTGCGCTCTTCCGGGGTGCGTGGCGCCCAATGGGTGGCGAGGGTGCGCTGGGCGATGTCGGCCCAGTTGAAGCGCTCGTCTATCAGCGCGAGGACCTTCGCGCGGCGTTCTGCCTTCTTCGCCGGGGTCTTGAGCGCCGGGTCCTTCAGCACCTCGAGTATCTTGTCGGTGCTCCGAAGGATGCGCTCCATTGGCCCGGCCGTCGCATCGTCGGCCACCGCGCCGCCCGGCGCGCGGCCCGCGGCGAGAATGAGAGCAGCTAGCGTCGCCACAAGACTCAGCAATACCCTCTGTTGCCTCATTCGATTCCTCCGCCAGTCTTCTGGCTGAAGATGTACTTGGCCACCAGCCCGTAGAGGTCAATCGCGGGCTGGGTGTCGCGGATGCGCTGGCCGTCGGTCAGGATGACCTCCGAGCCCCCTGGGGTTATCTCGATGAGCGACTCGCCGAGGAGGCCGCGCGACTTGACCGTGGCGATGGCATCGTCCTGGAGCTTGACGCCCGGCGCGATGGCCATGCGCACCTCGGCCTTGTAGTCGCGCAGCGCGATGTCCCTCACCCGCCCTATCGGCACCCCCGCAATGACGACGGCCGAGCCCTCCTTGAGGTTCCCCACGTCGGAGAACTGGGCGGTGATGTTGTAGCCGCCGGACCCCACGCTGTCGGCGGCGCCGACCTTGATGCTGAAGTACCCGAACAACACGAGGGCGGCAAGCACGAACGCGCCCACCGTCAGCTCAACGTTCAGCCTCTTCATCCCTTGTCCCCCTTGTAGCGCCCAGGAGCCCGCGGCCCGTCCCGCCGCGGACCCCCCATAATCTTACCGGGAACGCCCACCCAAGTCCAATCCCAAGCGGCAGCTCCGAAGGAGCATCCTGTATCGGCCCAGTGCCTGCCCCGAGCGAAGCCGAGGGGGCAACGCCCTTGTCTTTGCCCTAGGCTGATATGGGCCGCCCCGTTGGGGCGGCAAGGGCCGGTGCCGCAGTTGGGGACAATGCTCTGCGGCATTTGAACCCGCGCCCCGAAATGCGATAATGGGCAGTGACGGGAGGAGCGGGGCGCAAGGGCACGACAAGGAGCGCACTGGGATGGACGTTAGGGAGAGCATTCGGGCGCTGGCGGCGCGCGTGCGAGCGGCCGCGGGCCAATTGGCCGTGGCGTCGTCGGCGGACAAGGACAAGGCTCTGCGGGCGATGGCCGCGGGCCTCGAGGCGAAGGCGGGCACGCTGAGGGCGGAGAACGCGCGTGACATCGCGGCTGCCGAGGCTGCGGGCCTCTCCGCCGCGCTCGTTGACCGCTTGCGCCTCAATGATAAGCGCATCGCGGCGATGGCTGAGGGACTCCGCCAGGTGGCCGCCCTGCCCGACCCTGTGGGGGCGGTGATCGGCGGCAGCGTGCGGCCAAACGGCCTCCGCATCACCAAGGTGCGCGTGCCCCTCGGCGTCATCGCCATCATCTACGAGAGCCGGCCAAACGTGACCGCGGATGCGGCGGGCCTGTGCCTGAAGGCTGGCAACGGGGTGATACTCCGCGGCGGCAAGGAGGCCCTGGCCTCCAACGTCGCCATCTGGCGCGTGCTCCAGGAGGGCCTGGCCGTGGCGGGGCTGCCGGCCGACGCGGTGGCGCTGGTGGAGACCACCGACAGGGCGGCGGTGGACGCGCTCATCACGGCGGAGGGGCTGGTGGACGTTGTGATCCCTCGCGGGGGCGAGGGGCTTATCCGCCGCGTGGCCGAGAACGCCACCGTGCCCGTCATCAAGCACTATAAGGGCGTGTGCCACGTCTACGTGGACGCCGCGGCGGACCTTGCGATGGCGGAGGAGATATGCCTGAACGCCAAGTGCCAGCGGCCGGCCACCTGCAATGCGATGGAGACGATGCTTGTCCACGCGGCAATCGCCCAGCGCTTTCTGCCCTCGGTGTGCACGCGGTTCACTGCCGCGGGGGTGGAGCTGCGCGGCTGCGAGCGCGCGCGCGCGATCGTTCCCACGATGAGGCCGGCGACCGAGGACGACTGGCACGCGGAGTACCTTGACCTCATCCTGGCGGTGCGGGTGGTGGATTCCACCGAGGCGGCGATGGAGCACATCGCGCGCTATGGCTCGGCGCACTCCGACGCCATCGTGACGACCGACATCCGCGAGGCCGACAAGTTCGCCAGGGGGGTGGACTCCGCAGCCGTCTACGTGAACGCCTCGACACGGTTCACCGACGGCTACGAGTTCGGCATGGGGGCCGAGATAGGCATCTCCACCGACAAGCTCCACGCCCGCGGCCCCATGGGCCTCGAAGAGCTGACATCCTACAAGTTCATCGTCTACGGCAGCGGCCAGTTGCGGCAGTAGAGTCAGGCACCTTGTGCCCGTCTCCCCGTGCGCGTCGTCGGTTCTCCCGGCTCTCTCCCTCGCGAGTTCGACGAGGCGGGCGGCGACGATGAGAGGCGGTTGCGTTGTGGAGGGACAGGGAGTGGAGCGGCAAGCAGTGGGAAGGGGGTAGCCAGTGGCCGATGATGGCCTTTTGTGACGAT
>FWPV01010546.1_pt1 | contig 10071 bp, 8 predicted proteins | sample 2228371 | NCBI WGS metagenome assembly FWPV01 (sample SAMEA103939776, study PRJEB20133) | metagenome
TACCTAATGTGTATGTTTAATGCTCTTTTGAGGTAAAACATGCTGTCTAGCTTGTTATTAATTTATGAAGATCACAAGCTAGTCAGCTTGTGTACCTAATGTGTATGTTTAATGCTCTTTTGAGGTAAAACATGCTGTCTAGCTTGTTATTAATTTATGAAGATCACAAGCTAGTCAGCTTGTTACCTAAATTGTTTATACAATCTACTAACCTCTTTGAAAAAAACGAAATCAGGAAAGTCTCCCTTTTTCAAAGGGAGATTTAGAGGGATTTTATAATAAATAATAATTATAATGAATAATTATTTTTTTAAATTGTATTACACTAATACATTCAAGATACGGAAAAAGAAAGGTATTTTTATGGCTAAATTAAACGAAACTCTGGAAAAAATAAAAGCGGTTGATAAATCAACTTATGAAATAACACAAAAACGACTTGATAATTTGACAAAACCAAAGGATAGTCTTGGCAGACTGGAAGAATTTGCAAAAAGAATAGTTGCAATAACAGGAAAAGAAAATCCAACTCTTTCCAGAAAAATAATAATTACTATGGCAGGTGACCATGGAGTTACAGAAGAAGGTATAAGCGCATATCCCAGAGAAGTGACAGCTCAAATGGTATATAATTTCCTTAGAGGTGGAGCTGGAATCAATGTCCTTGCAAACCATGTTGGGGCAAAAGTCGTTGTAGTAGATATGGGAGTTGCAGAAGAGCTAAAATACCATCCTGATCTAATCGTAAAAAAAATAGCCAGAGGCACCTGTAATTTCACTAAAGGACCTGCTATGACAAAAGAACAAGCTATACGCTCACTGGAAGCAGGTATAGAGGTAGTAGAGGAAATAGTCAATTCCTCAGGAGTGGATATTATCGGCACAGGTGAAATGGGAATCGGTAATACAACAGCCAGTAGTGCTATAACCTCTGCAATAACTGGAAAGCCTGTTTTAGATGTAACAGGAAGAGGAACCGGCATCGATGATGAGACTTTTAGTAGAAAAGTAAACGTTATAAAAAAAGCCTTAGATATAAATAAGCCAGATCCAGATGATGCAATTGATGTTTTAGCAAAAGTTGGTGGATTTGAAATTGGTGGTCTGGCAGGTGTGACGCTTGCTTGTGCTGCAAATCGAATACCGGTTGTAATTGATGGGTTTATATCCAGTGCTTCTGCTTTAATAGCTGTTAAGATCAAACCTGAAGTAAAGGATTACATTTTTGCCGCGCACTCTTCTGTTGAGATTGGACATAAAGCGATTCTTGAGAATATTGGTCAAGAACCAATTCTTAATCTGAAGATGCGGCTTGGAGAAGGCACAGGTGCAGTCCTTGGTATGAGCTTAATAGAAGCAGGAGTAAAGATATTGAACGAAATGGCTTCATTTGATGAAGCGGGAGTTTCAAAAAAACTATAAAAGTTGCCTGTTGGTGGTGATGTAAATAATGGCAATAATAACAATTTCAAGACAAATGGGCAGTGGAGGCGATCATATAGCCAGCCTTGTTGCGTCAATGCTCGGTTATAGGCTTGTGGATAAGCATTTTCTTATAAATGAAGCTCTTAAACGTGATCTTATAGACACTGATTCTGCAGAATCAATAGATGAAAGAAAACCATCAATAGTCGAAAGATTTGATGAAAAGAGAACAAAAGCATTCTATGCAATTCGTTCAATCATTCAGGAATTTGCTGGAAAAGATCACGTAGTAATAGTAGGGCGTGGTGCTCATTTTGAATTAAAAGGACATACTAGCATTTTTAATGTCAGGATAATTTCAGATATCCAAAAACGAATCGCGCGAGTTATGGAAGAAAATGGAGTTGATAAAAAATCCGCAAAAAAATTAATTAAAGATAGTGATAAACAGCAATCTGAATATATTAAACATTTTTTCCTGGTGAACCATTCAGATATTCAATACTATGACCTTGTTATAAATACAACCAAGATATCTGATGAGCTAGCCGCAAGCCTGATCATACAGGCAGCTCGTAGCATTGGAGCGATGCGTATCATTCCACAAAGTGATCAAATATGAAGAAGCCAACCAGGGTTATTTCCGCTATGAGCGGTGGAGTTGATAGTTCTGTAACTACTGCGATTCTAGTTAATCGAGGTTATGAAGTAATTGGTGTTACCATGCGGTTTGGCATTCAGGAAAATAAAGAACAAAGAAATACATCATGCTGTTCAATTGAATCCGTAGAAAATGCACGCATGGTAGCCAATCAACTAGGAATTTCTTTTTATGCAGTTAACTATGAAACAATATTTAAAAGAGAAATAGTTGATTATTTCTGTAATGAGTATTCATCTGGCAGAACACCAAATCCATGCATAATCTGTAATGAAAAGCTTAAATTCGGTAAATTACTAACATTGGCAAAAGAACTAGATGCCCAATACGTAGCTACAGGTCATTATGCCAGGATACTTTATGATAGTAAAACGGGTCGCTATATACTGAAGAAAGGCATTGATAGAAAGAAAGATCAGTCTTATGCCCTATTTTCATTAAAGCAAGAACAACTCAGGCATATATTAACTCCGCTAGGTGATTATACAAAAGCAGAAGTTAGAAACATAGCAAAAAGTCTTTCTTTAAAGACTGCACAAAGACCTGAAAGTCAGGAGCTTTGCTTTATATCAGATAATGATTATAATAGGTTTCTTAAAGAAAGTATCCCTGAATTGATAAAGCCCGGTCCTATAATTGACAAAAACGGAAAAATTTTAGGTCAACATAAAGGAATACAATTTTATACAATAGGTCAGCGAAAGGGGCTTGGTGGAAATCTTGGAAAAACAATGTATGTAATTAAGATAGATGCTGATAAAAATACCATTATGGTTGGAGAAAAAAAGGATCTATTTGTTGAAAGATTAACTGCAAAGGATACAAATTTTATAAGTATTCCTAAACTAGATAAAGCGATCAGGGCAAAAGCAAAAATAAGATATAACGACCCCGGGTCGGATGGTATCGCGATTCCATTATCTTCAAATGATAAGTTCGAATTCATTTTTGATAAGCCATGTCTGGCTGTAACGCCAGGGCAGGCTGTCGTTTTATATGATGATGAAATAGTAATAGGTGGAGGCTGGATAGAAAATTAACCCTAAATTTTTCCTTTATCAGCTATATAATATTTGAATCTTATCATAATAAGGCGTCAGGGGGGTTATTAAAAGGCTCGTTGTAGATAGGTTTTTTGTCCATTTATTATCATAATCATAAATCTTATGCTGAACAACACCACCGCGTATATTTATGCAATCATCACCATGTTTTATTATTATTTCTCCACTATCTACATAGTGAAGGTCAGTATTGCTAAGGTCATATTCTCTTCCTCTGGAAATCAAAATTCCTTGTTTACGAACGCCAAATTCCAATAATAAAGGTATGCCTTTTTGACCTGTAACACTTATATCAATATCAAATTCATTAGTTCTGTGTGAGAATTCTGTTGAAATTTCAAGCGGATTTATCTCTGTTTGTGAAGTTTCTTGATCTGATATTAATTGATCATTAGTATAACCATTCTTTAATAAATAAGATTTCGGACCTAACTCTATTTTTGAAGGTTCAAAGTTATGAAAATTCTTATAGAAAAACCTTAACCTGAAGCCATCAATTATTGCCTGACCACTACGGATCGCAAATAAGATATTATTATTTCCCATAATCGTAGCACTCATTTTGCCATCTCTGAAGCGAACAATATCAGAGTTAGTAAAGAACCTTTCAAATTTGCATGGCAGATACAGCCTATTAATTGCATGGTTATCGAATTCCTCTTCCGCAAGTAATAGCTCTCCGATATTTGATGTGGCAAAAAACTTAGAAAGCATCCTCCCATTTGAATTGAAATACGGATCGTTGATATAATATCTGCAAAAGCCATCTTCCATATTGTTTAGAAATACATCAAGGACCAGATCTCCTGCAGACGCATAATAACCATTATGGTCTACAATTGACATTTCTTTCCATACCGCATATCCATGAGGTAGTCCACTTTCCAAGTTATATAAATTTGAATATTCCGTCACTACCTCACCATTTGAATGAAAATTGTAAAGGCTAAAATTAAGATTTCGTCTTATATACTCCATTAGATATGGTCGATTCATTTTCTTTGCTATGTTCAGGAGATTTGAATTGAAAGACATATTATATGTAGGACTTTTATCCTTGTATAAACCATCGCTGTTAATATTTACCATATCTGAAAGAAAATTCTCTGCCTTTATAAGTGCTGAATGATCTAAAAATATTTTATCAAAGTCGATAAGGGCAGATGCTGCAGATAGGCGCTGAAGAGCACCATATAGTGGCTTTGTTTTCAATGCATTTACACTTTTCCTTAAGAAAATTTCTATCAGGTTAAGCATTTCTTTATCTATATTTTCCCTGAATAAAAGCCTATATGACTTTATAAGTGTGTTCATTATAAAAGGTAGATTTGAAATTGAAGAAATTTCTCCAGAAAAATAAGTATTAATCATTCCTTCTTCATTTTGGGAGCGAACTATGAAGGATAAAGCCAATCTCATTCTTTGCAGAAGCCCTGGAGAATGATAATACTGAGAATGCGGATTGCAAAATAAAACAGCCATAGTAAAAAAAGTGTTTACTGCTGACCATGTTTCGCATACCAGGTGCTCGGGGCATCTGAATCCTCCGTTATCAAGATCCGAATCATCAATAACTTGAATAGCCAGAGCATTTCTCACAAAGCTTTCCACAGCGGAAAGAATGTCTTTATATTTTAGCGATTGGATCATAAAATCACTCCCTCTATATTTTCACAGTTTTGTGATAGGACAAATATTGCATGCTTTATTAAGACAAAATGATTTATAAAGGTTTATCAGTCCCTGCTGACGGACTGCGGAATTTATCTTTGAAATATAATCTTTCTTAAATACTTGTTTAGTAAAATATCTTGTTATCTTATTATCTGCGAGCTTGTTAAAACTAGAATATCTTTTTATTATAAAATTTTGAAGGTTTTTATTGTTTAAATAATTACTGTTTGCCATTAAGAATGGAAAAATTATATTCACTAATATATCGTTAGCTCTATCTTTTCCTATGAGATATGGCATTTCTTTTTGCTTTTTGCCACCAAAAGTATAATAAAATGACCAATATCCGATTGCACGGGGCATTAATGCTTCCAGTATTTTTTCATCATCCTTAAGAAAGGAAATAAACATTTCGGAAAGTGATCCGCAATTACCTAATATATAGCTAACACCGGCTATCCTTCTTGTCGGAAAATTATCTGGTCTGACCCTGAAAAATTCCCATTGATCATGGGACATCCTATGATTAAATTGTGATGCATTTGAATGCCATATTGCTTTTATTTCTTTTATATATTCCCTGGTTTCTTTATTGAAGTTTCCAACTTTTGTCGGCAGTAATCCAGAAACACCAAAAAGAATGGCTTGTATTTCCTCTGGACTCTTACCAATTAGCATATTGATTGGAACCATTTTTGCCAGCTCAAGGAATTGGTGCTTATTCCTTGAATATCCAAGAGCTGTCATTATCCCTTCATATAATATCTGTTCTTTATTTTCATCACTTATTATTTCCTCAAATGCCTTAACTTTCTTTGAAAATCTATCCATACCAAGCTCATCAAGCACTTTTTCTAAAGCAGGAGATTCTAAAATATTATTACATGTTCTTGTGACGTTTTTTACTTCTATATTTTTCCATAACCTATTAATTGATCTATCTAAATAGCTATGCAATATAAGAGTTGGTATACGTTCACCATTCTGTTTTTTAGTAAGCAAGCTTATACCACTATCCCATAATGCAACATGAAGTATTGTATTGTTATATGCTGGATCTTTATCATGGTGATGGACTCTCCAATCCGAGTTCCTCAAATGTATCTCTATATCACCTTTGTATAACCTACCATTTATTTTAATTTCTGCATCGTGAAAGTCAGCACCAGATTCTTCATTCCATTGACCTTTATTTATGATTTCAACTTTCCGACCGTCTTTTGCTCTTAGGTTATCTTTAGAAAAATGGCCGTTGTCCCATACATAAATGAGGAATTTTTCATCGATTGTTCTATCTTGAAATATGTTATTCATATATAGATTTTAGTTGACGTTGTATGTATGTTTCTATCTCGCTAAAGTTAGCTTGTGTTAGCTTTATTATTTTGGTATCTGTTCTTTCTTTTATTTTCTTTGTGAAGTTGGTATTTTTTGCGGTTATGGTGCCAAGCACTATTTTTTCGGAATCAAGAGCCTCGATAGTAATATTAGCAAAATCCTTTGAGAATAGCTCCATCCTGCCTATTTCATCGATTATGATAATATCTTTGTTCTTAATGGCATCTGCAATAGCAGATACGCCGATTCTATCAATGGCAGAAGTGTTTACACCATATTTGCTAACTCTATACCCGCTGATTATATCAACTCCCGCCATAATATCTTCCTTACCATCAAGCGATGTTATTTTAAATCCCCATCTTTTGCCCTCTGAATTACGTATTTCAGAAGTATAAAATCCACCTGCAGATAAATTGAGCCTGGATATAATTCTTTTTATTAATGTCGTCTTCCCAACACCTGGATTGCCTGTAATAAGGATGTTTTTTATTTTAGATTCTTTCATAATAATTACATTATGTTTCCATAAAACTTTAATGAAGCCGATTTTTGGTATTATCTAAATTTTCTTATCATTGGCACAAATCTACAATCTATTGATTCACTTTTCTTTAATTCACCATTAATTTTTTCTATAATGGTCAATACCTGAAAGCCTGATCCAATCGGTATAACCAAACGTCCTCTCTCAGCTAGCTGGTCAATTAACGGTTGAGGTATTTCTTCGGGTCCACATGTAACTATTATCACATCATAAGGGGCAAATTCTTCCCAGCCCAAATAGCCATCACCTATCTTAAATTCAATATTCTTATATCCCAACTCTCTCAAAAGATATTGAGCATCCATTGAAAGTTCCTCAATTATTTCAACCGTATAGACTTTATCTGCAAGCTCAGCAAGAATAGCTGTTTGATAGCCCGAGCCTGTGCCAATTTCTAAAACCTTTTCTTTACCGGTAAGATTTAGCAATTGGGTCATAATAGCAACCATATATGGTTGTGATATTGTTTGTCCGTAACCTATGGGCAATGGATAATCGTTATATGCTTCGCTTCTTTGATCTTCACTCACAAATAGATGTCTTGGAACTTTAAGCATTGCGTCCAAAACTCGTTTATCAGTGATATCTCGCGTCATCAACTGTTGTTCAACCATCCATTTTCTTAAAGAATCATAATCTTTCATTTTTTATCTTTTTTGAATGATTGTATTCTCTTTCTGATCTTTGCTTCTACATTTTCTGGTAATGGCTTTACTTCCCTTATTATTCCAGGAGTAACAATCTGTGGTTCTGCAGGCATTGATTTTGGTATATAAGTTTCTTTTCCAAGCATATCATGCAAAAGAATAAGTGCAGCTTCTTTATCAGGTATACGCTCCCTTTGTTCATTATCAGCATCAAAATATGACCATGTTCCGCTTGATGAGCCAACACATGAAGGACAACCATTCTCACATGGACAATTACTTATAAGCTCAAGGCAACTTTCCAGTATCCGATCAAGCATTTCGTAACTTTTTTCTGCAAAACCTAATCCACCAGGATGCTTGTCAAATATAAATATTGTTGGAATACCAGTATTTGATGAATCAACAACCGGACCTATATCTATATAATCGCATATAACATATATCGGTATAATTCCGGTTAATGCATTACCTATTCCCATCATCCCTTCGGTTGGTATCCTGCCATAATCTCTTACATGGCTAAGAGCTACTGGTGGCGGTGTTATCCAGAATGCGGTTGTTTCCAGCTCTTGTGGCGGAAGGTCAAGGTTACCGAAGCCTATGCTATCGTGACTATAGAGCTTTATCTTACGAAACATTATTGTTGTTGATGTAACAGTAACATATCCAAAATAAGCCTTACTCTGGAACACCTGCTTTTGTCTCTCAACTTCATTTATATTTATCTTTGTCTCCGTTATTGCCTGAGTATAATAATCAACACTTACTTTCTCTATATAAGCTATCTTTTGTTTAATATTAAGTTCCTTAACAAAATATGTTTCCGCTTCATGCATATATATAGCTTGATCATGCACAAGCATAAACGCGCTGAATTCATCAAGTATACCGATAACCTGGTTTCTATCATTTGTAGTATCGATTATTGTATAATTGTTTTTATCCATATTTCTAAGGCTAAAATCAGCAGCAGGATAACCTTTACCTATCCAATACCACTTATCACCTGAAAATTGAACCTGTCCATACTCCTGAAGGATGTTCATAATAGCCCCTGCTGATTCTCCAAACATATTTTCATCTTCGATGCTTACAGGAAGCTCATTTACCGCACATCTAAGATGATTGAGCATGATATATGGATTATCAACACTGATAACGACGTTCTCCATAGGCTGTTCGAAAAAATAATCTGGATTTTTCATTAAATATTGATCTATTGGGTTATTATGACCGATAAGTATAACAAGTGATTCCTCTGTTCCTCTACCTGCTCTACCAGCTCTCTGCCAGGTGCTTGAGATGGTTCCTGGATAGCCAACTATAATGCATGCGGATAATCCACCAATATCTATACCTAGCTCAAGTGCATTAGTGCTTATAACTCCAAGGAGTTCTCCAGAAAAAAGCTTTCTTTCAATTTCACGCCGTTCTTCTGGCAAATATCCACCTCTATATGCACTAATGCTATTAGCAAGACCTGGTCTGATAAGTTGCAATTCTTCCTGACAATATCGGAATATCAATTCTGCAAGGACCCTTGCCTGAACAAAGGTTATAGTCTGAATTCTGTTTTTTATCAATTCCACCATTAGATATTTTGCTTCAGAATTTGGGCTCCTGCGTTCTGTTTTTCCTTCATCGATAAAAGGTGGATTCCAGAATACAAATTTCTTTGGACCCTTGGGTGAACCATCATTATCAACTAAAATCATTTCATGACCGATTATCTTTTCTGCAAGCTCTTTAGGATTGCTTATTGTTGCTGAACAACTTATGAATTGCGGATGAGAGCCATAATGTTCGCATATCCTATTAAATCGCTTCATCAGGTTTGCTACGTTTGAACCAAATATTCCCCGATATGTATGAATTTCATCTATCACAACATATTTTAAATTGGTAAAAAAGTCACTCCATCTTGCATGATTTGGTAAAATGCTTGCGTGTAGCATATCTGGATTACTAAGTATAAGACTGGCGCTATCTCTTAATTTTTTACGTGTGCTGGTAGGAGTATCTCCATCATAAGTTCCGAGTTCAAAATCCAATGATGGATCAATTTCTTTAAACTTTATCAATTTTTTTAGCTGATCTTGAGCCAGGGCTTTTGTCGGATAAAGATATAATGCACGCGTATTTTTATCTTTAACTAAAGCTTCTAAAATTGGTATATTGTAGCAAAGGGTCTTTCCACTGGAAGTTGGTGTGACGATTACAATATTATGACCATCACGAATAGCATCTATAGCAGTAACCTGATGTGAATATAATTTTTGTATACCTTGCTCTTTTAAGGCAGAATCAATTTTGGGATTCAGGGGTTGTTTTAATTTGCCATAAATAGCAGAACGAGGCATGATTTCGGCAATATGAACAATCTGTCCTTCATAAGCTATTTTATGGCTAATTTCTTCTAGAAATTTTTTAACTGTCATTATGTCCCTTTTCCATACTTTTTATGGCATAAGAAAAATTCATTTTTTGTAAGTATTATGTTTTATTTCATTCATAGTTTACGAAAGCTTATCCAAAAAGTCAAGTTCCAAGCATAAAATCAAAACAACGATTTAATCACGAATTACACTAATAAAACGAATAACACGAATATAAATTATAATGCTTTTGATAAGAAATGGGAAATTTTTTCAAAAGAGAGTGTGATTCAAATTTTAGGTAACTGTAGATAATACCATATTGAAAAATAATTAT
>FWPV01017171.1_pt1 | contig 10070 bp, 8 predicted proteins | sample 2228371 | NCBI WGS metagenome assembly FWPV01 (sample SAMEA103939776, study PRJEB20133) | metagenome
AAAATTAATATTATGAGGCGACGCCGACAAAGAAAAATTTTTGCTTCCAAGAAATCTCTAAAAGAAAAATTAAGTTTTTTTTCTGACAGGAAAAAGGGCATTTTTGCTGTTGTAATTTTTCTTTTAGCAGGTTTGAGTTTTTTAAGTTATTTGCATAAAGCTGGGCCCTTTGGAGAAATATGGCTGGTGATTTTATTGAAACTATTTGGCTGGCAAGCCTATGTTCTACCCACCCTTTTTGCTTTGACTGCTTTTTTCGTTTTGGACCCAGAGCGTTATCGTTTTAATAAAGCCAATTATGTAGGGTTGGTTTTGCTCTTAGTAAGTTTAAGCGGTGTTATGCATCTTTTTTATCCCTTGGAAGATGCTTTGGAGATCGCCAGTGAGGGAAAGGGAGGAGGATATTTGGGCTTTCTCTTAATGTGGCCAATTGCTTCATTTTTTAGTTTTTGGGCGGCTTTAATTTTTTTTATTGCCGCTTTTTTTATTGGTTTGTCTTTATACACCAATCTTTCTTTTGGTGCATTGATTCGTTTTTTAAACCATTTAAAAGACTTAAGCCGGAAGAAACTTGAATCTTGGCAGGAAAAAAAGCAGGATTTACGCATTAATGTTCCGGCAAATCATAAAGCAGGAAGAAAGGAAGAGAAGCTCAAAGAAGCGATAAAACCTTTATTTAAAACCAAAAACATTATTAGTAAAAAAGCTGGGAAAGAGAGAAATGCCAAAGACACAGAAGAAGAAATTAAGATAAAACCAGATTATACTTACAAGCGCCCGCCCTTTTCCCTTTTAAACGATCTTTCTACAAAACCAAACAGCGGGGATATTAAAAATAACGCCAAGATCATTGAACGCACTCTGGCTAATTTTGGCATCAAAGTGACTATGGGAGAAGTGAATGTGGGGCCAACTGTTACCCAATATACTTTAAAGCCTAATGAAGGGGTGAAGCTGAGTAAGATTACCGCCTTGCATAATGATTTGTCTTTGGCACTGGCTGCTCATCCCATTAGGATTGAGGCGCCCATCCCTGGGAAATCTTTGGCAGGCATTGAAATTCCCAACAAAGCGGTTGCTGTTGTGCGGTTGCGTCCTCTTTTAGAGCATCCTATGTTTTTGTCTCATCCTTCACCATTAGTTTTTGCTTTAGGGGAGGATGTTTCTGGTCAGCCGGTTTATGCGGATTTGGAAAAAATGCCTCATCTTTTAATTTCCGGCGCCACGGGTTCAGGAAAGAGCATCTGTATCAATAGCATCATTATGAGCTTTATTTATCGCAATTCTCCTAAGCAATTAAGATTTATTTTAGTTGATCCCAAACGCGTAGAATTGTCCATTTACAACAACATTCCTCATCTTTTGACTCCTGTAGTGACGGAAACAGAAAAGACCATTAATGTTCTGCGATGGGCGATGACAGAGATGGATCGCCGCTTCAAACTTTTATCTGAGGCGCACAAGCGCAACATTCATTCTTATAACGCCGCGGCATCTGAAAAATTACCCCTCCTTATAATCATTATTGACGAATTGGCGGATATTATGGCCAAACACGCCAATGAGGTGGAAGGAGCTGTTGTGCGTTTAGCCCAAATGTCGCGGGCAGTAGGCATTCATCTAGTAGTGGCAACACAGCGTCCTTCTGTAGATGTAATTACTGGATTGGTCAAGGCCAATATCACTTCTAGAATTTGTTTTAACGTCGCATCAAGCGTGGATTCTCGCACGGTGCTGGACATTGCAGGAGGAGAAAAATTGTTGGGTAATGGCGATATGTTATTTTTGCCTCACGATGCTTCTAAGCCGAAAAGAGTACAGGGCGCCTACATTACCGAAGGAGAAGTGAGAAAAGTAGGAGAATTTTTGAAAAAACAGGGAGAAGCAGTATATGACGAAACAATTCTCAAACCGCAAGTGAGGGAGGGAGCTATTTTAGGCGGCGATGAAGAGATTGACGACTCCCTGTTTAATGAAGCAAAAGAAGTAGTTATCCAAGCAGGAAAAGGCTCGGCTTCGCTTTTACAGCGAAGATTGCGGGTAGGATATGCTCGTGCGGCTCGCCTTTTAGATTTACTGGAAGAAAAAGGCATTGTTGGGCCTGCTGACGGGAGCAAACCGCGGGAAGTAATAATGAAGGAAAGCAAAGATATTTTAGAGGAGGAAGAAGAAAAAAATAATGAAGACTCTGTTTTCCAACAATAATGACTTCCAAAAGAAAAAAGTCGAGTCTTATACTTTTTCCGAAGAATTAAAGAGGGCGAGGGAGCGTCTGGGGATTACTTTGGCGGAGATAGCGGAAGGAACGCAAATTCAGGAAAGACATTTGGAGGCCTTGGAAAATGGCGATTTTAATCTTTTACCCGCTTCAGTCTATATTAAAGGATATCTAAAGAGTTATGCGCGGTTTTTAGGAATGGACGAAGAAAAGATCTTGAACGCCTATGAAAAAGAGAAAATACTGCAGGAAAAGTTAAAAGAAGGAAAAATTGCAGTTTCAAAGCCCCGCGCTGAAAAAAGGGTGCGCTTATTTATTACGCCTCGTATTTTAACAGTTTCTTTGTCTTTGCTGATTCTGGCACTATTTTTTTGGTATCTTTTTCATCAAATCAGCTCTTTTGCTCGCGCTCCCCGCTTGATTGTAGAAAATCCCTCTTCAAATGTCGCTATCAGCGATAAAACAATTACTGTTAAAGGATCCACTGACCATGATGTTAATTTGACTATTAATAATCAATTGATTTTTGTCGACCCTCAAGGTCATTTTGAAGAAAAAGTCAGCTTGCAGAATGGATTAAACAGTATTGTGATAGTGGCAAAAAATAAATATGGCAAAGAAAAGAAAATAGAAAGAGAAATCCTGGCGCGTTTGCCTGAAGAAGAAAGCGCTGTTCAGGAAGAGGTGGGGGAAGAATCTCCAAATAAAGAAGTGCGATTAAAAATTACCGCTAAAGAAGAAGTGTGGTTGAAAGTTTTGGCAGATGGAGAAGAAGAATTCTCCGGAATTTTAATGACTAATTCATCCGAAACATTTACTGCTAAAAAAGAAATCAGCGTTACTAGCGGAAAAGCTAATAAAACCTTCATTAATCTCAATGGCAAAGATCTAGGAGCGCTAGGCTCGTCTCCCTCGCCCATTAGAGAAGTGAAGTTTACCCCCACACTAGAAAAATAATTTTTAGTGCTGGGTTTACATCCCAGAGGGAAACAAAATAATTCAAAATGCAAAAGTCAAAATGTCCGGCCCAAGGCTTGAACCCAAGGCCCATCAGCCTCGGTCCCCCACCTTTTTCTGCGACAGATCAATAATCATCAGAAGAGAGGCACCTTATCATCAAGATCCAAAGTTTATGAAGGAACGTTGATGGAAAAGGCGGGGGACTACATTTATTTTGACTTTTGAATTATTTATGAAGCGCTCGGAAATTTTATTTAGTGTGATTCTCCTGCCGGTTGATTTCTTTATGTTGTTTTTAGCGGTCTTTCTCTCTTACCATATTCGTATCAGTCCACTTGTCACAACTTTTCGTCCTGTATATTTTAATTTGCCGCTGAAAGATTATCTTACTTCTTTCATCATCGTTGCCCCTCTTTGTTTAATTGTTTTTGCCCTCGCAGGTCTTTACAAAATTGCTGTAACCCGCCGCCTCTCTGATGAATTTTTCCGTATTTTTATGGGTGTGACTATGGGGTTGGTGGCAGTTGTTTTTTACATTTTTTTGCGGGCAGAGCTGTTTCAGTCTCGTTTTCTTTTGCTTGCCACTTGGTTTTTAGCGATTATCACGGTTACTTCAGGCCGTTTTTTTGTGCGCAGATTGCAGGTTTATTTATTGAAATACGGTTTTGGTGTGCATCGCGTGCTTTTGGTGGGAGAAAACGGCGTCTGCCACACTTTAAGAGAGGAATTTAAAGAAGATATCGGCATGGGATACAGCGTAGTTGCTACCATAAACAAGATAATTCCGGAAGAGCTAGAAAAAATCCGCAAGGAAAAAGGAGTTGACGAGGTGATTCAATGCAATCCCCATTTGTCTGCGGAGGAAAACCTCCAGCTTTTGGATTTTTGCGAAGAATATAAAATTGATTATAAATATGTTCCTAATCTTTTTGAAACTTACGCCACAAATGTAGAAGTAAAAACCATCAAGGGCATCCCCCTTGTGGAATTGAAGCGCACTCCTCTGGATGGCTGGGGGAGAGTGGCGAAAAGAGCGGTGGATCTTTTGGGATCTGGTGCGGGGCTGGTTCTTCTCGCTCCTCTTTTTATAATCGTGGCTGTTCTCATAAAAATAGACTCTCCTGGACCAGTTTTTTTTCGCCAGATTCGCGTAGGCAAACACGGCCGGCATTTTCGGATTTTCAAATTTCGTTCCATGGTTAAAGACGCCGAAGAACGCAAAAAAGAATTACTTCCTTTAAGTGAACGTAAGGGACCTTTGTTTAAGTTAAAAGATGATCCGCGAGTAACTCGGATAGGAAGAATTTTAAGACGAACGCGCATTGATGAACTACCTCAGCTCATTAATGTTTTAAAAAATGATATGAGTCTTATTGGACCACGCCCACATTTACCGTCAGAAGTTGCTCAATATCAAAAGCATCATTTAAGGCTTTTTACCATTAAACCGGGAATGACCGGCCTTGCTCAGATTTCCGGCGCTTCGGATTTAGCTTTTGAAGAAGAAGCGCGCTTGGATATTTATTACATCGAGAATTGGTCGCTAAAAATGGATTTGGAAATTCTTTTAAAGACTTTTAAAATCATTCTTTTATTAAAAGACAAAGCGGCAGTATAAATAATGAAAAACTAAAAAATAAAAATGAAAAACGACAATGAAAAATTAAAAATTTTAGATTTTGGATTGTGATTTTTCATTTTTCATTTTGAATTTTTAATTTGAAACGTGCGTATCGCCTTAGTTCATGATTACTTGACGCAATTAGGGGGAGCAGAAAGAGTACTCAAGGTATTGATGGAAATTTTTCCTTATGCTCCAGTTTTTACTTTGCTCTATGATGAGGAAAGGCTGAGTAAAGATTTTCCCAAAAAACGCATCAGGACATCATTTCTGCAGAAACTGCCTTTTGCCAAGACCCAGCACCGTCTTTTCCCTGTGTTAATGCCTTACGCAACAGAGCAATTTGATTTATCCGCGTATGATGTGGTGCTTTCTGCCTCGCATAGTTTTGTTAAGGGAGTGATCACGCGGCCGGAAACCCTGCACATTTGTTACTGTTACACGCCTATGCGTTATACCTGGGATGACAGCCACAGATATATTAGGGAGTTCAGATTTTTTGGCCCTCTAAAGCCGATAATACCCTTTGCTTTGAATTATTTAAGGTTATGGGATCGTTTGGCGGCAGATCGGGTGGATGAATTTATTACCATTTCTCATTTCGTTGCTCGCCGTATTAAAAAATATTACCAGAGAAAAGCAAAAGTAATTTATCCTCCCGTAGAAACAAAATATTTTTTACCAAAAGATAAGCAAAAAGATTATTTTCTTATTGTCAGCCGCCTGCTTCCTTATAAAAGATTGGACATTGCAGTCGAGGCTTTCAGTAAATTAGGGCTCCTTTTAAAGATTATTGGCACAGGCCCTGAAGAAAAAAAATTAAAAAAGATTGCTAAGCCCAATGTGGAATTTTTAGGCCGCCTGCCTGATGAAGAAGTGAAAAAATATTATGCCGAGTGTCTTGCTTTTATTTTTCCTCAAGAGGAAGATTTTGGTATTGCGCCATTAGAAGCAAATGCCGCAGGACGGCCAGTGATAGCTTTTCGGGGCGGGGGAGCGCTAGAATCAATAGTTCCCGGAAAAAACGGCATTTTCTTTAATGAACAAACTCCGGAGAGTTTAGCAACAGCTGTGAAAAATTTTGATCCATCTTCCTTTGATCCCAAAATAATTCGTCAGCATGCTTTGCAGTTTGACACCACCATTTTTAAAAGAAAAATGAAAGAATATGTAGAAAGCGCTTGGCATAAATTCTCTTCTTGTCATTAATGGAGTTTTTATTTATATTTAGATCAAATGCCAAGAACCAAAAACACGAATAATAATAATAAATCCGAAATTCGAATATCGAAATCCGAAATCCCGATTTTATCGAGGACTCTCGATCATATCGGAGCAAATTCGAAATTCGAATTTTCCAATGTTCAAAACCTGTTTTGGTTATTGGGATTTTGGTCATTGGGATTTGTTTCGGATTTCGGATTTAGGATTTAGAATTTCTCCGTTATTTTTAAGGAACAACTAAGAATACTAGTGGTTCTCATATCCTGCCGCGTATCGCTCTTCTTATTGTTCTTTCTGCTTCTCTTTTTTTAATCGTTTCTCTCTTGTCAATTTTCTTCTTGCCACGAGCCAGTGCTATTTCTAATTTTATAAGGTGCCTTTTAGTATACAATTTCAGCGGGATGATTGTCAAGCCTTTTTGTCTTCCGATCAGGGATTTCAGCTCTTTTTTCTTTAAGAGGATTTTGCGAGGCCGATGAGGATCGTATGGGAGAGGAATATTTTTCGGCTGATAAGGAGAAATATGAGCATTAGTTAAATAGGCCTCGCCTTCATGCATGGTAATAAACGATCCCTTTAAACTTACCTTGCCTGCTCTTGCTGATTTTACTTCGTGCCCGGACAGCTTCAAACCCGCTTCCATTTTTTCCAGGATTTCGTAATCAAATCTCGCTCTTCTATTGATCGCCAAAATTTTGTCCATTTTCTTTTAATTTAACATTCTTTTTTATTTAACACAAAGCAAATTATCTGCCATCTTCTTTTGAACCGAGATGTCTTGCTGGGATCTGTTATTGCTTCAGTAGGAGGATTTACGAATTTTCCTTTGTGGTTTGATATTCCTCTTCCTCCCGGGGGTAATTTTTTGGTGGCGCTATATCCTATTTCTTTTGGTTATGCCATAATACGTTTCCGTTTTCTCGGCATCAGAGTTATTCTCACCCAGCTTTTTGTATTCGTTCTCGGTTTTATCCTTCTTGTTCAGACCTTTCTCGCTCCTGCGCTATCCGGCAAAATTATCGGCTTTAGCATTTTCCTTCTTTTTTCTTTCTTTGGTTATCTTCTGATAAGATCCGTGATTAAGGAAATCAAACGCAGGGAAGAGGTAGAGGCCTTGAGTAAAAGGCTGGCAAAGGCTTTAAGGGATATCCAGGCCAAGAACATTCATCTGCAAAAACTGCTTAAGATGAGATCGGAGTTTTTGGATATTGCTTCCCATCAGTTATATACTCCCCTCACCGCTATCCGCGGCTATCTTTCTAGTACTTTACTTCTCTTGACAAGTCTCTCTCTTATGCTACAAACAAAATAAAGTTTGTTCTTTGAAAAATCCTTGCTTTTTGTTCTAAGCTTTGAGTCCAACATTTATTTCGAAACTCACCGTGAGTTTCTGGCTCAAAGCAAAAGCAGGAAAGCAAGGTTGGAAAGGAGGAAAAAAAGAAGCGATGGAAGACAGAGAAAGTGCGCAATTGGACAGAGCAAAGGAACTTATTTCTGGTTTGCAGCAAAACCTGAGTTGTGTGGCCATGATCAGCTCGATCGTCCGCGGCAGTAAAAAAAACCAGTCATTCTGTATCCCTACTGATACAGAACGCAAAGCTATTGGCGGAAATGTCCTAGGAGCTGAAATGGAAGCTGGCGGGCTAAAGTGCGGAGGACCAAAGTGCTGCTTTGCAGTATGTACGCGTTGCTACATACCAAGCAACACAGCATTTACTCAAAGTCCTCACAGCAAAGATTAGGACAAAGAGATCTCCTCTCAATATTGAGAGGAGATCTCAATTTCTTCTAAAGGAAAGGAATAGCAATGGATCTGCAGGGAAAACTCGGTTTTCAATTTCAGAAGCAAGAAATTCCTTATAAATTATCGAGATTTTGTCATGTATTTCGTCGAGACAGGGCGTTAGCATTTTTCCATGCGTTATCAATGGAACTTGTATATATGGATTTAGAAGTTGGCGAAAAAATCTTAGCGAGATTTAGTCGTGATGCAAGTGATACTTCACTAGAAATTCCTGACGATCTAATAGATAATTTGAAACAGCTGCAGTTTATCGTTCCTATTGATAGAGACGAATTAGCAGAGCTAAATAAAATAGCAACCGATTTGTCATCAATAGAATGTTTAGCTGTCCTCTATCTTATTTTGACTGATTATTGCAACCTGCAATGTTCTTACTGTTTTATTGAGACCCCGGTTCAACAAAATTCGCTCCCCCTCTACAAGGGAACTAATAAGATGACATCCCAGATCGCAGAACAGGCTCTCCAAACATTCGCTCGCCTGACGACAAAGCATGCCCCTCTTTCCTACGAACGTGTAATCCACTTTTATGGCGGGGAACCCACTCTTAATTTTCCTGTTTTGAAACACGCAGTGAAATACGCTAGAAGTCTCATCGAAAAAGATCGTCTGCCGCATAACACAAAACTTGTGGTAATTACGAACGGCACCCACATTACTGAGTCGATAGCCATGTTTTTTTCAAAATATCAGGTAGCTGTCGGTCTTTCTCTGGATGGTTCCCAAATCGAAACCGATGCTTATCGCAAAGCTAGAGATGGGAAGTCAGTTTTTAAACGCGCTGTTACGGCATTCGAGCTACTTAAACGTCACAAAGTCAAAGTCGGCATATCCTGTACTCTGAATCCTTTGACAGTAACTAACTTTGATCAAGTTCTTGATTTTTTACTCAGTCTCGGGATAGAAGAAGGTCTTAGTTTTAACATCCTCCATAAAACACCTTCTCTTGATATTCCTGAAAAATATTACCAGGAAGCTGCCCACTGTATCATCAAGGCATTTGAGGTCTTTCGCGAACATAACATTTACGAGGAACGTTTTATGAGAAAACTGCGTTCATTCACAAAACGTGAACCTTTGTTTTCTGATTGTGGCGTCACTGGAAATCAATTTGTTGTAGCCCCTGATGGGAAAATTGGTATTTGTCAGGATTTTGTAAAAACACAAAAATATTTTTCCGCTCATGTCTCTGACACAACTTGGGATCCTTTTCAAGACCCAATTTTCCAAGAATGGAGGTTGCGTTCTCCTTTAAGAATGGAACAATGTTTTTCGTGCTCTGCTCTTGCTATTTGCGGCGGGGGTTGCCCGGCAAGCGTAGAACTCCTTACGGGGAATAAATGGGAAATTGATAAACGTATTTGTCCCCATAGCCTTTTTACGCTTGAGTGGCTCATTTGGGAATTATTTCGTAAAATTGGTTCCAGAACTTACATATTAAAATAACGGGTGGCGTTTTTTTAACCAGCCGTTTTTTTATATTTTATATGATTAACGAATTGCCGCTATAGGATAATCTTGAGAAATTCTTTAATTCCAGTTTTGGGTTGCCATACCTTATTTATTTTTTTGATTTTTTTTTGGTGTTCGGTATAGATAAGTGGCTTCACGCCAAACAATTTTATCCAGGGGTAAGATTGTTGAACAACGGCATTAAAAATTTCAGATACTTCCCATATTTTTCTGTCGTATTTTTTGTTTTTAAATTTGGGGAAATGTTTAAGAACATAATCATAGAACATAAAGTGAAGTAATTCATGAGCAATTGTCGCTAAAGCATAGTTTTTAATTTTATGTTTATATGGCACCATGAAAATTTTTTGATCAAGATATCGTGGAAAAATCCCCCAAATGGTCATATAGCCGATATATTTACCCTCCGGCCAGGGATGACAGTAAAAAAGATGATCAACTAGTTGAAAAAAGCATTTTTCTTTTTCCTGCCACTTCTTTTCAATCCTTTTAGCATTGTTTTGGATTTTTTTTTGGTTTTTTTTGTAAAATTCATGAGTGAAGTTGTTTGCTAATTTTAGGATTTGAGATCTATTCAAGCATTTTTTGTCAAGCATTGTTTTAAATTCCGGATGAGGATTTATTAGCCATCGGAAAAATTTTTCCTGCTTTGTTTGGTAATACTGCAAGAATTCCTTGAAGATTTTTTTGTCTTGGACTTTGCTTGTTTTAAATTTTATTTTTGGATATCGCATTTGTTGCGTTTTTAAATTAGTCTATTGTTATCATTG
>FWPV01017172.1_pt1 | contig 10070 bp, 6 predicted proteins | sample 2228371 | NCBI WGS metagenome assembly FWPV01 (sample SAMEA103939776, study PRJEB20133) | metagenome
GAGGGAGCGGCAGTGCGGGGCGCCACCCGGCGCAGGGATTCGTAGCCGCGCTCGCGGCGATAGAAATGTTCGACCAGCGGGACGGCCGCCTCATCGGCTTGCAGTTCGCGTCCCGTCAGGAAACGGTAGACGGAGCGAGCCGCCGCCTTGCCGGAAGCCACGGCGTCGATCAGCAGGCGAGTGCCGTGCGCCAGGTCGCCCGCGACGAAGATGCCCGGGGCGGTCGTGGCCAGCGTCCGGGGATCCACCTTTGGCCAGCCCGGCCGCGCCATCTCCACGTCCTCGCCGCCGCTGGACAGGAAGTCGAGCTTCGGCGCCTGGCCGACGGCCAGCATCACGGTGTCGCAGGGCAGCGTAAGCTGCCTGGCCGGCTCGAAGACGGGCGCGAAGCGGCGGTTCTCGTCGTACACGCGCAGGCACTTCTGGAAACGCACTCCGGTGACGCGGCCGCCCGGGTCGCGCTCGATCTCGACCGGACCCCAGCCGTTGTACCGCTCGATGCCCTCCTCGTCGCCCTCGAGAATTTCGATGGTATCGGCGGGCATTTCTTCGAGGCTCTCCAGCGAAACCAGGCGCACGGCGGCCGTGCCAGGCAGCCGCGCAGCCGTGCGGGCCGTGTCGTAGGCGATCTGCCGCAGCACCGTGCGCGCCACATCGTAGGCCACGTTGCCGCCGCCGATCACGATGACCTCGCGGCCCACCGGCACCGGCTCGCCAAGCGCCACGGCGCGCAGGAAATCCACGCCCCCGAACACGCCCGGCCCCCACTCGCCGGGCAGGCCGAGCGAGCGGCTGGACTTGGCGCCGGCGGCGATGATGACGGCGGCGTGCTCGCGCCGCACCTGTTCGAAGGAGATGTCGCGCCCCACGGTGACACCGCAGCGGATCTCCACGCCGAGCGCCCGGATCACGTCCACCTCGCGCGCGATCACCTCTCTCGGCAGCCGGTAGGCCGGCACGCCCAGCGCCAGCATGCCCGCCGGAACCGGCTCGGTCTCGAACACGACCGGGCGGCAGCCGAGCAGGGCGAGATCGTGCGCCGCGGACAGTCCGGCCGGTCCCGCCCCGATAATCGCCACTTTTTCTCCGTTTGCCGGGCGCACGCGCCCCTTCATGGCGGCCCGGATCAGGGCGGCCATCTCCTCCGGCCCCGCGGCCACGGGCGGGAGGAAATTGCGAACCTCCCTGAGCACTGCATCCGGGCTTCGCGCCTCGGGGCCGAACCGCTCGCAGGCGAACCGTTTCAGGGCGCGGATCGCCACCGGCCTGTCCGTTGCGACGAACGCGCCGTCGTCATCCACCCGCGGCACCTTGCCGCGGCGGCAGGCCGCTTCGCACGGGGCGCCGCACACGCGCCCGCAGATGGAGGCGAACGGATTGGGCCCGCGGGCGATCAGGTATGCCTCGTGAAAGCGGCCTTCGGCGATGGCCCGCACGTAGCCGCGCGCGTCCGTGTGCACGGGGCACGCCGACTGGCAGGAGATCAGTTCCTGGTAGTAGCGCGGACCGGGAACTTCGGCCTTCAGCGGCGTCATGGGGTCCTCCCCGCAACACGGCTCCGGCATCCGCCGCCGCAGGCGGGCACGGTCACGCCCCGCATCAGGCACGGGATATCGCTGCGGCGGCTGGAGGCCGATTCCGGGGTTCGCAGCAGCCGCTCCAGCGTCCATCGGCCCAGGACTTTTTCGATCGCCGTGTGAAGCTCCAGCGCGGCCTCGTGGAAGCTGCAGAACTCGGACTTGTCCCGGCCAGAGCGGCAGTAATCGCCGACGATCGATCCCTGGCAGGCCTCAACCACTTCCAGCAGCGTCACTTCGCGGGGGCGGCGAACCAGGTGCACGCCGCCGTGCACGCCCCGCGCCGCCTCCAGAATGCCCGCCTTCACCAGGTGCCGGAGCACCTTGGCCAGGTATGTGGGCGACTCATCGAGCTCGGCTGCGAGGCGCCGCGGGCTCCAGCGTCCGTCGTCCTCCTGCTGCGCCAAGAACAGCAGCGCCCGGATCGCCGAGATGGAGGTTTTGCCCAGCATGATAATCTAGGATAATACGGATAGCATATATCCGACTTTGCGGCATGTCAACCCTTCTCGCAGCACCCGCGTCACCGGAGCGCGGCGGCGCGCTGCCTCAGCTCTTCGAAGGCAGCCGCCGGGGCCGCCGCGCCGTTCCATGAGTCGGCGTGGGGCTTCAGCAGCGAGCCTTCCTCGTGGAAGCGGCGGGCGGTGTCGCCTTCGGCGGTCGCCTGCCTCGGTTTCCACTCCGGCCCGCGCGCGGAGCGCACCGCCTCCAGGTGCTGCCGCAAGGCGCGCTCGTCGCCGCGCAGCAGGGCCAGCCAGGCCAGCCCGAAGTGGGCCGGCTCCGAGCGGGGATTGGCCTGAACGACGCGCACCAGATGGCGCCGCGCCGGCTCCGTGCGCCCCAGCAGCAGCTCGATCTCGCCCAGCAGGAGCAGCGCGCCCGTTTCCTCGGGATTCATCGAATGGGCCCGCTCGGCGTCGCGCAGGGCATCGATCATCGCCCCGCGGGTGCGGGCCTGCGCGGCGCGCAGGAATGCGCTGCGGCTCCAGGCGCGCTGGCTCATCGGATGCGCGCGGGCAAGGATCGCCAGCTGTTCGAGCGCGCCCTGCGTATCGCCAGTGGCCGCCAGGGCGCTGGCCAGGTAATAGCGGGCGTCTTCGTGCAGCGGGTCGAGCGAAAGCGCTTCGCGGAACCTCGCCGCGGCCCCCGCCGCATCGCCCTCCTGCTTCAGCAGGTCCATGCCCGCGTGGTGCGCCCCCCAGAAGCGGAGCTGCCGTTCTTTGCCCTCGAGTTCCGCCTTGAGCAGACGGGGCATTCCGTCGCGCGGTATCTCCCACCACGCCTGCGCGCCGATGGGGCCGAACTGCTCCGTGGCCCCGTCCGGCCAGCGCACCGTCAGCCGGTCGGCATGCCCGGCCTCGCCCAGTCCGATGTGGACAGTCCGCGTGCTCTGCGAAAGATACGACGAGCTGGAGATCGTCCGCCGCAGCGGTGTCCGGCCTGTCCATGCCGTGACGACCGCTCCATCGGCGCCGGACCACGGCCGCTGGGCCGGGCCGCGCAGCCGCAGGTGGATCGCCCGCCCCTGCCGCGTCTCGTTGCGAAGCAGGCGGACGCCGCCGTCGAGGTCGACGATGGCGATGTCGGTGGCGCCGTCGCCATCATAGTCGCTGACGGCGAGCCCGCGGCTCGCATGGGGTTTCATGAGCGGGAGCGCCGGATCGGCCAGGTGCCGGAACGTCTCGCCCTTCGCATTGCGGAACAGGAACGAAGGCATCGCCACCAGGCGGCGCGGGGAAGTTTCCGTCTCGAACGTGCTGCCCGCGGCCACGGCCAGGTCCGGCCAGCCGTCGCTGTCGAAGTCGGCGAACTCGGCTCCCCAGCCGATGGAGCGCAGCGTGGGCTGGCCGATGCCGCGCATCTCGGCCACGTCGGTGAAATGCAGGCCGGAGGCGGCCTCCTTCAGCAGCTTCTGCTGCGCCAGCAGCGACTCATACAGCGCAAATTGCTGGGCGATCCAGTGGCTGATGAAGAGATCGTCGTCGCCGTCGCGGTCGAAGTCCCCTGCCGCCAGCCCCATTGAACCTCGGTACTCGTTGACCCACGCCTTGGGGCCGGCGTTCTCGAAGCGGCCGCCGTAATTGAGGAACAACCGGCTCTCGCTGACGTCGTTCGCCACATAGATGTCCGGCCAGCCGTTCTGGTCGAAGTCATGCCACAGCGCGCTGAGGCTCCGGCCCGACGGATCGTCGACCCCGAGTTCGCGGGCCGCTTCGGCGAAGCCTTTGCCCCGGAGATTCCGGAACAGCAGGTTGCGCTCGGCCTCATAAGAGGAAGGGTTCAGCGTGTAGGGCACCACCAGGCCGAACTGCCGGCTGGCTCGCTGGCGGTGGGCTTCCTCGAAGCGGTAGCGCACATAGCCGCACACGTAGAGATCCGGCCAGCCGTCGCGGTCGAAGTCGCCCCAGGACACGCCCGTCCAGAAGCCCGGCCGCGAGGCGAGAAGAGGCGAGGCTTCGAACCTCCCCCGCCGGTTGTGCAGCAGCAGGAGCGTGTCGTAGCCGCTGATGACGACGTCCAGCCAGCCGTCGTTGTCAAAATCGGCCCAGGCAGCGCCCATGCCGCGCAGCCGCAGCGGCGGGAAACCGGCATGGCGGCGGAACCGGCCATCGCCCAGGTTCTCGAAGAGCATGGTCTCGGCCAGTTCATCCTCGCGGGCATTCAGCGGGCCGCCCGCGCTGACCAGCAGCAGGTCGTCGTCGCCGTCGTTGTCGAAATCCGCCCAGGCGGCGCCGCCGCCCATGTCTTCGGGCAGTTGCGAGGTGCGCGTCCCGGCAAACGCGCGGAACGCGGCGAGCCCCGCCTCGGCGGTGACATCGCGGAGCCGGATTTCTCCCGGAGCCGCGTCGACCGTGTTGTCCAGGATCCGGGTGATCCCTTCCACCTCCCTGCCGGGTTCGTACTGGCCGCTCTCGTCCGGGCGCAGCAGGATCCACACCGCCGTGCCGAGGCAGGCCAGCACCAGCAGCCCGAACATCGCGGCGCGGGCGCGCCGCAGGCGCCGGCTGGCGCCGCGCGCCACCGGCGGGGGGGACTGTGTGGCCGCGCCCATCAGAACACCTCGATGGTCCGCGCATCGCGCGCGATTTCCACCACCGGAGCCGTGCGCTTCGAGCGGCCTCCTTCGACGTAGTTGAGCAGGAACTGGTCGATCTTGCGGTACATCAGCCGGGCGGTGACGGTGATGCGCTTCGGCGTTCGGCCGCCGGGAGCGGCAAAGACGTGCTCGGAGGCAGCGGCGGCGCGATCCGCGCGCGCCGCGCCCGTCCCCGAAGGGCAGATCCAGGAGTAATCGACGAAGTCGGAGAACCCGGGGAACAGGCTGCGGCGGTAGCGCACGCCGACCATCTCCCACAGATTGTGCCGGTCGATCAGGTTGCCATGCTGGTCCACCGGCTCAGCCTTGAACAGGAACGTGCCTGGCTCGATGAAGTTCTCCTCGTTCACCCGGCCGGACTCGTACACGGTTCGGCCTGCCTCATCGCGCGCGGCGATGTGCACCCAGGACTGGATCATGTCCAGCGGCCCCGTCGGGAAGTCATGCCCCACCTTGTTCGAGGTCAGCGAGACGCGCACGCGTACCGCCTCGCCGGGCCGCACGCGTTCCGGCGCGTCCACGGCCAGGAGGACGACCCTGCCCGAGGCCCACTTGTCTTCGATCTCGGGGATGCGGATCTCGCCGCGGAGCCACTGCTCGGTCAGATGCTTGTGCCGCTCCCAGCCGGTCAACTGGAGCACCTCGGGCATGAAGTTGTTCGCGGCCAGGAAGCGGTGGCTGCGATGCTTGCCGTCGCGCCGGCTGCGGTTGTAGTCGGCGCTGTCGCCGGCCGCCGGGTCTCGCGAATCGGCCAGCGGCATGTGGCATTCGCGGCATTCCACCGTCCGGCGCGCGTCGCCCTTCACATTCCAGTGGCTGGCCGCCCAGTTGTCGTACTGGTTCTGCAACTGCACCCAGCCGACGCGGTTCACCTCCTGGTCGATGAACTGCTTGTGGCAGGCCGCGCAGTATTCCGGCGTCTTGAACATCTGCTTGCTCAGCCGGTTGTGCTCAGCAGGGTATGCGCGGATGAGGAAGTCCCGCGCGATGCGGCCTGGCCCCTGCGTCTCCCACTGCCAGAGATATTCGCGCGGCTGCGAGATCGTGTAATTGGCGTTGCCGCGGACGTCGGTCTCGCGGATGGCGTGGCAGACCAGGCAAGACACGCCCTCCTGGTAGCCGGCCAGCCCGGTCAGGTTGTCGACGAAGATGTTCTTCGTGCCGGAGAACAGCGAAATCGGGTCATGGCAGCCGCCGCAGTACCGCGTCGACTCCGGCCCGTTCTGCTTCGCCATCACGTTCTGGATGGCCTGGAACACTGTGTCCATGGCCGCATAGCGATGGGCGCTCGGCAGCCATTCCTGCAGGATCTGCTCGTGGCAGCCGCTCGTGCCGCAGGTCAGGGATCCGGCCAGCGACTGCGGATCGATGGCGCCGCCCGTGGCCGTGCGCGCCAGGCTGGGCGCGAACGGGCGGTCCTTGCCGTAAACGAACCGGTAATCGGGCGGCAGGCGGTTGTTCAGTCTCCGCCCCGAGTAGATGCCGCTGGCAAGCACGGGCAACGTGATCAGCACCGCGCACGTGCCCGCCGCCCAGGACATGCCCCGCAGTGCCTCCGCGGAGAAGCCCACCTTGCGCGTCCTCAGAAAGGCGAGCGCCAGATGCCCGGCGCCGGCTCCCGCGAGGCCGAACGTCGAGATCAGGTGCAGGTCGCGCCAGCCCGCGCTCGTGCGGATGCCGGCCAGGGCCTGCCACGCGACCACCAGCCCGCTGGCCAGGCACACGGCGAGCAACGCCGCAAAGGCGTAGCCCAGGACAACGACGTCGGAGACTGCCTGCCGGCGGTACTCCCGCCAGTGGCGCACGCTGTAAGCTGCCATCAGCCATAGCAGCGCCAACCCGCCCGCGGTGTGCAGAAGCACGTTCCATTGATTGGCCGGATGGAACGGCAGGAAGCGGATTGCCAGCCCGGACAGGGCCAGGGCGGCCAGCCCGCCGTGAACGAGGATCGTCCGCCAGGACTCCCAGTCCGCCCTGCGCGGCAGCCGGGTTCCGGATTCTTCCGTCGCCATGAGTGTCATGCCTCCCATCTGGGGAAAAATGCCCAATCAGCGAAACTCTAATAAAAAAGAATTAGTCTCCACGCACGAAAAAAAGGAACGTGCCATTTAGAGCCATCGCCGGTTACAGGAACCTCGCAGGCCCCTCTGACAGGCCTTGCATCGCACCTTCTGACAAAGATATCCGTATCAGAGAATCCGGTTGTCGTCAAGAAAAAACGCATGGATCGGGAAATGACAGCACGAAATCCGGCGGGAAAACGGCCGCCGCCAGGGCGGTGTCCGCCAGCGGGTCAGGCGCCGGCTTCGAGGGCGATGGCGCGCGGGAAGAGGATGTTGTTCTCCAGATGGATGTGGACGTGCAGGTCCTGCTCGAGCTCTTCCAGGCCTCGCCACAGCGCCCGCACGGTGTCACAGGCCCAGTCCGGGAGCCGGTAGCCGTCCGTCATCCCGCGCAGCCGGGCCAGCGCGCTGCCGGCGCTCTCATGCTCCCGCTCCATCACGCGGATCGGATTGGCGATGGTTCCGAACGGCGCGGGCGGAATCGGATATCCCTGCGAGGCGGCCTGCTGGTAGCGCTCGATGAAGGGGAACAGGATGACCTCCTCCTTGTGCATGTGGTCTTCCAGCTCCGCCCGCAGCGCCGAATACACGGACGTCATTTCCGCCAGCAGCTCCGGCGCCTTCGCGCCATGCACCTCCCGGACCCTCGCCAGGCGCGCGGACAGCGCTGGCAGGTTCAGCTTCAGATACTCGTGGTGCGTGCTCAGGATGTGGCCGATCAGCTCGTCAAGAGGCGCGGTGCGCCAGTCGCGTTCCGGCGTTGCTGCGGCCAGCGCCGACTCGATCTCGGCCAGCACGGCGGCCGGATCCAGGCCCTTGTCGCGGGCGGCGTCTTCCAGCGGACGTGCGCCCCCGCAGCAATAGTCCAGTCCGTGATGCTCCAGGATGCGTACGGCTGCCGTGGAAGAGGCAGCCAGTTCTGCCAGAGGCGTGGATGGGGCAAATGTCATGGCATCTCCTTCCCGGTTCCACTGTACGGAGACGAATTCCGCGGGACTGTGACAGGAGTCACCGGAATTGCCTCGATCCTTGCCGCCGGACGGGGGCGAAGTCCGCCTGAAACGCGTTCGGAGGAAATGCCGGCAAACCGCAGCCGGCGCATCCCGATCCTCCCCGGCAGCCTTGCTTTTGCCAACCGTGACGCTTCCGGGCCGCTCCGCCGCCAGCCCCTGCCTCGGTCCAGCGACTCGCCGCGTTTCGCATCCGCGGGCGCAGGCTCAAGTGTCAAGCAAGAGGCCAGACAGAGGGGCCTGCCGGCCGGAGAATCAGAGCGCTGCAGAGGCTGTCCTGCCATGGCAAGCCGCCGCGCGCACCGGTCCGGCCTGCTCGAGCTTCCCTTTGCGGCCGCCCCGCATCTTCTCTCTTCGCCCGCCGCGGCGTCTCCATGGTGTTCTCCCGGCTCCTCCCGGGCAGCTCCGCCGCCGTGCTGTGATTGGCCGCTGCTCTCCGCTGCGCCGTGTCCTGCGGTGCGGGAGTCCTGGTAAAAGAAATATCTGTGATATATCTTTTAGCATGCGGCTGACGGCACAGAGCGACTACGCCCTGCGGACCCTGATCTACGTGGCGGCTGCCAGCCCCAGGCAGGCGACGATCCGCGAGATCGCCGGCGCCTATGGCATCAGCCGCGCTCATCTCATGGTGCTGGTCCATCGGCTGGGCGAGGCGGGCTTTCTGCAGAACGAGCGGGGCAGGGGCGGAGGCATCCGCTTGGCGCGGCCTGCCTCGGAGATCGGCCTTGGGGAAGTGCTGCGCGCCATCGAGCCCGGCTTCCGCCCCGCCGAGTGCTTCGAGCCCGCGGCGAACCAGTGCCGCATCACTCCCGTCTGCCGCCTGAAGCGCGTTTTCCGGGAGGCTCTGGATGCCTGGTTCGCCGTGCTGGATCGCTACACCCTGGCCGATCTCGTGCGCCGCACGCGTCCGCTGCTCCGGCTGCTGGAGATGCCCCAGTGAGCGCCCCGGCTCCCGCCTCCTGGCGTCAGATGCTGCCCCGCGAACACGGCGCCTGGGGCCTGCTGCTGCAGCCGTTCCTTGCGGGCGCGGTCCTGGCCGGGCTGCCCGCCGCCCGTTGGATCCCGGCGGTGCTGCTGCTGCTGGCCGGGCTGGGGATCCGCACGCCGCTGCTGGAGCTGGCCCGCGAAAACCAGCGGCAGAACAGGGACTCGCGGAAGATACGGCTAGCGCTGGTCTGGGCTGCCTGCGAGGCGGCGCTCCTCGGCGCATGCATGGCATGGCTGTGGCAGCACCTGACGCCAGCCTGGAGGGCGGGGCTTCTGGCGGGAGGCGCATTGTTCACGCTCTTCGCGGTGGCCGTGGGACTGCGGAACCGTCAGCGCTCCCGCCTCTTCCAGACGGCCAGCGCCTCGGTTCTGGCTCTGGCGGCGCCGTTCGCCGTGCAGCTGGCCCGGGACTCGGTTCCAGGCTGGGGCTGGACGCTTTGGCTCGTCTTCCTGCTGCAGGGCGCCTGTTCGATCCAACTGGTGCATCAGCGTTTGGAGCGGCGCGTGGCTGCACGAAACAGAGCCGCGGACGGCGTCGATGCCCGTGGGTTCCTGGCAGTGGCAGCCGTTCAGGTGGCCTGCGGAGCAGTGCTGGCTCTCTGGCAGCCCTTATGGTCCTTGCCCCCTGTATTTTCATCCGGATTCGCGCTGGCCGAATGGGCGAGCCTGTGGCGCTTGGACCGGCTGCGCGAGCCGCTGACGCGCGTCGGCTGGCGGCTGGTGGCCCTTTCCACCGTGCACCTGCTGTTGACGGTCGCCGCATTTTGGAGAGCCGCTCGCGCCGGTGCGGGTGTATGAGGCGCTGGAGCGGGCGCTGCGGGGTTGGACGATGGCGGCCGCCGGGGATGGCGGGATCGATCACGTGGCGCTGAGGCCGGGGATGGCGGCCGCAAAGGGGGAGCGTTGGCAGGTTACGCACGGAGCAGGGAAGCCTGCGAGCGGCCACGAGGGGGCGGAGATGGTTGCCCGGTGAGCAGGGACTGCCTGCCGTGAGACCCGGGCCACGCCGATGGGCACTTGAAGCGGCGGCACTCCAGCCCGGCTCCGTTTGACAGGCCGCTAATACTACTGGGTCATAAACGTCGCGCTCCACAAAAAGGGCAGCAGGGAAGCTGCCGCATCAGCCGTTCTGCCAAGGGCTCGCAGCCGGCTAACGATGAGGACGATTCACATCGCCATTGAGCTTTAGTTGTTGCATCACGGCCAGTAGTCTTCCGTCGGCTTGGCTGCTTCGAGCTCCAGCTTCCCAGCGCGCGCCGAGGGGGAAAAACGGCTCCTCTCGGCCACCAGGAACCCATAGGCTGCGATACAGAGTGTGGCGTGGTGATGGAAGCCC
>FWPV01017173.1_pt1 | contig 10070 bp, 8 predicted proteins | sample 2228371 | NCBI WGS metagenome assembly FWPV01 (sample SAMEA103939776, study PRJEB20133) | metagenome
CTGAGCGGGCTTTTTTGCGCCCGGACGGGTTTTGGCTGCATTTTTGCCGAATGGCCCTGGCGGCAAGGCGGCTTCCCGCTACCACAGAGGGTCGCGGGCCAAGGGGCATCAGCGGCGACCGCCGCCTCCACCGTTGCCGCCACCCTGGCCACCGCCGCCGCCCTGTCCGCGTCCCCCACCGGAGTCGCCGTGGCGCCCGCCCTGGGCCATGCCATTTTCGCGCCCGCCACCGTGACCGCTCACTGCGTGGTTGGCCACGGGCCGATCCTTCAGATCGGCCAGACGTTCGTCGCGTCGCTCCCGGTTGGCCTGGCTGACTGCACTGCCCAGGTTGAAGCCAAAAAAGTTGGCAATGGCGCCCCAACCCCAGCCTTCATCTCGCTTTGCCTGGACGGCAGACGGGTCGACCGCGTTTTCGGCGGTGGCGGCCTTGTCGGCAATGATCTGGGTAAATTTGTCACGCGACGGGGAAGTGTCTCCCGTGGTATCCCCGCTTTGGGCGAGGGCGTTGGCCGACACGCTCAAGGCCGAGGCAGCGAGCAGAGCGGGCAGAAGAGCGGGCTTCATGGCGATCCTTCACAGGGGAACGGGAGGCTGTGCCGCCCGACGAGCCCCTCGGCGGTAGCCCTTTGACTCCGTCGGCAGCGCACTTATCGCGACGAGTGCATGGTACAGGGGGTTCTTTGGGAACGCAAGGGCCGGAATGGCTACGTCGGATCGGCAGGGAGGGGGGCCGTGGTATCCACGGCGTCGGGCGCCTGGCTGCAGGACGCGCACGTACCGCGCAGACACACGTGCGCCGAGTGGGTGGCATGGCCGGCCGCAACGGCGACCGCTCGCGCCGCTTCGATGACCGGGGAACAATCGAGGTGTGTTGCTGCGAGCGCAAAACGCGCGCCGCATCGGTTGCATGCGAAGTCCACGGACCAGGGCTGGGATTGTGCGGGCACCAACGCGTAGCACCACGTTCGGGTGTCGGGGTCGGTGTGGCGCTGCACGACGCCGCAGCGCGCCAGTCGATCCAGCAAACGATAGACCGTCACGCGATGGACCTGCAGTCCGCGCGCCGCCAGGAGGGCCATGATCTGGGCGTGGGTCAGCGCCTCAGGGGCGCGGGCCTGCAGCGCGCCCAGGACGGCGCGCACGGGCAACGTTCGACGCAGCCCCGCTTTGCGCAGCCTGTGGCTCAGGTCGGGGGGAAGGGCCGCTGTGGGGCGGCTGGCGTTGGGGTGTTGCACGGGTCGTTCTGTTACTGCAACGATGTTGCGTTAATATAGCGCCAAAAGCGGGAGCATGACGAATCGAACATGATCCCGCTTGTCATCGAGGATCGGTGTACAGGAGTCTGAAGGTGTTCCCAACCCAGCGTCATCGCATCGTCGCCCGTCGCCGCAGTCTGCGGACGGTCGCTGCTTTGGCGGCGTCGCTATGGCTTGCGTCGCCAGCAGCGTGGGGTGCGACCTCGGCTGCGCCGTCCCCCGTTCTGGTGGTGGCCAGCTTCAGCATCTTGGGGGACATGGTCAGCCGCGTCGGCGGTGAGCGCATTCAGGTGGAGGTTTTGGCCGGGCCGGGGGAGGACGCGCATGTCTTCCAACCGACGCCGGGACACGCCAAGCGGGTCGCGCAGGCGCGGGCGGTGTTCGTCAACGGCCTAGGCTACGAAGGATGGATGGATCGTCTCCTCAAGTCCGCCGGTTTTCGCGGGCAGCGCGTGGTGGTGAGCGCCGGCATCAAGCCGCTACCCGCTCCTTCGCCCGTCGGCGCTCGCCGGGAACGTCCCGATGACACGCCAGCGCCGGAGAATCGTCGGCACGCCCATGACCACAAGGGGCATGCCCACGGTCCGGCCGACCCCCATGCCTGGCAGTCGGCGATTCACGCCGTGACCTATGTGGCCAACATTGCGCGCGGGCTGTGCGCGGTGGACGCCGCGGGCTGCGACACTTATCGCCGCAACGCCGAGGCCTACACGCGTGAGCTGCAGGCACTCGACGCCGAGATCCGTGCCGCCTGGGCGGCGATCGAGCCGGAACGGCGCAAGGTGGTGACCTCGCACGATGCCTTTGCCTATTACGCCCACGCGTATGGGGTGCGTTTTCTGGCGCCGCAGGGCGTGAGCACTGAAAGCGAGGCGTCGGCCCGTGGTGTGGCCGAGCTGGTGCGGCAAATCCGGCGCGAGAACATCCGCGCGCTGTTCGTCGAGCACATCAGCGACCCGCGCCTGATAGAGCAAATCAGTCGAGAGACGGGGGTGCAGCCGGCGGGCGCCCTGTTTTCGGATGCACTGACCGACGCCAACGGCCCCGCACCCACCTACGTGGCCATGATGCGGGCCAACACGCAGGCCATGGTGCGCGCCATTCTGGGGCGTTGACGGCCGCGCTGCACCGTTTCGGCGCGCCGCGCGAGCGCCTCGTCCGCCTGGAGACGGCCGCCGGTTGGGCAACGGGGGGAAAGCCGGCAATTGAAAGGATCGGGTCGCGACCTCCGGCGGGTCGGGTTTGTGGGGAAGTGCCGATGGAGTTCCCAGCCGTGTGGGCATGTCCGCGCCGGTAACCGACGTCGCACCGAACGTTGGCACGCCGTTTGCTTCGTGTGAGCTGAGAGGCGCGATCGTGCGCCTTAGGCAGGCTAGGGTTCCGGCCGTCCGCGGGGATGGTGTCTGGTCCAAGAGCCGGCCGGCTTCGCGTCATGGTGAAGCTCCACGGAGGGACAAAAGCCCGGGAGGAAGCGCTGTGTGCGCGCCTCTCGCTTTTCGTCCAACCGCCCAGGAGTGCCACCATGTCCATCGTCAAACGTCTCTGGCCTGCCGTTGCCACGGTGGGGTTGCTGTTATCGTTGTTTGCTGCGCCGAAGACGGCTCTGGCCCAAGTGCGCGTCGGTGTCTCGGACTGGCCAGGGTGGGTGGCGTGGTACATCGCCGAGCAAAAGGGCTTTTTCAAGAAACACGGCGCCAATGTGCGTCTGGTGTGGTTTGCCACGTACACCGACTCGATTTCGGCGCTGTCGGCCGGTCAGTTGGACGCCAACTCGCAGACCTGGAGCGACACCATGGCGCCGCTGGCCAAGGGATTGCCGCTGAAGGTCATCCTGGTCAACGACAACTCGGCGGGCAACGACGCGCTGATGGTGGGGCCCTCGATCAAGTCTTTCCGCGACCTGCAGGGCAAGACCATCGCGCTGGAGGAATACAGCGTCTCGCATTTCTTGCTGTCGATGGCCTTGAACCGACATGGTCTCAAGCCCAAGGATGTGCGCGTCGTCAACCTGTCGGCAGGTGACGCCGCAGCCGCTTTCCTGGCCGGGCGCGTTGACGCTGCGGTGGTGTGGAACCCCTGGATCAACACCATCCAGAGCAGCGGCAAGGGGCGAGCGCTGTTTACCTCGGCCGACGTCCCGGGCATGATTCCCGACCTGCTGGTGGTGCAGGAAAAGGCGCTGGCCGCCAAGCGCAAGGACTTCGTTGGCATGGTCAAGGCCTGGTTCGACGTTGTGGCGTTCATTCGTGGCAATCCGGACGAGGCTGCCCGCATCATGGCCAAGGTGGTGCAGATGGAGCCAAAGGAATACCAGGTCTTCCTGGCCGGCACCAAGTTCTTCGGACCCGAGGAAAACCTGCAGGCCTTTGGCCCGGCGAGTGACCCGTCGTCCTTGCTGGGGGCAGCACCGACCATCGCCAAGTTCCTGCTCGACAACAAGCTGATGGAAGGGCGCGCCGATTTTGCCAAGGCGGTCGATGGCTCGCTTGTGCGCGAGGCGCTCGGGCGGCCTTGAGCACCGCGGTCGGAGCTGATGACCATGGCTCGATCTTGGCCTAGCGTCGCGCCGGTTCGGCGACCAGGGTTCTGGAGCATCCGCGGACCGCTGAGCCGCCGCCAGTACTGGCTGCTGGCTACCGTGGGCTTGCTGGTGCCACTGCTGGCGTGGTGGGGCGTGGCGTCCCTGGGGCTGGTGGACCGCGTATTCCTGCCAGCGCCCGGCGACGTGCTGCAGCGCCTGCTCACCTGGTACACCGACGACGAGTTGCTGGCCGATATCGGCATCAGCATCTATCGGGTGGTGGCGGGGTTTGCGCTGTCGGCCGTGCTCGCGCTGCCACTGGCGCTGCTGATTGGCACCTTCCGCCCAGTGCAGGCGCTGCTGGAGCCGTTGACCGATTTCATCCGCTACATGCCGGCGGTGGCTTTCATTCCGCTGGTCATGTTGTGGGTGGGCATCGACGAGTCGTCCAAGATCGCCATCATCTTCATCGGCACCTTCTTCCAGATGGTGTTGATGATGGCTGAAGACGTGCGGCGCGTGCCACTGGCATACATCGAGGCGGCGCAGACAATGGGCGCCGATCGCAGCGAGATCGTCGGCCTGGTGATCTTGCAAGCCGCCAAGCCAGCGCTGCTGGACACCCTGCGTGTGACCATGGGGTGGGCCTGGACCTACCTGGTGGTGGCGGAACTGGTGGCGGCCAACTCGGGCCTGGGCTACGCCATCCTGAAGGCGCAGCGTTTTTTGCAGACCGACAAGATCTTCGTCGGCATCCTGCTGATCGGGGTGATCGGGCTGGTGACGGATCAGCTGTTTCGCTGGCTCCACCGCCGTGCCTTCCCCTGGCTGTACCTGCGGTGAGACCCACCATGTCAACCAAGATTCGTATCCAACAGGTGGGCAAAGTGTTCGGCGACGGGGCCCGGCGCATCGAGGCACTGCGCAGTGTCAGCCTGGACATTGCCGACAACGAATTCGTTACCCTGGTGGGAGCGTCCGGCTGTGGCAAGTCCACGCTGCTGCGCATCATCGGCGGATTGGAATACCACACCGACGGCACCATCGAGGTCGATGGCCGCAGTGTGCAGGGGCCGGGCGCCGATCGGGCGATGGTGTTTCAGCACTACAGCCTGTATCCGTGGCTGACGGTGCTCGACAACATCAAGTTCTCGCGCCGCTTGCGCCATGGGCGCGCCGACATCACGTCTGCTGACGTGGAAGCCGCTTCGGGGCGGGCCGATGCACTGTTGGCGCTGATGGGCTTGACCGCTGCCGCGCATGTGTGGCCAGCCCAGCTCTCGGGCGGGATGCAGCAGCGTGTGGCCATTGCTCGCGCCCTGATGGGCCGGCCCCAGGTGCTGCTGATGGACGAGCCGTTCGGGGCGCTGGATGCCCAGACGCGCGAGGTAATGCACGACCTGATCCTGCACGTGCACCGGCTGGAAAAAGCCACCGTCGTCTTCGTGACGCACGACGTGGAGGAGGCGATCTATCTGGGGCAGCGGGTGGTGCTGATGGCGCCCCGCCCGGGTCGCATCGACACCGTCTACGACGTGCCACTGCCGGCCCAACGCACGCAGGACATGAAGCACAGCCCCGAGTTCTTGCGGTTGAAAAAAGACATCCTGGCGCGCATCCGCGAGACCTCGGGCATGCGCACCGACCAAGACATGCTCGATCAGCTCAACCTGTCATGACCTCTGTTTCATCATGGCCCAATACCTGAATCCCATCCCGCCCGATCGCTTCCTGTGGGAAGAGCGTGTGCCCGGCGGCTGTCACTGGTCTGGCGTGCTGCGGCGCGGTCAGGCCCTGCGCCTGACCGACCTTGGCGGGCGCGCCAACGTGTCGGCGCTGTTCTTCAACGCGCACGAAAAGCTCGAGCGCTACAACATGGCTGACACGCTGAAAGCCCAACACACGGCGTACCTGACGCGCGGCCATGCCCTGTACTCCGACATGGGGCATGTGCTGTGTTCGATCGTGGCCGACGGCAGCGGCTGGCACGACACGGTATGTGGGGTGTGCGACGCCGCGCTGGTGGCCAGCCGCTATGGACAGACCGGCTACCAGACGCACCGCAACGCGATGTACCGCAACGGCCGCGACGGCTTGTTGGTGGAGCTGGGCAAGTGGGGACTGGGCAAGCGCGACCTGGTGCCAAACGTCAATTTTTTCAGCCGCGTCGTTGCCGACGACGACGGGCGGCTGCACTTCGACCTCGCCCACGGCCGAGTGGGTGCCAGCGTCGACGTGCGTTGCGACATGGACGTCATCGTGGTGCTGTCAGCCGCGCCGCACCCGCTCGATCCGCGCGCCGACTACGCCCCCAGCGACGTGATGTTGACCGCTTGGCAGTGCGGCCCGGCCGGTCCCGATGACGTCTGCCGCAACGCCTGCCCCGAAAACCAGCGTGGCTTTTATCTGACCGATCTCCTGTTTCGCTGAAGGTGTCACCATGACCACCCTGCACTACGTCGTCAGTGCCCTCGACCCCGCCGCAGCCATCTACACGGCGGTGATCCCGGCTGGGGAACCCTGGTTGCACCCCGTCCGGCGCGGCCAGACCCTGCGCATTCTCGATCTGGAAGGCAACCAGGCGGTGGATACGCTGTTCTACAACCTGCACCGCCCGGAGGAACGTTACTCCGCCGCCGATACGGTGCGCGTCCAGGGCGCGCTATACCTGACGGCGGGCAGCCGGCTGATGTCCACCGAAGGCAACGTGATGCTGACCATCACCGCCGACACCTGCGGACGCCACGACACGTTGGGTGGGGCCTGCTCGTGCGAGAGCAACATGGTGCGCTACGCACTGGACAAGCGCCCGATGCACTCCTGCCGCGACAGCTTTCTGTACGCGCTCAGTCAGTACGACGGTGGCCTGACCAAACGTGACCTGACCTGCAACATCAATTTCTTCATGAACGTGCCGGTGACGCCGGACGGTCGGCTGACTTTCGCCGATGGGGTCTCGGCACCCGGCAAATATGTGGAGATGCGGGCCGAAATGGACGTGCTGTGCCTGATCTCCAACTGTCCACAGCTGAACAACCCCTGCAACGCCTACAACCCCACGCCGGTACAGGTGTTCATCTGGGACACGGGCACGCCGGCCTGAGCGGGGGCGTGGGTTGGCACCGTGACGGGACGGCCCGTCATGTGAACACCGATCGGCGGGACGGCCCGTGGGACGACAGATGTTCGACAAAGTTCTGATTGCCAACCGCGGTGCCATCGCGTGCCGCATCATCCGCACGCTGCGCCGCATGGGGGTGCGATCGGTGGCGGTGTACTCCGAGGCCGACCGCGACAGCCTGCACGTGCGGCAGGCCGACGAGGCGGTCGAGATTGGCCCGCCGCCGGTGGCGCACAGTTATCTGTGTGTCGACCGCATCCTGGATGCGGCGCGCGCCAGCGGTGCCCAAGCGATCCACCCGGGCTACGGCTTCCTGTCCGAAAACCCGGACTTTGCCGAAGCGTGCGCCACAGCGGGTTTGGTATTCATCGGGCCGACGCCGGCGCAGATGCGCGCCTTTGGCCTAAAGCATACGGCGCGCGCGCTGGCCGAGCGCGAAGGCGTACCGCTGCTGCCGGGCACCGGACTGTTGCAGGACAGCGCCGAAGCGCTGGCCGAAGCGGCGCGCATCGGTTACCCCGTCATGCTCAAGAGTACCGCTGGCGGCGGTGGCATTGGCATGCGCCTGATCTGGAGCGCCGACGCCCTGCACGAGGCCTTCGAGTCGGTGCGCCGGCTGGCCAGTGCGAACTTTCGCGACGCTGGCCTCTACCTGGAGAAATACGTCGAGCAGGCGCGCCACATCGAGGTGCAGCTGTTCGGCGACGGCCGCGGCAACGTGGTCGCGCTGGGCGAGCGTGATTGCTCGGTGCAGCGTCGTAATCAGAAGGTTATCGAGGAAACCCCCGCTCCGGGGCTAAGCGCGGCCCAACGTACCCACCTGTGCGATCTCGCGGTGCGTCTGGGGCGTGCCGTGGGCTACCGCTCGGCGGGCACGGTGGAGTTCGTGCTCGATGCCGACACCGGGCAGGCCTACTTTCTGGAGGTCAACACCCGGCTGCAGGTCGAGCACGGGGTGACCGAAGCCGTCACCGGCATCGATCTGGTCGAGTGGATGGTGCGCGAGGCGGCGGGCGAGCTCGATCTTTCCGGCTACCAACCGCGGCCGCACGGTGCAGCCATCCAGGCACGCCTCTACGCCGAAGACCCCGCGCGCGACTTCCAGCCCTGCAGTGGCGTGCTCACCGAAGCGACCTTTCCCGATGAGGTGCGCGTGGAGACCTGGGTGGAGCGAGGCTGCGAGATCTCCCCGTTCTACGACCCGATGTTGGCCAAGGTGATCGCGCACGGAGAGGATCGCGCGCAGGCACTGCAGCGCCTGCGCGCCGCGCTGGACAGGACGCGCCTGGGTGGTATCGAAACCAATCTGGCCTATCTGCGCCAAATCGCGCAGGACCGCGTGTTCGTCGAGGGACGGCAGACCACGCGCTATCTGGGTTCGCTGGTTTACCGCGCGCCGACGCTCGAAGTGATCGAGCCGGGCGTGCAGTCCAGCGTGCAGGACTGGCCCGGCCGCTTGGGCCTGTGGAACGTCGGCGTGCCCCCGTCGGGTCCCATGGATGCGCTCGCGTTTCGTCTGGCCAACCGGCTGGCTGGAAACCCGGAGGGCGCCCCCGCCCTGGAATTGACGTTGACCGGCCCGACGCTGCGCTTCAACTGCGATGCGGTGATTGCGCTGGCCGGTGCCGACATGGGTGCGGAGCTGGATGGCGAGCCGCTGGCCAATTGGGCGGCACACATGGTGCGCCGGGGCAGCGTGTTGCGGCTGGGGGCGATTCGGGCTGCCGGTTGCCGAGCTTACCTGGCGGTGCGGGGTGGGCTACAGGTGCCCAGCTACCTGGGCAGCGCTGCCACCTTCACGCTCGGCCAGTTTGGCGGACACGCCGGACGCACGTTGCGCGCGGGCGACGTGCTGCACCTGGATGGCGAGGCGTGTCGCCCGGATGAAGCCGAGGCCTTGCCGGTCATGCCTCCCACCGCGCTGCCGGTCTACCGGCACCAGTGGGAGATTGGCGTCCTGTACGGGCCCCACGGCGCGCCGGATTTTTTCACCGAGGCGGACATCGAGATGTTCTTCGGCACCGCCTGGGAGGTGCATTACAACTCCAACCGTACCGGGGTACGGTTGATCGGCCCGCGTCCCCAGTGGGCGCGCAAGGACGGCGGCGAGGCGGGGCTGCATCCCTCCAATATCCACGACAACGCCTATGCCATCGGCACCATCGACTTCACCGGCGACATGCCGGTGATCCTCGGGCCGGATGGACCGAGCCTGGGAGGCTTCGTGTGTCCAGCCACCATCGTGGGCGCCGAGCTGTGGAAGGTGGGCCAGTTGCGCCCGGGCGATACGGTGCGTTTCCGGCGTCTGACCGAGGCACAGGCCACGCAGATGGCCGCAGCACAGGAAGGATTCATCCGGTCGCTGCAGGGCAGCGCGGCGCAGCCGCTGCCGGCATCCACGTGGTCGGTGCCTACCGAGAGCACGCATCGCGCCGCCCCAACAGCCTTCGGTGAGGAGGACGCCACCACCGCGGCAAGCCCCGTCCTGTACGCGCTGCCGGCCAGCGGGGATCGGCCTGCGGTGGTGTACCGGCGTGCTGGCGATGCCTACCTGCTGATCGAGTACGGCCCGCTGGTGCTCGATCTGAGCCTGCGTTTTCGCGTGCACGCCCTCATGCAGCGCATCGAGGCAGAGGACATTCCCGGCATCATCGACCTCACGCCCGGCATCCGCTCACTGCAGGTGCATCACGACCCGCGCCGTCTGCCCCAGCGGGCACTGCTGGAGCGCCTGCTGGCGCTGGAGGACAGCCTGCCGGCGGTGGACGACATGGAGGTCCCGACGCGCATCGTTCATTTGCCCCTGTCGTGGAACGACGCTGAAATCCGGCGCGCCGTCGAGCGCTATATGCAGTCGGTGCGCAAGGACGCCCCGTGGTGTCCGTCCAACATCGAGTTCATTCGCCGCATCAACGGGCTCGACAGCGTCGACGAGGTCCAGCGCATCGTGTTTGAGGCCAGCTACCTGGTGCTCGGGCTGGGGGACGTGTATCTGGGGGCTCCGGTGGCCACACCCATCGACCCGCGTCACCGCCTGGTGACCACCAAGTACAACCCAGCGCGCACCTGGACGCCCGAGAACGCCGTGGGTATCGGCGGCGCTTACCTGTGCGTCTATGGCATGGAAGGACCGGGCGGCTACCAGCTGTTCGGCCGCACGCTGCAAATG
>FWPV01017178.1_pt1 | contig 10067 bp, 9 predicted proteins | sample 2228371 | NCBI WGS metagenome assembly FWPV01 (sample SAMEA103939776, study PRJEB20133) | metagenome
GTATTAGGACAGTTATCAAGATAATCAGGAATTCCATCTCCATCACTGTCAACAGCACATCCAAACTGATCAACCGCAACCGATGGTGGTGTGTCCGGACACATATCAAATTTATCTGGGATACCATCTTCATCCGTGTCCTTTATTCCGCCAATATAAAATTGCAAACCGCTGGTAAATGTAAAAAATATATCGTTATCAGTCCCACCAGTAATTGAATTCGGCGAGTCATCCAGATTATCAAAAGGAAGATAATTCATCATACCAGCAAGATTAAAACTTACATATTCACCAAGCGGTATTTTTATTCCAATCTCTCCCTGCGCAAACCAATCATTAGGACTATATTTATTCTGCTTGTTTCTCTCAAGTTCATTTCCATCTACATCTCTTGGTTCATAGTTTATCCATCCGGCTCTCGCAGAAGCATAAGGAAAGAAGTAATCAAAGCTGGTTAATGTAATACCCAGTCCACCTGATAGCATAATTAACTGAGTTCTGAATTCATCAAGCGGGGGATAGGGAATTCTGTAAGCAGGTCTTCCATTACTCCTTGCATATCCGAATGCACCATTTATCGTAATATTAAAAATTGCATCATTATCCGTAGCAAAATAATAATCGCCGATTGCTCTTATAAAATAATCTACATCAGAATTTCTGAAATCTGATTTTGTATATGTAACTCCGCCTTCAACTCCTAAACCGGTTTTAGCTGAAAGAGGATTAGGCATCTTCCCCCATTTGTGCTGTGCTAGGGATGAAGAGATTAAAATGAGAAGCATAGCCAAAGTGAAATAGTTTTTCATTTTATTCTCTGATTGTGAATAAATTGCTACATCTGATATGATAATTTAATTAATATTGATTGTTTTTTTCCAACTTTGAAATTGTAAGTTCTTCCTGTTTCCTTATCTGTTATGTTCGTGTATTGATATTTAAGTTGAATATTTACGGGTACTATTGGTGAATAGTTTATCAGTAATTCTGCGCCAGTTTCAATTCTTCTTGAGCCATACAGAAAATCAGGATATGGTGAGGAATACTGTTCTGCAGGGTCTTCCGTCTTTCCTTTTCTGAAATACCAGGCATTCAGTTCAGATGATAAATTGCCGGTAAAATATTTCTTGAGTCCTGCTGCAACTATATCCCCATTACTTTCGATCCAATGGCCCATTTTGAATCCATCATTACTGTATAACTGTGCGTCCACGGAGTTCATATAAACAAACGGATTAACCCTTGTATACTCAATGAAAATTTTGCATTCTGGCAGAATGCTTCTCGTTTCCACACCTAAAGTGAAACCAACCGCGGAAAGATTTTCACCTTTGAATAAACTATTCAGAGATAATTCATCAATAAATAAACTTGAATATAATTTTGTTCCTAAACTTTTTTTCAGATAGGAAAAATCGGCAAACATTTGTGCATTACCCGTTGCAGAGGCATTTCCAGTGCCAAGATAATGATCAGCAACTCTGAAAAACATCACCGGTATAAAGTATATCGGTTGAATTCTGTCACTGTAAACTATTGATTCCCCGATACTGATTTGAATTTCATCTGTTGGTGTAAAAGTTAAAGAATGAAATGCAATATATTTTGGAACTTCCAGAATTGATGTTCTGCCCGGAACTGTATTGTATCTGAATGTACTTGAATCGGGAACATTGGACTGAAGAAACCCATGAAAGTAAAAAAAACATAACCATTCTGTGGGATAAAAATCAAATCTTATGAAAGTAAAAGGAGGAGCTTTATCTGAGAAAATAAGTTTTCCGATATTGCCACTTCCAAATGAAAGGTAATCCTTGTTTATCGATACTGCACCTTTAGACCATCTGTATTCAACATTAGCTGTAACCTGGTCATACTCAAATGAATTGTTCTTTTCTTTTGTTATAGTAACTGAATTATCTCTGGTAAGATATTTAGTTTTATCCAAATAGTCGCCTGTTTCCTCATTATCAAAAAATCTTACTGAATAACTCCAGTTATTCAGAATATATCCTCCTAAAGTTAAACCATTTCTTCTGATAATAAGACTTTTATCATAATAAAAACCTGTTTCTGCTGATAGAACAGGATCAGCATATATCGAAAAATATTTATCATAATATTCAAACAATCTCAGTTTTTTCCCGCTCAGTAAAAACTTTTTTCCTTCAGAATTTTTTTCGTTTATTTTATTTATCTCGGGTTCGAACTCAATTAAAAATCTTTCAAGCATTGTTGCTTCAACATCAGTTAATTTGCTTTTTGCTTTATCCGCCTGAATAAGCAATTCCGCTGAAGAAATTCTTGAAAGTGGTTTTACTTGTTGATTAAAACTGATAATGCCTTTAAAGTGAAGTGATTCCAGAAAATTATAAACATCTGAATTCACAGGTTCGAATGTAAGTTGGGGCAGAATTATCCCAAAAGGAATAATTATAAGGAGTAATAAATTTTTTAATAGCATTTCAGAATAAGATTATTCTCAGCAACGCAATAATAACAAAAGCAAATGAAGTAAAATATAGTTGAAACCTGAACTTAGGGAAACATTCAACAACTATTTTGTAAAGAAGATACACTAGAAAACTTCGGATCATTATATCGCTGAATTTATAATAATCCTGAGTAAAACCAGATAATTTTATAAACAAATAATTTGAAACAATAAACAGAGCAATTATTAAATCCAGTCCTGATAAAAATCCCTCACTTCTTTTAGTAGTTAACTTGTCTCTGAAAAGAAAAAAGAAGATTAAAACAGGAACCATTAAAATAATAAAAGACTGATTAATATTGACGAATTTTATGATTGGCACAGAGTAAAGTTTGTAAAACAGAACATCTGAATTCATTGTGAAAAAGAATAAAACGAAATTGACGAACACAAATAACTCTGAAATATAATTCCGGTTTTTCAGATTAATCAAAACATAAACAATTGTCAATGTGTTAAACAGAAGAAAATAAATGAATCTTTTGTCATTTAATGCAGCTTTTGAAAACAAAATGTAAAAGAGAAACGAGAATACAGCGAAGGCTACAAAAGGAAGTATATAAAATTTAAATATTTTAGCAAGCTTTAAGGGTAATGACTTAATTAATTTTCCATAAAAAATTAAATTATCTTTTTCCAATATAAAATCAAGAACTTTATCTATTAATAAAAGAAAAACAGCAAATAAAGCGAAGAGAATAAAACCAACAGCTTTTGATGAAAAGTTATAATAGAGGCCTATTAAAACAGAAATTACTGACAAGCTTAGAATAATAAAGACAGTAGTCTTGTGTCTGATTTTTCTGCTCAGGATAATATGATGAATGTGATTTTTATCAGGAAGAAAGGGGCTCCGTCCATTAATCATTCTTGTAATCATTACACGAAAAGTATCTATCAGTGGCACAGACAAAACTATTCCGATGAAAACCACATCAACGCTCGATGAGGATGTCCCGGCAGCCGCAGATAGTAAAATAGTAAGAGTAAAATAAGCAAGGATTAGTGAACCTGAATCGCCTAAAAAAATATTAGCCGGATTACTATTGAACTTGAGAAAACCAAGAGTAACACCGATTATTAAAATTGACAACAAAGGTACAAAATGTGAGTGACTGCCATAACTCAGAACGAAACTTAAAGATGCAATAATTAAAGAAAATCCACTAACTAATCCATCCAGACCATCCAACAGATTAAATGCATTTATTGCCCCAAGAATAAGCATAAACATCAAAGGGACTGAAATATTAAAAGGAAGTTCAATTCCAAAAATGTTAAAATGAAAGTAACTATGAGAATTTAGATAAAGCAAAAGAAAGAGAACCGAAAAACTTTGTATTAAAAACTTGATATTCCATTTCAGATTCCATAAATCATCAGCTACACCAAGAAGAAACAGGATAATTGAGCCGGTAAAAAAATACTTATACTGATAAACTGAAGGAATTAAAAAAATTATGAAAATGGAAACAACCAGGTAGATTACAATTCCACCCAATCTTGGGATTGGCTCAGTATGAATTTTTCTTTCTGTGTCGGGTGAGTCAACAATTTCTAAAGAGCGAAGTAAATTTGTTAGAAGCGGTGTGGCAAATATTACGGCAATAAAACTGAAAAATACCGAAATTAAATAAATCATAATTTCCCCCTAAATATGATGGCTGTAAAAATTTTTAATATTTTCGGTACTAATATAATAAAAATTGAAAAAATATTTTCAAATTCCGGGAAATTAGTTTCTATATTATCGAATAAAATGCCAGGTATTTTAGTCAGTTACTTTGAACAGGACTGAAGAAGTTATTTCTGGAAAAACTGAGGAATTTTTCTGAAATTCTTTTTTAACAGGGCAATAAATGGAAAGGGAATATTACAGGATCTTAATGCAGATAAATCTTCTTTACTTTTCTTGAGAATATTTTTCAGTGACCTGTTACTCGTCCCTCCTAAAGTCATACAGTAAGTTACTTCAGGAATATATACTGCGTCTATTTTGTTCATAAAAAATAATCTTAATATCATCTCATAATCACCGGCAATTCTGAAATTTGTATTATATAATCCAAATTTGTTAAATACACTCGCTCTTAAAAAGAGTGTAGGATGTGGAGGCATCCAACCATTTAATAAATGGTTAATGGTAAGGGGTGAATAGTATGCAATTGTATCAATATCCAGTTTTAACAATTCACTATTAACTTTTTTATGTGTCTTCCAGGTTCTGATTACAGAATACTCAGTGTTAAGTGCTAAGCTATCAATGTATTCATTTTCTGACTTTTGATCCTTCGATAAATTCAGGGCTATCTTTTGATCATTTGACTTTTTGGTTACATATACCAAATCACTGTAAACGGCATCAATTGTTAGTGTTTGGTGGTTAGTAGTTTGTAGGTGGTAGTGGGAATCTTTATGCGGTTCGATCTCTGACCTTTGTGAAAAAACTTTTGCATACCTCTCCAGCACAAATTCATCCTTATAAAAATCATCAGAATGTAAAAGCCCGATAACATCACCTGTGGCTAATTTAATTCCTTTGTTAATCGCATCATAAATTCCCGAATCCGCTTCGCTTATAACTCTAATCTCATAATTGTAATCCTGAGCTGAGCTTGCACTGAGCTTGTCGAAGTGAAGTATGTCATCCTGAGCTTGTCGAAGGATGTCATCCTGCCAGTCCCTTTCAGAATTTTTTTTCAATATCTCAACCGTTCCATCCGTCGATCCGCCATCCACAATAATATGCTCAACATTCTTATAAGTTTGAGAACGCACTGATTCAATCGCACGCAATAAACCTGCTTTATTGTTCTTCGTTGCTGTTATGATGGAAATTTTCATTCTAAGAAATCTGGTTAAACTATTATACAGGCATTAAGTACAATAGCTAATTAAAAATGACCAATTTATCTGAATTTTTTTCAATGTGTTTAGTTATTCTCCTTAAAACCGCTGTTAATCAAAGTAAATAAAAATTGATTGTAACGAATAAACAATTCAGCAAAATTTATTTAATAAAATCTAAATACTCTTTTAACATCGGACAGAGATACAATGGCATATTAAGTAACTTAAACTTTTTACCATCTATCGCAACTTCTTCTGTGATTTCAAATTTTCCGGAATAAAATCTTACAGCTATATCTGTTTTTGCTAAACTAATAAAGATTTTAAGTGATTTCATTCTTCCGCTCGAACCAGACTTTACCTCAATAGGTATAATTCTCCCATCATGGTTCATCAGATAATCAATCTCAGCATCAGATTGTTTTTTTTGTCTTACCCAAAATATCAAAGAAGTTGCAGGTGAATATTCTTGCGCAAGTATTTCCTGCCCAATTATATGTTCAGCAATTTTGCCCCTAAAGGTATCCATTAAATCATCCCCAAGTAAAATTTCTTTTTCTATTCCACTATACAAATTTACAAGTCCTGTATCAAGTAGTTGAAGTTTTGGTGACATTTTAAGGTTTCTGCCTAATGGCAATTTTGTGTCCGTAGTCGGATAGACAAGACTCAAAAGCATAGTTTTTTCAAGTAATCTGAAAGCTTCAGCAACTTCACGGGAGCGATATCCGGAAGCAGCAAAATTATTAAATGTAATTCTTTCTGAAGCGAACTTAAATATATTATCTATTATAAATCTTATAATTCTGCTTTGATTTTCGTTCCTTGCATATTTTTCTACATCTTCTTTATAAGCGATAATAAGATTATTAACAGTTTTCTTTATTTCGATAAAATCATTTGTTTCAAAATATAATTTTACAATTTCGGGCATGCCACCTATAATCGTATATTTCATGAAAAGACTCATCAACCTTTCATGAGCATAAGCGGGTATTGGTATCGTTCTAAGAGCTTCGAGTTCTTTTTTATAATTACCGGCATTTAAAAATTCAGTAAATGAAAAAGGTCTTAGAGCCAGATATTCAACTCTTCCTACAGGAAATGAGATTTTTTTATCAATCAGAGATTCTAGAAGTGATCCTGCAGCTACTAAAGGAAGCTCTGGCTTATTTTCATAAAAATATCTTAAATATTGTATTGCTGCGGGAGAGTTTTGTATTTCATCAATAAAAATGAGAGTATTATTCTCTAAAACCGAAGCATCTTTACTGAAATAAATCCTATCCAGCAGTTCATTAAATGAATGAGCATTTTCGAAAATTCTTTTATCTTCTTCCAGATCAAGATTTAAGTATATGAATTGATTAAAATTCCTGGAGAATTGCTTTATTAGTGTTGTTTTGCCAACCTGCCGGGCTCCCCTCAGAATTAACGGTTTACGGTTATTTTTTTCTCTCCATTTCCTTAATTCTTCTTCAATTTCTCTGTAAAACATTATACTTCTTCTCAAAGTCAGGGTAAAATTATATCAATATTGTAACAAAGTCAACCATTTATATCTGAAATTCGTAATAAAGTAAAACTTAGCTGGTAAAAGTTGAATTTGATATTAAAAATCAGAATTTTTTTCTGGCTCTTACAAACTCTTCCAGTGCTAAGTGTTTAGGTCAATTAACAAATTCATCATTATATTTTTGCTCAACATTCCTAGAAGTCTGAGAACGCACTGACTCTATCGCACGCAATAAACCTGCTTTATTATTCTTTGTTGCTGTTATTATAGAAAATTTCATTTTTAGTGAATAGTAAATGGTAAATAGTGAATAGTAAATAGTGAATAGTAAATAGTGAACTTTTCATTAACCCACCAATCATTCGTTGTATTTTATTTAAATTATCGGTAATACTATTAAATAATTCTATATCTAAATACTGAAGATTTTTTGATATAATTAACTGAGTTTCCAGCTCTGAAGCACTTCCTAATGCAATAGAAAGGAAATTAATAAATTCTTTTTTTGAGGTTCTTGCAGCACCTTCAGCTATATTGGATGGTATTGAGACAGCAGCTCTTCTAATCTGTGATGTTATTCCAAATAACTCCTCTTTAGGAAAATTGTTTGTTATTTGATATATCTTTATTACAAAATCTATTGAATCATTCCAAACCTTCAGATCCCTATGTGTCTTCATTTTGTCCCTAATTATTATTTACAAATTACTACTTACTATTCACCAATCACTACCCACTATTCACTAATCACTAATCACTCTCTTCTTAACAAATACCGCCGGATTACCCTGATAGATACCATAGTCCTCTGCATCCTTTGTAAGCACAGAACCAACAGTAAGTATGCTATGTGAGCGCATTGTAACACCTGGACAAACGACACTCTTCGCTCCGACCCAAACACCATCCTCAAGAGTAATATCGCCGACAATTAAATCGAAAGATTCTTTTTTATAATTGTGATTCCCGCAAAGCAGCATTGCGCCCTGAGAAATACAAACGTTATTCCCGATTTTTACTTTACCCAAGTTATCAATCCATACCCGCTCGCCAATCCACGAATAATCTCCGATTTCCAGGAACCAGGGATATTTGATACTGATGTTCTGTTTGAAAATAACACCTGCACCAACTTTAGCTCCGAATGATCTTAAGATTAAGGCTTTAAATTTATAAGAAGCATTTAACGGATTAATAAACAAAATTACATTAGTAAAATTCCAAAGAACTATTTTCCATTTTGGACCTGCTTTATAATCAACGCGTTTCCAGTTTTTTAAACTTACTCTCATTTCTTAATACTTAATCTACCAATTTTTTTAATCTTACAATTTTTCAATCTTTTAATTTTTTTTCTTTTATTTTTTTCCTTGAATATCTTTTCTGGTTATAAGAAAATTACCCATCACGAGTGCATCCATTTCAGTGCGTAAAAAACAATCCAGTGCCTCTTTAGGATGATTGACAATCGGTTCGTTTTCATTAAATGAAGTATTGAGCAAAATAGGCAGGCCGGTTTTTTCCCTGAATTTATCTATCAACGCATAATACTTAGGCGATACATCCTTATGAACAGTCTGCAGACGCCCGCTTCCGTCAACGTGAGTAACAGCCGGTAATCCTGCACGTTTTTCTAGCCTTATCTGAAAAACTTTTTCCATAAAATAAACATCATCTTCCTGCTCGAAGTATTCATTAACATATTCACGGAGTATAGATGGAGCAAATGGTCTAAACGATTCTCTTCTCTTTATCTTACTGTTTATCAAATCCTTTGCATCCAGTCTGCCTGGATGTACCAGCACCGATCTATTACCAAGTGCTCTTGGTCCAAATTCAGTTCTTCCCTGAAACCAACCTAAAACAGCCCCGTTTGCTAATAACTCAGCAGTTTGTTCTATCGTTTGGTTTTCATCATTGTATAAAGTGTATTTAATGTTGTTTGCTTTAAGAACATTTTCTATTTCGCCATCGGTGTAACGAGCACCATAATCTGCGTTTCTTATAAAATTACGATTATCCATTCCAAGGTTCTGATGATACTGCCATAAAGCAGATCCTACCGCTGTTCCCGCATCATATCCTGCAGATGGAATATAAATTTTTTCGAAATCTGTAACCTGTAAAACTTTGCCGTTTGCAACTGAATTTTGTGCAACACCACCTGCGATACAAATATTTTTGATTCCTGTTCTTTTCTGTAAATGGTTAAGAACATGGAATATAACATTCTCACAATGCTTTTGAACTGATGCTGCAAGATCCTTATGATACTGAGTTAGTGGTTCGTCTTTATCACGCGGCTTACCAAATTCTTTAATAATTTTGTCCGAAAAAATCCTGCCTATAAAAGGCGAACCTTCATCCCAGGTCATCGCAACGCCTTCAGTTGAATGAATGAAATAGCTTTCATCCAGTTCAAATAATCCATTGTCTTTTAATCTTACGATATTATGCATCTTATCTAAATATTTTGGTTCACCATATGGAGCTAAACCCATTACTTTGTATTCGTCTCCGTACCAGGGAAAACCTAAGAACTGAGTAAAAGCAGTATAGAAAATACCAAGAGAATGAGGATAAGTTACAGAATCAATTATTTCGATTTTATTTCCTTTTCCTACAGCGATCATTGTTGAAGAAAAATCTCCAAAACCATCAATTGACATTATTGCTGCTTCTTCAAAAGGAGAAGCAAAAAATGCGGAAGCAAGATGCGATCTGTGATGTTCAATGTGTTTTATTTCAGCTCTTATTTCATCTTCCCTTAAATCTAAAGCATTTGCAATCTCAGATTTTAAAGAAGTAACTTTTTTAATATTGGCAACTCGGTCTTTAATAAACTTAAAGTTAGCAAGTTTTTTTAATGAACTAACTATCTTTTTACCTAAATGTGCCGAGGGATTTCTTCCTAAAGTTATATAATCAATATCTCTTATTGTTATACCTGCATCATTAAGGCAAAACTTAATCGCTTCAGAGGGAAAACCAGCCCAGTGTTTTATCCTGCGTATTCTTTCTTCTTCAATTGCATTAATTATTTTCCCATCCTTAATAAGGCAGGCAGATGAATCTCCGTGATACGCGTTAATACCTAAAATATACAATTTACACCTCCATATTTGTTAACTATTATAATAAGCTAATTTATATGCAGATAAATTCATCAGAATCATTTATTGATTTCTGTCCAAGTGATTCAATTTT
>FWPV01017179.1_pt1 | contig 10067 bp, 9 predicted proteins | sample 2228371 | NCBI WGS metagenome assembly FWPV01 (sample SAMEA103939776, study PRJEB20133) | metagenome
GAGGCCAACCAGCGCCAGCTGTGGGTGCCACCGGGTTTTGGCCACGGTTTTGTGGTCACCAGCGAGAGCGCCGACTTCCTCTACAAAACCACCGACTACTACGCGCCGGCCTTCGAGCGCTGTGTGGCCTGGAACGACCCAGCCATCGGCATCGAATGGCCGAAGCTCGGCATGGACCCCTTGTTGTCGGCCAAGGACGCTGCTGGCCTGGCCCTGCAAAACGCTGACGTGTTTGCCTGAGCGACGCAGCGGCCACCCAGCGTGGCTGGGGCCAGCCGCTCACTCGAGACTCAATCCACCTTGGCGCCGCCCTTGAACCACTGGGCAAACAGGGCCCGCTCATCATCCGTGAGGCCAGTCGCGTTGTTCATGGGCATGAGTTTGCTCACCACCACCTGCTGGTACACCGTTTGGGCATGCTGTTGCAACAGGGCCGGGCTGTCCAGCCGCACCCCCTTGGACTGCAGTGCCTCGCCATGGCACATGGCACAGCGTTGTTCGATCACCGGTTTGAGCTGGGCGTAGCTCACCACAGCGGGGGCCGCAGCGGCGGTGTCCGACGGCGCCGGCTTGAGCCACACGATCAGCCCGATCAGCACCACCACACCCACCGCAGCGTATTTCCAGGGATGGGGGTTGCGGCCCAGCTTGTAGCCGTGGCGCATGACAAAAAACTGGCGGATGGCCGCACCGGCGAACATCAGGCCGATGAGGATGAGCCAGTTCTGCGGGTGGCTGTAGGTGAAGCTGTAGTGGTTGCTCAGCATGGCAAACAGCACCGGCAGCGTGAAGTAGGTGTTGTGCACGCTGCGCTGTTTGCCACGCTTGCCGTGGATCGGGTCCACCGGCCGACCCGCCTTCAGATCGGCCACCACGGTGCGTTGGCCGGGGATGATCCAGAAAAACACGTTGGCGCTCATGGCGGTGGCAATCATGGCGCCCACCAGCAAAAAGGCCGCCCGGCCGGCAAACATCTGTGTGGCCGCGTAGGCGGCAATACACACCAGCACCAACACCGCAGCGCCCACTTTGGCATCGCCGTTTTCGCCTTGGCCCAGGGTGCGGCAGATGCCGTCGTACAACAGCCAGAACACCACCAGAAATGCCAGCGCAGCGGCAATCGCGGCGGCCGGCGTCCAGGCCATCACCTTGGGGTCGATCAGGTAGACGCTGGGGCTCCAGAGGTAGGACACGAGGAACAGGGCGAAGCCACTGAGCCAGGTGGAATAACTTTCCCAGTAGAACCAGTGCAAGTGCTCAGGCAACTTGGGCGGGCTGACGTTGAACTTGACCGGGTGGTAAAAGCCGCCACCGTGCACCGCCCACAACTCGCCACTGACGCCCTGCTTTTTCAGGTCGTCATCGAGCGGCGGCGTGAGGCTGCTGTCGAGAAAAACGAAGTAGAAGGAAGAGCCAATCCAGGCGATGGCAACAATGACGTGCAGCCAACGCAAGAGCAGGTTGGCCCAATCGAGCAGGTAGGTTTCCATGGAAGCCTCGTGTGAGTGACGGCGTTGTGGTTCACCACTGCGGGCGCTCTGAACCACTTCCGAACCGCGAACCAGACAGAAACCCGTGGGTTGCCTGCCAGCACCGCTGCGATTGTTGGCTAAAGTGTATACAGTTTTGGAAGACCAAACACCTGCGGGTTTACCCTTGAACCTGAAGCCAGCAAGGAAGATGCCAGCCCCGCCTGGTGGCCCGGGCGTCTTGGGTCGCGGTCTTCGCTGCCGAGTCGCAACCGCAGGTGGCGTTCACATCATCAAGGCCTTGACCAGATCCAGCTGGCGCCCCGCCCCCACCTGCTGCAAGTCCAGGCTGCCTTCGAGCCGGGTGAGGTGGTCCATCATGTAGGCCACGGCGGCCTCGGTGTTTTTCTGCTCGCACAGGCGCAGAAACTGCTCATGCTCGTCGGTGGCGCAGTGGGCATCGTTGTGGCTCTGGTAGAGCATGGCAATCAGTGAACTGCGGGCCACCAGTTCGGTCACGATTTCCGTCAGCACGGTGTGCCCCGTCTGTTCGGCCAGGGCCACGTGGAAATCGCCGAGCAACTGTTCGCGCACGGCCCCCAGCGCCAGGCCCTTGAGGCTGGAGCGCTCCATGCGCACGTGTTGCCGCAACCGATCGAAGTCGGCGCGTTGAGCGCGCGCCACGAACAGGCGCACGATTTCGCTTTCAATGAGGCGGCGCGCCGAAAAGATTTCGCGCGCCTCTTCGACTGTGGGCTGGCACACAAACGTGCCCTTGTCGGGCACGGTGTGCACCAGCTTGTCTTTGGCCAGCATCACCAGGGCGGCACGCACCTTGGTCCGGCTGACCGAATACACCCGCCCCAGCGCTTCTTCGCGCAGCCAGGTGCCCGGGGCAATGCGCCGCTCCACGATGGCGGCCGCCAGGTCTTGAGCAATGCTCTCGACACTGGTGACCACACCCGGCCCTTCGGGTGCAGGGGCCGGGGCGGGCGCCGGACTGGCGGCGGGCGCTGCGGTGGCGGAGGAGCGGCGAGTGACCATGCACCCGATTCTAGGCTCAGGCCCTCCGTGCGGCAGGCAACGTGCCCCGCTCCACCGGCTGTGCCCCGTCCATGAAGCGGCGGCAAGGTGCCCAGTGGTTCATCAGCAGGTAGTAGCACACGCCCGCAGGCAACAAGCTGGCATACCAACTCACCTTGGAGAAGTACAGCGCCACCACCGCACCCACCGCCGTGGCGATGATGCCGGCCCAGTTCACACCGCGGTAGGGACCGTTGACGTCGTACAGCTTCTGCAGGTCCAGCCGACGACCGCGCAGGATGTAGTAGTCCACCACCAGCACGGCAAAAATCGGGCCCAAGAAAGCCGAGTAGGTCTGCACAAAAATCTGCAGGCCGCTGGAGGACTCGTCCTTGACCAGTTCCCATGGGAAGGTGCAGAAGGCCAGGAGCCCCACCAGCACGGCGGACTTCTTGAAAGACAGCTTGAACACGTCCATCAACACATACGCCGGTGGCACCACGTTGTTGAGCACGTTGGTGGTGACCTGCGCAAAGGCAATGAACAGCAGCGTGATCACCAGCAGCGGCTTGTTGTCCACCGCACTGGAGAACACGGCGATGGGGTCGCTCGTACCAGTGGCGCCCGCCACCATGAGACCAATCAAGCCCATGAAAAGTGTGGCCGGCAGGATGGACATGGCATAAATCGTTGTCAGCAGGCCGGGGCGCACATCGCGGTGCAGCTCACGCGAATAGTCGCTGACGTTGAGCATCATGGTGCTGTAGATGCCGAGGAACAGCATGGTGGCGCCCCAGAACGGCAGGCCCCAGGTGCCTTCGATGCTGGTGATCTTGGCGTCGATGGCACCGCCGTATTTGGTGATCACGGCCCAGAACATGTAGATCAGCGAGGCGATGATGAACACGCTGCCCACGTTTTCCAGCCACTTGATGCCTTTGAAGCCATACACCGACAAGGCGATCTGCAGCACCTGGAAGATGATGAACCAGACCACCAAGTTGTCAAAACCCAGCAGTGCGGCCGACACCGCGTTCAGCGCGCCGGCGCCGATCCAGCTCTGAAACCCGTACCACACCACGGCGGGCACCGCACGGATCAGGCCCGGAAAGCGGGTGCCGGCAAAACCGAATGCGGTGCGCGCCTGCACCATGAAGGGGATGCCGTACTTGTGGCCAGCCGCACCGTTGATGGCCAGGGCCACACCGATGACAAAACAACCGATGGCGATGGCCACCACCGACTGCAACATGTTGAGCTGCCCCACCAGGCTGGAGCCCATGGCAAAGGTGCCGATGGACACGCAGCCCCCCAGCCACGCCAGCAGGTAGGACCATCGGTCCATGATCCGGGTTTCTTGCGGCGCCAGCGATTCCTCGCCTGCCGACTTGTCGTGAGATTCACTCATGGTTTGCCTCCTAACCTCATTGAAATGCGCGCCACTCAGGCGCTGAAATGCCTGAACTGGCCCACAAAGGCCTTCGGGCGGGGGAAATCGAGGTCACCGTGTTTGCTGGTCCGAAGCCCCAGGTGCACCAGGGATTCGGCCAGCTTGACGGCTGAGCTGACACCTTCGACCACGGGCAGGCCAACGGCCTCGGAGATGGTGTCCGTCAGGTCGGCCATGCCACCACAACCCAGCACGATGGCGCCGATGCCATCCTCTTGTTTGGCGCGCAGGCTCTCGTCGATGATCTTGCGCAGCGCGGCGTCCGGATCGTGCTCCAGGTCGAGCACAGGGATTTCGGCGGCCCGCACCTTGCGGCACAGGTGCGCGAAGCCGTATTGCTGCAGCAAGTGCTCGGCGATGATGCCGGTGCGGCCCAGCGTGGTGACGACCGAAAAGCGCGTTGACACCATGGCCGCCATGTGGAAAGCCGCTTCGGCGATGCCGATCACCGGAGCCCTCGTCAGCTCGCGTGCCGACCAAAGCCCCGGATCCCCAAAGCAGGCGATCACATAGGCGTCGGTCTGTTCGCGCTCGCCGGCCAGCACCTCTTCGGCCACGCCCACGGCAGCCACCGCCTCGTCAAAATGGCTTTCGATGGACACCGGCCCTCCGGACGGCTGGGTGGCCACGATCTGCGTGCCAGGGCCGGCCACGCGGGTTGCGGCCGCGCCAATGGTTTCGGTCATGGCGCACGTGGTGTTCGGGTTGATGACACGTATTTTCAAGTTTGCTCCGTTCCTGGTTCAGAATTGAATCCAACTTTTGTACACAATAATTGGATTCAATAACAAAACGGAGGCCGCCAGCATAGGGATTTACCCAGGCTGCAGACAAACGCAGGACTGGAAACGAAGAGCGGAAAGAAAAACGCCCCGTGTGCCGGGGCGCAGACAGCTGACGGGCGGCGGCTGTCAGCGTGCTTGGCGCATCAGCAGCTGTGCGGCCACCGAAGCGGCGATCGTCGCCGGGGCCTTGCCCGTGATCTCGGGCAAACCGATGGGACAGGTGATACGTGCCATTTCGGCGTGCGTGAAACCACGCGCTTCCAGGCGGTGCTGGAAGGTGGCCCACTTGGTGCGGCTGCCGATCAAGCCGACAAAAGGCAGGTCGTCGTGCTCGCGTTGGCGCTGCAGACAAGCCGCCACCACGTCCAGGTCTTCGGCATGGCTGAAGCTCATGATCAGCACATGCGCACCGGCCCGCAGGTCGCTCACCGCGCGGTGCACCGGGTCGGAGTGCTCGGCAAGCACCTGCGGTGGCAAATCGGGCGGAAAAACCTCGTCGCGGCTGTCTATCCAATGGATGTCAAAGGGCAAAGGCGTCAGTGCCGCGACGATGGCCCGCCCCACATGGCCGCCGCCGAACAATGCCACCGGCGTGTGCCATGCGCGCAGACGCTCGCTCAACCCATCGCGGTCGGCCCGGACCACCCGTTGGTAGCGCAAAGTGACCTGACCGCCACAACATTGGCCCAGGCTGGGGCCGAGCACCACGGTCTGGGTCTGGTCAGTGTCGGTGCCGTCTTGCAGCAGCCCCCGCGCCCGTTCACAGGCTTGCCATTCCAGGTGCCCCCCGCCGATGGTGCCGATCTGGCCCAGCGCCGTCACCGCCATCCAGGCCCCAGGTTCGCGGGGCACCGAACCTTTGGCGGCCACCACCTCGACCAACACCGCCGCTGCGGTATCCAGGTGCACGAGCAGTTCCGACAAATGGGACATGGGCGTAAACAAATGCAAGTAATGTCAGCCAAACAGTATGCCGTGCAACATGGCCGGCCAGGCTCTGCGATGGCGCATACACTCCCAACGCAAATTCCGATGAAGCACCGGCCATGCATTCCCACATCGATCGTTCCCGCCGTCTGACGCGCGCCCTGCCCCTGGGCCTGCTGGTGCTGCTTGCCGCCTGCAGCACCCCCCAACCGCGCCCCGGCGGCACGGCAGGAGACGGCCACACCCCACCGCCGCCCACGGCGACACCGTCGGGCACGCCACCCGCCAGCGCGGCCGAAGGGGTCAAGATCTCCCACGCCAGCGACCCACGCAGCTACCGCCGCGATGCGGCCACCCACCTGTACGCACTCAACGCCGGACGCATCTTTGCCGGGAAACTGCCCCCGCTTTTGTACGCGGTGGGCGTGATGCAGGTGGAGCTGGACGCGCGCGGCCAGGTGCGCCAGTTCGGTTGGCTGCGCGCCCCCAAACACGCGCCCGAGGTGATGGCAGAAATCGAGCGCACCGTGCGCCGCGCGGCCCCCTACCCTGTGCCCGCGCGCCTGGGCAAAGTCACCTACATCGAAACCTGGTTGTGGGACAAAAGCGGGCGCTTCCAGCTCGATACCCTGACCGAAGGCCAGCGCTCGGAACTGTGATCAGCTGCCGCGGTAGGTCGAATACGACCAAGGACTGACCAGCAGTGGCACGTGGTAGTGCTGGTCGGTGTGGGCCACACCGAAGTCCAGCGCGACGCGGCCCAGAAAGTTGGGCTCGGGCAAGGCCACGCCCTTGGCCTTGAAATAGCCCTGCACATCGAACACCAGCCGGTACGTACCCACCTTGAGACTGGTGTTGTCATACAGCGGGCCATCCGGGTTGCGCCCGTCGTCATTCAACTGGAAACGCTTGACCAGGCTCGTGCGCAGCTCGTCGCTGCCGGCAACCGCCTCGGTGGTGTACAGCGCCACCGACATGCCCGCAGCAGGGCAGCCGTTCATCGTGTCCAGTACGTGGGTGCTCAGGCCCATGGGTTTTCCTTTGCTTGAAACGGGGGGTGGTTTCGGTCGACCAAAAGTGTATACAGTTTTTGGATTTGTGGCTATGATGAATCCATGGAATCCTCCAGCACACGCCAGATTGTCGAATCGTTGAGCCGCGCCATCGTGGAGCACCGGCTGCACCCTGGCACCAAGCTGGCGGAGCAAAAACTCGCCGACCATTTTGGGGTATCGCGCACCCTGGTGCGCCAGGCCCTGTTCCAGCTGGCGCAAAACCGGCTGGTCACCCTGGAGCCCGCGCGCGGTGCCTTCGTCTCCACCCCGTCGGTGGACGAAGCACGGCAGGTGTTCGCCGTGCGCCGCATGCTGGAAGCACAGATGACTCGCGAATTTGTGCGCACCGTCACGCCCGCCAAGATCAAAGCCCTCAAGGCCCATGTGGCCGAAGAACGCAAGGCCGTGGACGGCACGGACGTGGCCAGCCGCACCGAGTTGCTGGGCGACTTCCACGTGCGCATGGCCGAGCTGATGGGCAACCACGTGCTGGCAGAAATGCTGGGCGAACTGATTTCGCGCTGCGCCCTCATCACGCTGATGTACCAAAGCGCACACGCCGCAGGTCACTCCCACGAAGAACACGCCGCGATCGTCAAGGCCCTGGCCGACAAAAACGCCGAGTTGGCTGTCGAGCTGATGGACTTGCATCTGCGGCATGTCGAGGAAAGCCTCACCTTCGACCGCAAGCCGCCGACCAACAACCTTTCCATGGCCCTTTCCTGAGCGTTCACCATGAGCACCTACGACACCACCCAGCCCTACCCCCGCGACCTCATCGGCTACGGCCGCCAGGTGCCACATGCCCAATGGCCGAACGGCGCCCGCATCGCGGTGCAGTTTGTCCTCAACTACGAAGAAGGCGGTGAGAACTGCGTGCTGCACGGCGACGCCGGCTCCGAACAGTTTCTCTCGGAAATGTTCAACCCGGCCTCCTTCCCCGACCGCCACATCAGCATGGAAGGCATCTACGAATACGGCTCGCGCGCCGGCGTGTGGCGCATCCTGCGCGAGTTTGAAAAGCGCGGCCTGCCGCTCACGGTGTTCGGTGTCTCGATGGCGCTGCAGCGCTACCCCGAGCTGACCGCCGCCTTCGTGGAACTGGGCCATGAAATCGCCTGCCACGGCTGGCGCTGGATCCACTACCAGAACCTGGACGAGGCCACCGAACGCGAGCACATGCGCATAGGCATGGACATCATCGAGCAGATGACAGGCAGCCGCGCCTTGGGCTGGTACACCGGCCGCGACAGCCCCAACACCCGCCGCCTGGTGGCCGACTACGGCGGTTTCGAATACGACAGCGACTACTACGGCGACGACCTGCCCTTCTGGATGCAGGTGAAGAAAAGCGACGGCAGCGTGGTGCCACAACTCATCGTGCCCTACACGCTGGACGTGAACGACATGCGTTTTGCCCTGCCCCAGGGTTACTCGCACGCCGACCCTTTCTTCCAGTACATGAAAGACACATTCGACGCGCTCTACGCCGAGGGTGACCCCAACGGCGACAACGCACCCAAGATGATGAGCATCGGCATGCACTGCCGCCTGCTGGGCCGCCCGGGCCGCATCACAGCGCTGCAGCGTTTCCTCGACCACATCCAGCAACACGACAAGGTGTGGGTGTGCCGCCGCCTGGACATCGCGCGGCACTGGAAGGCGACCCACCCCTACAAGAACACAGCGGAGACATGACATGGCTTTGACACTGGAACAACTCAACACCTCGCCACCAAGCGAGTTGCTGGCCGAGCTGGGCGGCTTGTACGAACACTCGCCCTGGTTCGTGGAAACAGCGCTGAAAAGCCGCCCCTTTGTATCGCTCGCGCACTTCAAGCACACGCTGGTGCAAGCGGTGGATGGCGCCGGCCGCGAGGCCCAACTGGCCCTGGCACGCGCCCACCCGGAGCTGGCCGGCAAGGCCATGGTGGCCAAGACGCTCACCGCCGAGTCGACCAACGAGCAAGGCAAGGCAGGCCTGACCGCCTGCACGCCCGACGAGTTCGCGCGCATTCAGCAGCTCAACGCCGACTACAACGCACGTTTCGGCTTCCCCTTCATCCTGGCGGTGCGCGGCGCGCGTGGCCTGGGTCTGAACAAGGCACAAATCATCGAGACCTTCGAGAGGCGGGTCTACAACCACCCCGACTTCGAACTGGCCGAGGCCCTGCGCAACATCCACCGCATCGCCGAGATCCGCCTGAACGACAAGTTCGGCGTCGAACCCACGTTGGGCAACGACGTGTGGGACTGGCAGGAAAAACTCAGCGTACACAGCGACCCCGGATTTGCCGAAAAAGGCCAGCTCACCGTCACCTACCTGACCGACGCCCACCGCGCCTGCGCTCAGCGCATCAGCCACTGGATGCGCGACTGCGGATTTGACGAGGTCGAGATCGACGCCGTGGGCAACGTGGTGGGCAAATACCACGGCGCCACATCGGACGCCAAATACCTGCTGACCGGATCGCACTACGACACCGTGCGCAACGGCGGCAAGTACGACGGTCGCCTGGGCATCTTCGTGCCCATGGCCTGCGTGCGCGAACTGCACCGCGCCGGCCGCCGCCTGCCCTTCGGCTTTGAGGTGGTGGGTTTTGCCGAAGAAGAAGGCCAACGCTACAAGGCCACCTTCCTGGGCTCCGGCGCGCTGATCGGCGACTTCAAGCCCGAGTGGCTGGACCAGAAGGACGCCGACGGCATCACCATGCGCGAGGCCATGCAGCACGCTGGGCTGTGCATCGATGACATCCCCAAGTTGCAGCGCGACCCCGCACGCTACCTGGGCTTCGTCGAAGTACACATCGAGCAGGGCCCGGTGCTCAACGAACTCAACCTGCCTCTGGGTGTGGTCACCTCCATCAACGGCAGCGTGCGCTACCTGTGCGAAGTCATCGGCATGGCCAGCCACGCTGGCACCACGCCCATGGACCGCCGCCGCGACGCGGCCTGCGCCGTGGCCGAGCTGGCGCTGTACATGGAAAAACGTGCCGCCCAAGACGGCGATTCGGTGGCCACCATAGGCCAGCTCAACGTGCCCAGCGGCTCCATCAACGTGGTGCCCGGGCGCTGCACCTTCAGCCTGGACCTGCGCGCCCCCACCAACGCACAACGCGACGCCCTGGCGCACGACGTGCTGGCCGAGCTGGCCGCCATCTGCGAGCGCCGTGGCGTGCGCCACACGCTGGAAGAAACCATGCGGGCCGCCGCCGCGCCCAGCGCGCCGGCCCTGCAGCAGCGCTGGGAGGCCGCCGTGCGCGCCCAGGGCCTGCCGGTGTTCCACATGCCCAGCGGCGCCGGCCACGACGCCATGAAGCTGCACGAAGTCATGCCCCAGGCCATGCTCTTCGTGCGC
>FWPV01017182.1_pt1 | contig 10067 bp, 9 predicted proteins | sample 2228371 | NCBI WGS metagenome assembly FWPV01 (sample SAMEA103939776, study PRJEB20133) | metagenome
CCAGTAGGTCTCTCGCAGGGTCGCCTTGGCTTCCTCCGCGACCTCTGGGGCGGCCAAGACCCGTTGGTAGGGGGTGCGTGCCGGATCATGCTTCTTTTTCGGCTTGCCGTCTACCCAGTGCGCGACCAGGTCAATTTCCGTGAAACCCGGCTGCTGTTCGTCCCACTCAGTGCCCGCGCGGATCGGGATCTCGCGTCTGAGCAGCGTGCCAGGTTTGGTGGTGCACAGGCCTCGGCGAGGGTTCTGCTGGCGCACGGGGGCCAGGTGGCGGGCGATGGTGGCCGCACTCAGCGGTAGTCGAGCCCGTAGGCTCGGTAACATTATATATGAGGTAACGATACCTCCGAAAGTAGGATTATTTATGATTCAATTCGAGGGATTGACCGGCCCCGTAGCCCATGATATAATCTCGCTATGCCAACCCACATTATTCCCTTGCCGGGCCTGCACCGACTGATCTTGCCCACGCCCTTTCCCTGCGGCCCCATCAACGTGTACCTGGCGGCTGACGACCCGCTGACCCTGGTGGACACCGGACCGCGCACCAGCCGGACATGGGCGGCCCTGGAACAAGCCCTGGCGGAACACGGTTATGCGGTGACCGACGTCCGGCGCGTGCTCGTGACCCACGCGCACATTGACCACTTTGGGCTGGCGGCGCGCATCGCCCGCGAATCCGGCGCCGAGGTGGTCGCCCTGGACGACAGCCGAACCCGCCTGGAAGCCCACGTCGCGGACTGGCAGCAGCGGGCCGGCTTTTACAGCGCGACGCTCCAGCGCGCCGGCGTGCCGGCCGACATGATCGAGGGCACGGTGGGGCTGGCCGTCGGCGAGCTGGCCCGCTATGCCGAGGCCGTGCCGGCCGTGACACCTCTGGCCGACGGCGATGTGCTGACCCTGGCCGGCCGGGATTGGCGGGTGCTGCACACGCCCGGCCACGCCATCGGCCACCTGTGCCTCTATCAGCCGGAGACGCGCCTGCTCCTCTCCGGCGATCACCTGATCCAGCACATCTCATCCAACCCGGTCATCGAGCCGCCGGCCCCGGGCGAAACCGGGCGCCCCCGCAGCCTGGTGCTATACCTGGAATCGCTCCGGCGCGTGGCGGATTTGGACGTGCGCGTGGCCCTGCCCGGCCACGGCGACCTGATCACCGACCATCGCGCGCTCATCGCCCAACGTTTCCAACACCACGAGGCGCGCATGGCCCACATCCTAACCACGATGGATTCGCGCGCCTGTACCGCCTACGAGATCGCTCAGGCCATGTTCCCAAACCCCTCGCCGCTGGACGTGTTCCTGGGCCTGTCAGAAGTCATCGGGCACCTGGACATCCTGGTGGACCGGGGGTTGGTGGCGGAGGAGCAGGCGGGCAGTCTGGCACGTTACCGGCGCACGTCCCACGTCAAACGTCAGGGCGTCAAACGTCACGACGCCACACGCCACACGTAACACGAACAGGAGGAGGACCATGAAGCAAGAGCAGTGGATACTGTTAGGTGGTGCCGCGTTATTGGTGATCGCCCTGCTGGCAGGATGGCAGTTCCTGGGCGGGGGCCTGCCATCGCTGGAAGGGCCGGGCAACGCCGAGGCGCACTACCAGGCCGGCAAGGCCGCCAGCGCCAAGGGCGACCTGAGCACCGCCATCGCCGAGTTCGAGGCGGCGATCAAGCTGCGGCCGGATTATGCCGAAGCCCACTATGCGCTGGGCGTCGCCTACACCAGGCAGGGCGAGACGTATGTGCAGAGCAATCAACTGACGGAAGCCGGCAACGCCTACAGCAAAGCTGTCGCCGCCTACCAGAAGGTGATCGCGCTGGAGCCGAACAAGACCGATGCCTACATCAACCTGGGCAACGTCTACATCCAGATGGGCCAGCTCGACCAGGCCATCGCCGTGCTGCGCAAAGCCGTGGAGTTGTCGCCCAACGACCCGGACGCGCACTATAACCTGGGCGCGGCCTACCAGTTCAACAAGCAATACGACCAGGCCATCGCCACGTTCCAGAAGGTACTGGAGCTGGATGCCAATTACGCCGACGCCTACCTGGGGCTGGGTTACGCCTACAAGGACAAGGGCGAGAAGGACAAAGCCATCCAGGCGTTCGAGACGTTCCTCAAGCTCAAGCCGGATTCCCCATATCGCCCGGCAGCGGAGCAGGAATTGGCGGCGCTGAAGGGGTCTTGACATCTGGATCAGGGGGATAGCCGAGATATTGCATTACGCCTTTGTTGACGAAGCTGGCGGAGTGGCTACCGCTGCTCCAGGCGAGAGATTTCTGGTCATAGCTGCTTTGGTCACCCGAAGGCCACGCTCGCTGGAACTGGCGGTCAAGCGGGCGCGCAAACAGTTCGGCGGCCGCCTGGCCTCAGGAGAGTTGAAAGCGGCTCATTCGGCCGAAAAAACGATTCGCTGGGTCCTGGCAGCCATCGCCCAGCAAGACATCGCGATCGTCGCCGTAGTAGTGGACAAACAGCGGCTCGTCAAGCCACCCAAAGATCCTGAAGACCTGTACCGCGGGGCAGCAGCCAGGGCGATACGCCTGTGCGTGGAGCAGTGGCCCCGGATCGAGGTCGTCATGGACCGGCGGTATACGCACGAGCACCTGCGCCATAAACTGGAGTGGCACATCCGGGAAGAGATAGCCGACATTGAGCGGCAGGCGGTGGTGATCTGCCAAGCAGATTCCGTTAGGGTGAAGAGCCTGCAGACCGTGGATTTCGTGGCCTGGGCTTTGTGGCAAAAATACCAATGGGGGGACGACAGCTACTATCGGATTATCGAGGACCGGCTACTCGTTGAGGAACTCGTCAAAGCCAAATAGAAAAGCGGCTCACCCTGGGCTCTGATTTCAGTCTGCCGGGCGCGTATTTCAACCGCCCTTCCCCGCTCACGCATTTCAGCGTGGCCTATCCCGTTCTCCGAACGGTCAGAGTCTCCAGGTCTTACGATGCCGCTCTAGTTATAGGATAGCACAGGCAGGCAGAACTGTCAAGTGGAGGGGTTGCGTGGTCGAGCCATACGACGTCGTTATCATCGGCGGGGGGCCAGGCGGCTACGTGGCGGCCCTGCGCGCCCGGCAACTGGGGGCCACCGTGGCCCTGGTGGAGATGGAGCGGGTGGGCGGGACCTGCCTGAACCGGGGCTGCATCCCCACCAAGGCCATGGTCCGGGGCGCCGAGGTGTTCAAGCTGGCCCAGGAGGCCGCCGCGTTTGGCGTGCAGACCGGCGAGGTCCGGCTGGACCTGGCCCGGTTCATGGCCCGCCGGGACCAGGTGGTGGAGACGCTGGTGAGCGGCGTGGAGCGGCTGCTGGAAAGCGGCGGCGTGTCGCTCTATGCCGGCCACGGCCGCATCGCCGGGGGCACCGCCGATGGCTGGCGCGTGGTCGTGGGCGGACGGGACGGGGACGAGCAGGACGTGATTGGGCGCCACGTGGTCGTCGCCACCGGGGCGGTGCCGGCCCCCCTGCCAATCCCTGGCGCGGACCTGCCCGGCGTCCTCGATTCCTGGGACCTCTTGCAGCGCCGCGAACTCCCCCGCCACCTGGTGGTCATTGGGGCTGGCGTCATCGGCATGGAGATGGCCGGCATCTTTCATGCCCTCGGCAGCCGGGTCACCATCGTAGAGTTGTTGCCCACCATCCTGCCCCCGGTGGACCCGGCCCTGGCCCGGCGCTTCGCCGCCCTGGTGCGGCAACGCGGGATGGCCTTGCATACCGGGGCGCGGGTGACAGAGATCGCCCAGCGGGAAGATGGCTGGCTGGGGGTGGTCTTGGAGACCGGGCGCGGCAGCGAGACCGTCTGGGGCGACCGGGTGCTGGTCGCCACGAGCCGGTGGCCCTCCACCGGGGACATCGGCATAGAGGTGTTGGGCGTCGCCATGAACGGCCGGGCCATCGCCGTGAACGAGTATCTGGAGACCAGCGTGCCCGGCATCTATGCCATCGGCGATTGCATCGGCGGGCAGATGCTGGCCCACGTGGCTTCCTACGAGGGCGAGGTGGCCGTGGAGAACATGGTGGGACGCCGGCGCCGGGCCGATTATACCGTGGTGCCCTCTTGTATCTTTACCATGCCCGAGATCGCCGACGTGGGGCTGACGGAGGAGCAGGCCAAAGAGCAAGGCATCGCCTGCACCGTGTCCATGTTCCCGTTCACTGCCTGCGCCAAGGCCCTGGCCCAGGGCGAGACGGAGGGTCAGGTACGCCTGGTCTGTGAAGAGGGGTCCGGCAAAGTGCTGGGGCTGCACATCATGGGGCCTCACGCCTCAGACCTCATCGCCGAGGGGGCGTTGGCCCTGCGCCTGGGGGCCACAGCCCGTGACATCGCGGAGCTGATCCATGCCCACCCCACGCTGTCGGAGGCGGTGATGGAGGCCGGCAAGGAGCAGTTGGGTGGCGCGATTCACTATCAGCGGAGGCGACGGTGACCGGTAGTCCCCAGTCCCCAGTCCCCAGTCCTCAGTCGCCAGTAAATCGTCAATCGCCAATCGCTATTCGTGGACGGATCATCTCGCGCGGGGTGGGGCGCGGCCGGGTGCTCCTGAGCCGGGACGACGTGAGCTTTTTGGGCGGAGTGGACGCCGAGACCGGCGTGGTGGTGGAGCCGGGACACGCCCTGGAAGGTCAGTGCATCGCCGGGCGGGTGTTGGTCTTTCCGCGCGGCAAGGGCAGCACGGTGGGGTCCTACGTGCTCTACGGGCTGGCCCGGCGCGGCCTGGCCCCGGCGGCCATCGTGAACGTGGAGGCCGAGATCATTGTAGCGGTGGGGGCCATCCTGGCCGAAGTGCCCATGCTGGATCGTTTGGAGGTGGACCCCTACGAGGTCTTGCGCGATGGCGACGAGGTCGTGGTCGCCTCGCGTGGCGACGAGGGGGTATTGTGTTTGGTGACACCGACGACGGGCTGACCCTGGTCAAACTGGGCGGCAGCCTCATCACCGACAAGACGCAGCCCTTCACACCCCGGCCGGCGGTGCTGGCCCGGCTCGCTGCCGAGATCTACGAGGCCCGCGATGCGGCGAGTCCGCTGGTGATCGGGCACGGCAGCGGCAGTTTTGGGCACGTGGCAGCGGCCCGGTATCGCACCCAGGAGGGGTTGATGGGGCCGGAGAGCGTGCGCGGCTGGGCGGAGGTCCACGACGCGGCAGCCCGGCTCAACCGCCTGGTGGTGGGGGCCTTGTTGGCGGCCGGCGTGCCAGCGGTGAGCGTGCCGCCATCGGCCGGGTGCGTGACGGTGGACCGGCGCATCATCCGCTGGGAGCTGGCGCCCCTGCGCTGCCTGCTGGCCGCCGGGCTGGTCCCGGTCCCCTACGGCGATGTGGTGCCGGACGGCGCGCAGGGATGCGCCATCGCCTCCACGGAAGAGATATTCTGGTATCTGAGCACCGCCTTCCCGATCCGGCGCGTCCTCATGGTGGGTCGCGTAGATGGCGTGCTCCACGGCGATGGGCGACTGGTGACCACCCTCACGTCCGCCGATTTCGCGGGGCTGAAAGAGGAACTGAAGGGCGCGGCCGGGGTGGACGTGACCGGGGGCATGATGCAAAAGGTGGAGTACCTGTTGGCCCTGGCCAGGCGCGGCGTGTCCAGCCTGATCCTCAACGGTGACGTTCCGGGCCGGCTGCGCGATGCGTTGCGGGGCCAGGAGGTCGTGGGGACCGTGATCACGTGACGCGTGTGATGTGACCGTTGTGCCGGCAATCAAGATAAACGGGTTGCAGACGCCAACCGCCCCGCGAGCCAATGGCCACGGGGCGGTGGGCATATTGGCGGACGGCCGCGCTACAGGCGCACCCGCTCCTCGGTCAGCGACGCGGCCTCGGCCAGGGCCGCCGGCCGGTTGGTGATGGGGAAGCGGCCGTGCAGCGGGCTGATCCGCGCGCCCAGGGCGGAGGCGGCCCAGAACAGCCAGGCCAACGGCCACATGAAGCTGCTCAGCCCCACGGCCTGACGCAACTCGGCCAGCGTCCCGTCGTCCCAGCCGCCAAACAGGGCATAGAAGAACGCGAACAGTGGGAATGACGGCAGGATGCCGATGAAAAAGATGACGATGCTGGTGATCTGGTCGCCCTGCCAGATGAGGCCGGTCACGAACCGCAATACGGCATAGTGTGCCGCGCCGGCCAGGACCGGCGCCGCCAGGGATTGCCAGACGTAGAACCGCTGCGGGAAGCAGAGCCAGTGGTTGACAAAGTAGGCGGTAACGTCTTTGCTCAACAAGGCCACGAAATAGGCGATGATCAGGGCATAGATCTGGAACTGCTCCAACAAGATGAGCGCCAGCACGATGCGCATGATCTGCTCAAAAGCGATCATCGCCATCTTCAAATAGGGCCGGTTGGCCGCCAGTTGGACGTTATCGCCCACCCAGGATGGATACTGGATCGCACCCCACACGGCCAGGGGGATGACCCAGATGGCGGCGCGGGCAAACTCCGGCCCCGTCGCACCCAGGATGAACCGGTCGGCCACCGCCAGCAGCACCGCGCCGATGAACGCGCTGATTAGCCCGCCCCATTTGTAGGCCATCGCCGAATAGTACTGGCTGAGCGCACGCCGAGCGTGGGAGACGGCCTCGGACATGGAGGGCATCAGGTTGTTATACAGGGCTGCTGCGGCATTGAAGGCGTAAACAAAGTTCTGCGCGATGGTCCAGTTGCCCCACACCTCGGCATAGTTGACCAGCCGGGTCTGGGTGATGAGGATCTCTACCGCCTGCCCCATAGCCCAGGCCACCGATCCCAGCATCTCAAAGGTGCCAAAGCGGAAGGACTCTCTGATCACCGACCAGTCAAAGTGGGCCAGGAACAGCAGCCGGGCGTTATAGCCCAACCGTCGGTAAAGCCAGAGGCCCAGCAGGAAGGCCAGCACCTCCGAGGCGTAGGCCGCCAGCCCCAACCCCAACACACCCCCCATCGGCGCGCCAAAGACCGGGTTGGCCCGGCCCCAGGCCACCATGAGGGTGACGATAAGCGGCTGGGTAAGGATGGGAAAGACCAGAGGCAGCCCTACCTCCAGGATCTGCGCATAGTCGAACCGTTGGAGGCCCATCAGCGCGTGGCGCATCACCTGATAAAAGCCGGGGATCTGGATCAACGTATGGATGATGATGCTCCAGGCGAACAAAGCGTAAGCCGTGTGCGGCAGCACGGTGCTCGCCACGGCCGTGACCAGGGCCACCTGGACCGCGCCGGACAACGCCTGCCACCACACAAAGACCTGCCCATACTGGATGCCCCGGCGCGGGTCGTGGACGCGGTACTGGGAGAAAAACTTGACGAACGCCGCACTGGTGCCCATATCAAACAGCAACCAGAGCAGGTTGAAGAACTGCGTCACCCGTCCCCAGATACCCAATGCCTGGGCCGAGGGCAAGATGTAGGCGGGCAGGATCAGGTTTTGGTAGATGATCAGGGGGATAAAGAGCACCAGGCCCATCATGAGCGTGACGAAAAAGCCGCCCAGCGGCCGGTGAAAGCCAATGTGCTCCCAGGCCGTGCCGGCTTCGCGGACGGCGTATCGCGCGCGGTCCGCCACCAACTCATCCAGCAACTCTGGGTGACGGCGGCTGTAGCGCCGCACCAGCCAGAAGGCCAGCACGGCCGCCGCCAGCATCGCCGCCAGGACGACGAACAGCGCCATGCGCTCCCCCTCGTGAGGGACCGGCGAGGCAGCATAGTCGGCGAAGGACGACGGCGTGCGGCCGGCCGCCCGGGCCGTCAGATGGTAAACCAGGTAGTTAAAGTAAGACCAGTCCTGAAACTGGGGATTGGCCTCGATCAGGAACGGCGTCAAGACGTAGGCCGTCCCCGCGTCCACCTGCCGGACGCCCAGGACCAGCGAGCGGTCCTCAAAGCTGACCACGAGCGGGATCAGATCAGCGGCCGGACTGGTCAGGGCGAACCGCTCCCGCACCTGGGGTGCGCTGGTCCACACGATCTCGGTGAGCAACGGGTCGGCGGCGCCCGGCGCGCTGATCAGGCTGAGGGCATCGTCGCGCCTGTCCAGGCGGACAGGCACGCCCAGCACGGCGCCCACCTGGTCTGCAGTCAGGTCCGGGCCGAGGATCAGCACCAACCCGGCCCCCGCCCGCACGCGGGCCACGATGGTGGCCGGGTCCGGGATAGCCCCGTTGAGCACGCACACGTCAGCCTGGGCCGGGTCTGGCGTGAACGACCAGCCCGCCAGTTCCAGCGCCACGTGCACGCGGCCGGCCGGCCCGGCATAGTACACGCGGAGGGCGTCGTCGGCCCGGGCCGGGGCCGCCCCGGCCAGCAGGGCGACGAGCGCCGCCAAGAGAACCAGACATTTACGCATGGGTTGCACCTCCTTTACGTCTGCGCGAGCCGGGGCCGGCCCTGGGCGTCGGCCAGCCGTTCGGCTGTGGCGGATCGGACCAGGCGGTTGGGCAAGGTGAGCGCGCCGATGGCGCCGGGGGTAAAGAGCCAACTCATCGCGGGCCCTCTGGTTCCAGCTCATCAGCCGTCTCCTGGATCCGCTGCCAGGCCCGTTCCACGTGGCGCGCCTCGGTGTGGGTCTGCCCCACGCACAGGCGGAGGGTGTAGCGTCCGCTCAATACCGTGTGGGTCAGGTACAGGTCGCCGCTGCGATTCAGGCGTTCCAACAACTGCTGGTTGAGCGCGTCGCCGCCCACGTGGCGGAAGCAGACCAGGTTTAACGGCGCCGGTACAGCCAGCTCGAATCGGTCGCTCTCCTCGACCCAACGGGCGAATTGCTGCGCCAACGCCACATGGCGCCGGACGTGGTGGCGCAGGCCCTCGATGCCATAGTGCCGGATGACGAACCAGAGCTTCAGGGCGCGGAAGCGTCGGCCCAACGGCACGTGCCAGTCCCGATAGTCAATGACGGCCCCGGATTCGGTGGCCTGGTTGCGCAGGTATTCCGGCAAAATGCTCAGGGTCTGGATCAGGGCCGCCCGATCCGCCACGTAGAAACAATCGCAGTCGAAATTGGTGAACATCCACTTGTGGGGATTGAAACAATAGCTGTCGGCCAGTTCCAGGCCGGCGTGGATGTAGCGGAACTCGGGGCAGATGGCGGCAGTGCCGGCCATGGCGGCGTCCACGTGGAGCCATAGGCCCTCTTCCTGACAGATGCGCCCGATCTCTGGCAGCGGGTCTATGGCATTCGACGAGGTGGTGCCCACGGTGGCACAGACAAAGCAGGGAACCAGGCCGGCCTGGCGATCCGCCCGGATCTGCCGGGCCAGGACATCGGGGCGCAAGGCGTACCGGTCGTCCACGTCAATCAGACGCAGGTTCTGGCGGCCGAGGCCGGCGATCTTGACTGCCTTTTCGATGGACGAGTGCGCCTGATTGGAGGCATAGGCCACCAGGCGCCCGTCGCCGCCGCGCTCGTTGGTCTGGTAGGCGGTGGCGCGCTCGCGGGCGGCCAGCAGGGCGCAGAGGGAGGCACTGGAGGCGGAATCCTGGATCACGCCCCCGCCCGGCCCGTCGGACTTGAACCGGGCCGGCAGGGCCAGCATGTCGGCCACCCAATCCAGCACGTGGGTCTCTAGCTCGGTGCAGGCCGGGCTGGTGGCCCACAACATTCCCTGAACGCCCAGGCCGGCCGAGAGCAGCTCGCCCAGGATGGCCGGCCCGGAGGCGTTGGCCGGGAAGAAGGCGAAAAAGTTGGGCGATTGCCAGTGGGTGATCCCGGGCAGGATCAGCCGCTCCACGTCCTGCAAGATGGCCTCGAACGGCTCGCCGTGCTGGGGCGGCGCGGCCGGCAGCGCGGCACGGACCTGCCCCGGCTGCACCTGGGATAGGACCGGGAGCGACTCGACGCGCTCATAGTAGTCGGCGATCCAGTCCACCACGGCCCGGCCGTGGCGGCGAAACTCTTCCGGCGTCATGTGGAAACTCGGTTCAGGCATCGGTGCTTCTCCCTCGTAAATTGTGGGGCACGCTTCGCGTGTTAGTTTGCCCGCGCGCGGCGGTTCCCACCCTCACCCCGGCCCTCTCCCTACGAGGGCGAGGGGGAGCCACCCTCACCCCGGCCACCTGCACCCGTCAGGGTGTCTCCCTACCAGGGCGAGGGGG
>FWPV01017183.1_pt1 | contig 10066 bp, 6 predicted proteins | sample 2228371 | NCBI WGS metagenome assembly FWPV01 (sample SAMEA103939776, study PRJEB20133) | metagenome
GACGCGGACGCCATAGACTGTCGTATGCAGCTCCATATTCAGCAGGCGCTGATGATTGTCGTTGTGTATGCCCCAAATCTCCCAATCCCCGTCTTTCTCCGGCTGGATCAGCAGCGCCACTTCCTTGACCATTTCCCCGGGCAGAGAGGTCAACTGGTCGTCTCGCTGATGATAGCTCATTTGGATGTTTTTGGAGAGCGCGCTATCCAAAATGAGCGTCACGCGATCTATGGGTTGGGGGCTATCCCATAACATTTCGATACGGTCGCCCACGCGCCCTTCCCAACAATGCGGGTCATCCCCCACCGGCCGGTTGATGCCGTCGCGCAGAGGCTCGGGGTCGCCGCGCGGAACGACAAACCGCGCGGATTGGGTGGCCGGGCCAAAGCGTTGCTTGATCCCCGGCAAATAACAATCTTGCCAAAGAAGCGATTGCTGCAATTGATCCGCATAGTGTCGCGCGATCTCGCGCGGGGTGAGGGAATAGGTCACGGCCATCACCACCGCCGTGCCCACGGCCTGCCCCATAGTGCAAGCCGTGCCCATCACGCGCGCGGAGCTCATGGCGGCGTGGGTGCAACTGGCGCAGCGCCCGGCAAAAAGCAGGTTCTCGATATTCCTAGAATACAACGAACGGAACGGGATGCCATAGGGCGAGGGGGCCTCGTGAAAGATCGTCGCGGGCGCTCCGAGCTTCACCGCGTCAAAACCGGACGGATGATGATCGTCCATCGTCCATCCGCCATAGGCCACGACATCCTCAAAATGCCCCCCGGATTCGATGTCGTTCTGCGTCAAGATGTGGTCGCCGATATAACGGCGGCTTTCGCGTTTGGCGGGCAGGAATTGCACCCATTCCAGCGCCCAGTTATCGGCGCCATGATCCCCTCGGTTCTTGATGTGATCCCACACGCCATAAGCCGTTTTGAGCAATTCATCGCGTATGCTTTCGGTGTCGCGGATTGTATCCTTTGTGCCGCCCAGTTCCACCCACCAATAACCCATCTCCCACCAGCGATGTCCGGCGGCGCCGTAGGGCAAATCTTCGTCCTTCTCATAGACATAGGCCCAATAAGGCGGCTGAAAAGGTTGAGGTGTGGGGTATTCGCGCGTCTGAAAAAGACAGGTCATGCCCATCGTCTTGGCATCGGCCTTCTCCGGCGCGATCGATTCGCCGTATTCGCTGCGCGCCTCGCGTCCCACACGCACCAACGCCCCCGTGAGCGGGGCGAGCACCGCATCGCCCGAACAATCCGCGAAAAAGCGCGCGCGCACCTCGTGGAAGGTTTGCGTGGTGAGCTGCCAGCCCGTCACGCTGACGATACGATGCCCCTCCATCTCGGCGTCCAGGCAAGAGCAATTCAGCAAAAGCGTCAGGTTCTGCTGGTAGCGCACCTTCTCGAAAAGGACCGTATCCCAGATGGAGAAGCTGCGGTTGGGATTGCGGCGCAGATTGTCCAGGCGTAGCTCCTCTAGAATGCCCGTCTCGCGCATGTTGGGGATACGGTTGTGGCGATCGGCGCCGCAGATATGCACGCGCATCTCGCTTGAGGCATTGCCGCCGAGCACCGGACGATCGTGCATCAAGACGACCTTCAGCCCCAGGCGCGCGGCGGACAGGGCCGCGCAGATGCCCGCCATGCCCCCGCCGACAACGCAAAAATCCACCTCATGGCGTATCGTCGGGAAGGGATCCATTTGAATCGCTTTTTGATAACTCTCTGTGGTATCGTCTATTGGTTTGTTTTCTATTTGTGTCATCGTATGGTCTCCAGGGCTTGGTCAAAATTCTTGCGCAAGTCCAGGCAAGCTGCCTTGAAGAAGAACAGATCGCCCCCCACGCATATAAAGCGCGCGCCTTGTTCCACATAGGGAACGGCGGACGGCACATCGCCCACGACCAGCCCCCACCATTTACCGTTGCGTTCGGCGGCGCGCCGAATGGCCTGCACAGCCTCTCGATAGCGGGGGCTATCGTATTGGAAAGGCACCCCCAAGGAGATGGTCAGATCCGCCGGCCCGATAAAGAGCACGTCAATGCCCGCAACCGAGGCGATCTCATCCAGATGCCCCAGCGCCTCCGCGTCCTCGATCTGCACGACGACAAAGGTCTCGCGGTTGGCGTGCTCCAAAAAAGCGATGGGATCGGCAAAGCTCGCGTCCGCGTCCGGGGCGGTCGTATCGCAGCCGCGCCGGCCGAGCGGAGGGAACTTGGCGTTGGCGACCGTCCACTGGGCCTCCTCGCGCGATTTGATATGCGGCACCATGATCCCCGCCGCGCCGTCCTCGAAGGGGCGAAAGAAGCTGGTGTAGCCCTCTCCTTTGCGGATGCGGATCATCGCATCCGTGTCCACGAGCCTGGCGGCATAGATCATCTCCGCGGTTTCGCGCCAGCTCAAAGGGCGATGCTCCATGTCAATCCACACGCCGTCGAGTCCGGCGCGCCCGATGATCTCCACCGACAACGGCGAGGGGCCTAGGATGACGCTCGTTAGCAGCGCCACTTTTCCGGCGCGCATCTTCTCAAGCACTTTGCTCCGTCTCACTCTTCTGCCTCCTGACTAAATTATGAGCACAAGCCCCGCATACGCTATGCCACGGGGCGCACCTCGTAGGCGAACACCTCCGCACAGTCCAGATGCAGCCGCGCTTTAAGCCGATCTCCGGCCGGCAAAATGATCACGCTGCCCGATTTCCAGGCCACGGCGCGCGCCAAACAGTCCCCTGCCAGGGGCACCGCATCGCTGAGCGCATAGCCGGGCACGTCGGGCAGTTCGACGCGCACGCTACCCGAAGCCGTCGTTTTGAAGTTAAGCCACAGCTCGCACGCCCCTTTGGCCACACCCAAGTCTAGCTCCAGCACGCCCTCGGGGTCGGAGCGAAAGCCGAAAAGGCGATCCGTGGGCCAGTGGGCATACCCGATGCGCGCAAAGCCCACATCAATCATCTCGCGCCGACGCCGTTCGATCAGTTGCCAACGGTTATCGAGGTACCAGGCGTGGCTGAACGTCGTGCCTCCGAAATAGAGCCGCTGTTCATCCCCGGCCTCCACCGCGCCGGAAGCGGTGTAAATGCCCCCCGATGTCCACGCGAGTTGATCATGCGCGATGAAATCCTTCCGCCCGGGCACGTGCAGCCAGCAATCGCCCCGCGCGGCTTGGTACACAAGGCTCACGTCCGTCGTGCCGAACACGCCCGTCTCTGTGCCGCTCGTCCTCGGCAACGAATGGCGGAACTGCCACAAGAAGCCCACCGTGCCTTGGCCGGCGGGCATCATCCCCATGCCGTAATAATCCGCGCTGGCATATCCCCGTGCGCCGGCCGCAATGTCCGCATATTCGTCGGGCACCAATGCGGCGTGCGCCTCGGACCACGCGCCCTCGCGTAGCTCGGCATTCCAAATGGAGCGACGGGGAAAGCCGTTCGCGCGCGGCGTGAACTTGAGCGCGACGATGGCGCGCTCTTGGCTTGGATGATAGATGCTCGTGATCACGTCGCCGCTGTGCCACTGGGGCGTGTCACGATCCAGCTCCCAATGCAAACCGTCCGCGGAATGGGCAGTATAGTACCCTCGCTGACCGATTTGTTTGCTGCCACCCAACCGACCGGGCATGCTGAACCCCGTCGCCCGATAACGATGGCCGGCCGGCGCCCTGGGATCAATAAACACGGAGGGCGAATGAAAGCCCAGGTCGCAGAGATTGTTCGCGCCGCCGTCATCGCCGTATGGCACAAGGCGCAACGTGGGCTTGATCCAATTGATCCCGTCATCCGATTCCGCATAGGCCACCAAATTCACGTCGCGCCCGGCCCAATCCTTGGGGCAGGCCTGATACCACATACGATAGCGTCCGCCATCGCGCAACACGCTGCCGTAGATGTACGCAGCGGCGCCGTCCACCAACCCATCGGGGCGCAACACCGGTTCGGGGTGTAACGCGGGCTGAGCTTGAAAGAAGTATACCTTGCCCTCGATGCGCGCGATCTCAAGCCTCGTCTCAAAGAGCAGTTCCATCTTGCCCCCTAACTCTCAAACCGCGCGGCGATGGGCATTCGTCGCCCGACGCCGAATGCCTTGGTGGTCACCTTGAGGCCCGGGGCGGCTTGTTTGCGCTTGTACTCGTTGCGGTCCACCGCCCTGGCCACCCATCGCACCGTCTCCGCAGCAAAGCCGCACGCGACGATTTGATCTACCGAATAGCCCTCTTCCACATAGTAATACAGGATCTGATCCAGGATCGGATAGGGCGGCAAGGTATCCTGGTCGGTCTGGTTGGGCTTGAGCTCGGCCGATGGGGGCTTATCAATGCAGGCTTGCGGGATGACGGGGCGCGCCCGGTTGATATAATGCGCCAGCTCGTAGATCATCGTCTTGGGCACATCCGAGATGACCGCCAGGCCGCCGCTCATGTCCCCGTACAGCGTGCAATAACCCACGGCGAGCTCGCTCTTGTTGCCCGTGGAGAGCACAAGATAGCCGAACTTGTTCGAGAGGGCCATCAGGATATTTCCGCGTATCCTGGCCTGTATGTTCTCCTCGGCCTCGTTCGGGGCGCGCCCCGCGAAAGGCTCTTTGAGCATGTCCAAATAGACCTGATACACGCTCGTGATCGGGATGATTTGGAACTGGATGCCCAGATTGGCGGCCAGTTGCCTGGCGTCCTCGATACTGCCTCGCGACGAGTAGGGCGAAGGCATGGAGACCCCCAGAACGTTCTCGCGCCCCAGCGCGCTCACCGCCAGGCAGCAGGTGACGGAAGAGTCAATGCCTCCTGAAAGCCCGATCACCGCTTTGGAAAAGCCCGTCTTGTACATATAATCGCGCAAGCCTAACACCAGGGCGTCGTGGACGGTAGCGATCTCCTCCTGGGGCGCGTATGCGCCGGGCGCGCCGGGACAATCGGTGTCAATGGTGCGGACTTCTTCGGCAAAGGACGACCATACCGCGATCGGCTCCCCCAGCCGATCGAGACATATGCTGCGCCCGTCAAAGATCAGGTCATCGTTGCCGCCCACCTGGTTCACGTACAGGAAGGGCACCTCGTACCTTTGCGCATGTTCGCGAATGAGGGCGTAACGCACCTTTTCCTTGCCCACGTTGAACGGCGAGGCCGAGATATTGATGAACAGCGTCGCGCCCTGAGTCGCGAGTATCGCGATGGGATCACACGTATACAAGTTGCGCTTGGTCCAAAGGGTCGGATCGGTCCAAGCGTCCTCGCAAATGTGCACCCCCAGCTTTTCGCCCTTGAAGGGTATTACCTGGATCTGGTCGGCGGGATCAAAGTAGCGCGCCTCGTCGAAAACATCATAGGTGGGCAGCAGGCACTTAGCCGCCTTGGCGCGTAGCTGTCCTCGGTAGAGCAGAACGGCCGCGTTGTGCAGCCCCTTCCCGTCCGCGCGTCCGGTCGGCAGGGGCGCGCCAAACAGGATGCCGGTCTGCGGATAATTGGCCGAAAGTTTTTTTAGCTCCTCGATGGCCGCCTGCACCTTCGCGATGAACCATTCGCGCTCCAAGAGGTCTTTGGGCGGATAGCCGACCAAAAAAAGCTCGGGGAATACGACCAAATCGGGCGCATCTTGACGGTGCGCCTCCAGGACGTGAGCGATCTTGGCCAGGTTGCCCTTGATATCCCCGACGATCGGGTCAAGCTGTGCCACGGTAATTCTCATAGGTCTCCCGACTCTAGCTCCGAATATCCGCGGGCGCGCATCTCCCAGCCCATGACGAACGCCAGGGTCTGGAACGCCAACAGAAACAGGATGGGATATATTTCATAAAATACCCGTATCTCGCCGTACAAGCCGCCGACCATGTATGATAAGAAAAACGGCAACAGCAACCACAAGCTCTGCCTCAGGAAAAGCGGCTTTTGCGCGAACCGATAACCGACCAGCAACACGATGCTCAGCACATCCCATAGCGCGCCGTACTCGTAAGGGCGCAAGCTCACGCGCAGGTTCCAGCGCAGGTTATTTTCGAACGTCGCGCCGGGATTGTCGCGAAAGAGCAGAGATAGCCCCAGCTTGATGACCAAGAAGATGGCCACCTGCAAGACGACATGCCCGACGAGGCGCTTTCTTTCCATCTTATGCGCCAGGTGCAAAACAAAGGGCAGCACGAGCAAAATGGCCGTTTCTTTGTTCAATAGCCCCAATATCAGCGCCACATAATACCACATCCAGCGCCGCTCTAAAAGGAGGAGCAGGCCGAGCAGGAACAAAACCAGGGCCGGAAAGTCGTACGGATAGTGCGTGCCGCGCCTGAAAAAGATCGGCAGCACCAATACCGCGCCGATCGGAAGCAGGTCGGCGAGGCGTTGATCCATCTCATACAAACGCCTCGCAAAACGCCGCAAGATCACCATAAAACAGAACAAGCCGGCATAAAGCAACGCCACGCCGATGGCATATTCTATCAAGTACGCCTTTTCCCATTTCAGATAGTCCATCAGTTTGTCCAAAAGGGGCAGGCGCGCGTAGATATCCCGTTGAAGAAACGGCTCCAGGCCCGCAGGCACAAGGCCACGCAGCAGCCGCACCGCGAAAGGCACCAGGACGCGCATGACGTAGGGTTTGTAGGCCGTGCCGTAAACCATCTCGACGAACCTGGCGCGCTCATAGCCGTTCAGGTTGATGTATTGGCGCGTGTCCAGGATCCACATCGCAAAAATATAGGCCGACGTGAGGAGATACCCTGCGATGATGGCCAACCTATATCCCAGACTGCGCTTTGACGATGCCATAACGCTCCCGTCAGCTTGGCTTGGCGCGCACGTACTGGCGCGGCCATTCGATCTCCACGCCCAGCTCGCGCGCCGCGCGCAGCGGCCAATAGGGTGCGCGCAGGAGCTCGCGCCCCAGGGCGATGAGGTCCGCCTGCCCCAGGCGCAGAATCTGCTCGGCTTGCTGCGGCGAGAGGATCATCCCGATAGTCTGAGTGGGCAGCCCCGCCTCGCGGCGCACGCGCTCGGCAAAGGCCACTTGATAGCCGGGGAAAATGTCCTCCGGCCGGGGCGCGGCGATGCCTCCGGACGAACAATCCACTACATCCACCTGCAACCCCCGCAACGCGCGCGCCACATGCACGGCATCCTCGATGCGCAGCCCGTCGGGATGCCAATCGCTGCACGAAAGGCGCACAAAGAGCGGTTTGCTCTCCGGCCAAACGGCGCGCACCTCGCGCACCACGCGCAAGAGCAGGCGCATGCGGTTCTCCAACGTCCCGCCGTATTCGTCGTCGCGCCGGTTCGCCAAGGGGGAAAGGAACTCGTGCAACAAATAGCCGTGCGCCGCATGGATCTCGACCAGGTCATAGCCGGCTTGCTCGGCGCGCCGGGCCGCCGCGACCCAAGCGCCCACGACCGCGTCCAACTCGGGCGCGTCCAAAGCGCGGGGCGTGACCCATTCCGCGCCTTGGGGCACGGCGCTCGGAGCCACGGGCTGCTCCGGCCCCTGCCCGAACTTGGGGCTCCAGGCCTTACGGCCGGCGTGGGCCAATTGCACGCCCACCGCCGCGCCCTGTGCACGACACAGCCGCACCATGCGCGCCAGCGGCTCGATCTGGGCATCATCCCATAGGCCCAGATCGGCCTCGCTGATCCTCCCGCGCGATTCCACGGCGGTTGCCTCTTGTATGATGAGGCCCACGCCGCCCACCGCGCGCGTGGCATAGTGCACCAGATGCCAATCGGTGGCGCGGCCATCTGTGCCCGCAGAGTACATACACATCGGCGACATGACGATCCGATTGCGCAACGTCAGTCCACGCAAGCTATACGGGGCAAAAAGCATGTCTGGAATGGTCTCCTTCATCAACGCTGGCCGAGGCTTTCGGCAACCACGGCACGATAGACTTCATACGCATCCCGGCCGAAACAGACCAGGATGACCTTTTCCAAAGTCGCATCCTGCTCCAGGAAACGCGCGATCTCGCGAACTGCGATGCGGGTCGCCCGTTCCAGCGGGAAGCCGTACGCGCCGGTGCTGATCGCGGGGAAGGCGATCGTTTTGATGCCGCGTTGCACGGCCAAGGCCAGGCTATTGCGATAACAGCGCGCGAGCAACTCGTCCTCATTTTGCCCGCCGCCTCGCCAGACCGGACCGACGGTGTGGATCACCCAGCGCGCCGGCAGATTGTATCCTGCGGTGATCTTGGCTTCGCCGGTGGGGCACCCACCCAGCGTGCGACACTCCTCCAACAAGCCGGGGCCGGCGGCGCGATGAATGGCCCCGTCCACCCCTCCGCCGCCCAACAAAGAGCTATTGGCGGCGTTGACGATCGCGTCCACCTTGAGCTTTGTGATATCCCCTTGGATAACCTCTATGCGGCCCGCGATCCTTTCAGCATTATGTTGTGCAATCTCAGAAACCATGCTTTCCACCTCCATGGTTGCGCTGAGCATACCTTGACGATATCGCATCATACCCTATGAACGATCCCCTGCGCAACGTGAGCATCACGGTGATGAACTGACGCGCAAGAGCCGGCCTTACTTTTGCGCCTTGGGCGGGGGGAGATTCTGCGCGACATCACCAAACAGCGCAAGGATCTCTTGCCGCGAGAGCTGGCGCGTTTTCTTGAAGACCAAAGGTTTGGGATGATCGTAAACCGTGAAGCTCTCGTCGGCGCGCCCCAGGTTGAGGCTCAGTTGTTTTGACTCCTCCTCGGCCAACAGGCGAGGGCGTGGCAAGCGAGGATCGCTGAACGTATCATCAACCAAAGAAATGCCCAAGAACTTGGGATAGACGGCAGCATAATAGATCAACTCAAAACCCAAGCGTTCCCCCATCAATAGCTCATAGTAGCGGCTGGTGAGCGGATAGCGCTTGGGCAAGCGCGGAATCGTATTATAGAGGCGATTAGACGACAGGATAATATAGTCATTTTCCTGCAAGGCCTCCAAGAGGCTCTCCAGCTTTTGCGTATCGTCGGGGTCGTACACCTTGAGCGTCGTGAACAGATGATTATCAGAGCAATCCAAATCGCCCAAACCCTGTAGCAAGGGCAGGGGATCGTCCCAATGTTCGGTGGCGATGGTGCTATAGGGCGGCAGGTTGCGGCAAAGCCACGCCGTGGCCTGAATCCAGGGGTGTTCCTCCCGGTACACGTTCATGTACGCCAAGGCATAGAGCACCGTCCCCACGAGCACGACGACGAGGCCGATCCGGCCCAACGTGCGGCGCAGCCTGTCTGCCGCCGTCGCCAGGCTCAGCAGCGCCCAAGCCGCCCACAGGCAGATAAAGGGGATCACCGGCAGCATATAGCGTAGGAACTTGGCGTGGAACGAGCCGGTCAGCCCGAAATAGAGCACCACCCAGGCGAGCGGTACTCCCAATTCGCCCGCGCGGCGCCATGCGTTTTGGGTTATCCGCCTAATCACCTGAACCAGAGCGGCCACAGACGCCGAGAACCCCGCCAGCCCTAGCGGCAAGCCCAGCGACCATTTGGTCGCCTGCCAGACAGGATAGATGTACGGCAGCGTGCCGATGAACTGTCGCGTGTAAGGAATGTCCAGCCCGCCGCGCGCCATGCGCCCCTCGTGGATCACGTCAATCAAAAAAGTGACGATGTCAATCAGCGCGTAAGGTTCGCAGATGAGAAAAACCAACAACGCCACCAAGCACGTCCACGCGCAGCCCGCAATGGTGAGGCTCCAAATCTTCAGGCCGGCTCGGGGGTTGTTCCATGCCGTGCTTGCCCCCTGTTCGCGGGCTACCAAACCGGACAGCCAGGCAAACATCACGGGGAGCAAAAGGGGAAGCGAGATCGGCTTGGTGGCCAGAGCCATCCCCCAGGCTATGCCCATCAGCGTTCCGCGCCCGATATTCGGTTGCCTAACCAAATCAACGCCCGCGAGGATCGTCCAGACCACGAAAAAGGTCAGGACGGTGTCCACAGTATAAAAGTGCGAAAGTTGGATGTGTAAAACCGTGAAAGCAACCAGGGCAGAAGCCAGCAGGCCCGTTCGCACATCGTAAAGCTTGCGCCCCAGATGATATACGAGATAAACCGTGCCGATATCAAACGCCACCGAGAGCGCGCGGCCCACGATGAAGCTGGAAT
>FWPV01017184.1_pt1 | contig 10065 bp, 8 predicted proteins | sample 2228371 | NCBI WGS metagenome assembly FWPV01 (sample SAMEA103939776, study PRJEB20133) | metagenome
GAACCTATAAAATCTAAACCCGCCTCTTCAGCAAGTGTTCTTAATTGAAGAACAGCAGCCGGACGCACAGTATCGCAGGCAACTACAGCAACGCGCTCAAACTTTAGAGCTGACTTCAGATACTTCCCGAGCTTAGCTGCGGCAGTCGTTTTTCCAGAACCCTGAAGTCCTGAAAGAATTATTTTCACAGGCTTTTCAAATGTGTCGTATTCTGGCTCTTTCGACTCGCCTCCGAGCAAATCTATAAGTTCATCACGAACTATTTTTATCATCGTCTGTTCCGGTGTTAATGTCTCGAGAACTTCCTGTCTCAGTGCTTTCTTCTCTATCCGGCTTATAAGTTCCTTTGTTGCCCGATAGTTTACATCGGCCGACAGAAGGATTCTTCTTATTTCGCGGAGAGAATCATGAATTATCTCAGGAGTCAAACGCCCCTGGCTCCCAAATTTCGCTATGACTGATCGGATGTTTTCCTGAAGTGATTCAAACATAAATTTACCCTTTCACGATACGATTGCTTGTAAGAACAAATATATCAGGAATCAGAGCCCTCTCGCCTGGCTGAAAATTCAATCATTGCCTGAACGAAGCCATTAAAAAGAGGATGCGCTTTCGTAGGTCTGGATTTAAATTCAGGATGAAACTGACATGCCACGAAATACGGATGATCTACAGGTCTTAATTCGATAATTTCCACCAGGCCTCTCTCAGGATTGACTCCCGAGACCACAAGGCCCCTTTTCTCAAGATAAGGCAGAAAGAAGTTGTTGACTTCATAGCGGTGTCTGTGCCTCTCGTAAACCAGCTTCTCTTTATAAAGCCTGTATGCGTGAGTACCTTCTTTTAACTCACAGGCGTATTTTCCGAGTCTCATTGTACCGCCATACATATCGATTTCTCTCTGTTCAGGTAGATAGTCTATAACAGGATAGGGTGTGTTTTCATCAAACTCTGAGCTGTTAGCGTTTTCAAGCCCGACAACATTTCTTGCAAATTCTATAACCGCGCACTGAAGACCGAGACAGATTCCAAAGAAAGGTATTTTATTTTCTCTTGCAAATTTAATTGCCTGAATTTTCCCTTCTATTCCTCGTATACCGAATCCCCCGGGAACGAGTATGCCATCGATGTTTTTGAGTTTATTCTCGATAGCTGTTTTATCGGCGTTTTCTTCTGGGGAAAGCTCCTGAGCATCCACCCATTCGATATTTACTCTTACACCATTTGCAACACCGGCATGCTTAAGCGATTCGATTATGCTTAGGTAAGCGTCGGGCAGTTTTACGTATTTCCCAACAATGGCAACGTTTACCGTTTTTTCAACGGTTTCCCATTTTTTAAGAATCTTTTCCCACTCTTTCAAGTCTGATGTTCGAGGTTCAAGCTTCAATCTTTCAAGAACGAGTACATCGAGTCCCTGTTTTCTCAGATTTACCGGAACTTCATAAATGTTTTTTACATCCGCAAGGTCGATAACGGCTTCTGGATCAACATCGCAAAACAGCGCGATCTTTCTTTTAATCCCGTCCTCAAGCGGACGGTCAGTGCGGCAGATAATTGCATCCGGCTGAATTCCGATGCTTCTCAGCTCTTTTACACTGTGCTGTGTGGGTTTGGTCTTAAGCTCTTTTGCTGATGGCAGAAAAGGAACAAGCGTCAGATGAATATAGAAGACATTATCCCTTCCAAGATCTTTCTTAAGCTGCCTGATAGCTTCAAGAAATGGAAGGCTTTCTATATCTCCAACAGTTCCGCCTATTTCGGTAATCTGAATATCTGGTTTGTATTTCTCAGAGAGTTCAAGAATTCTTGCTTTTATCTCGTCAGTTACATGGGGTATCACCTGGACGGTGGCGCCAAGATAATCTCCTCTTCTTTCCTTGGTAATTATATTGTTATAGATGGAGCCAGCAGTAACATTCGATTCTCTGCTCAAATTTTCATCAAGGAACCTTTCATAATGACCAAGATCAAGGTCTGTTTCTCCCCCATCATCGGTGACAAAAACCTCACCGTGCTGGTACGGATTCATTGTGCCGGGATCAACATTGAGATAGGGGTCAAGTTTCTGAATCGAAACTTTATAGCCTCTAGACTTGAGAAGCCGCCCGAGAGAGGCAGACGTTATTCCCTTGCCCAATGACGATACAACTCCTCCGGTCACAAATATAAACTTCGTCATAACTCGCTAATACACCGCCTTCTAATCAATTCTTCCTAGTCTGTCAATTTTTGAAAGCAATGGAGTGCGTTCAATAATCTCGCTGAATGAAATCCTCTCTGATGCCAGGTTAAGCACTCCGAGCATAAATAAAATTACCAGCTTCAAGATTAATATTTTAACAGTTAATACTATTAAGACACCTACCAAAAAGCCTGCTAGATTTGCTCCGGTATCTCCAAGCATTATATATTCTCTTAAATCAAAAATGAGAAAAACAGAGTAAAAAACCAGTACGAACATGAAGTATTTCTGGAAATAGCTTTCATTACTTAAAAAAATCAATAAGTAAAAAGGTATCGATACTTTTATGGCTCTTCCAGGCCTTAAGTCCAGCAGATTAAAGAAGTTGCTTGCCAGCGAAATCAACACTGCATCAACGAGCGAATAAAATATGTTTGAGTTCAGCCTGAAGCTGATATAAAGCGCAGAAAGCCCGATCATAACGATTTTTAATATTCCTGTAGTTATTTTTCCTCTTAAAAGTGCCCTCAGGTGCCCTTTAAACCCTCTCTCTCTTGAACCATACAGATCATCAAAAACTCCTGCAGCTGAAGAGAGAGCAAGAGCGAAAGCAAGGTTGGTAAGAAAAGCATTGCCGGATAATAATGCAGTTGATACCGTTAATGTATTTGTTATAAAACCTGCAATAAAGACCTTTCGTTTGCGGTAATTTTCCACCACAAGTTTTTTCCGGTTGATCGCAATTAAAAACAACTGAAATATGAGTAATAAAACAGCGGCTACTTTCATTTTTATTTTCTATGCATTCTCCCGGTTTTGTAGTCTATATAGGCTTTAAGAATATCTATGAACTGCTTTCCTCTGTGTATAAAATCCTTAATTTCTCTGCCGGTTTCTCTGTGGGTCATTTTAAGTGGAATTTCAACAGGTCTCACACCGTTTTTCGAAAGAAGAAGTGTCAGCGCAATTTCCATGCCATATCCGTAATTGAGTGCAGGCAGTGCCTCCTTCAGGTCTTTGTAGTAGAATGCGCGCTGTCCGGACACAGGAGATACAGCCGTTAAACCTGCTTCCCTCTTTAAAATCTTTCTTGCTAAGTTTTTGACAAGACCGAATCCTCCTTTTCTTTTTGCGGGTGGAAACTGTGCAATAACAAAATGCCCGGGACCGAGTTTCTTCAATTCATCAACAAGTTTGAGTGATTCAGAAGCCGAGTGAATTAGATCAGCATCCAGAAATACAATGATGTCATCATCCTGAAAGTTTTCTTCTTGAGCAATGGAGCTTATAGCTGTCTTTAGTGCGCGCCCCTTTCCTGAATTTTCCGGCAGATTGAAGACCCTTACTTCGTGTGATTCTGCAACAGCACGGGTGTTGTCAGTGGAACCATCATCAACTACAATGATGGTTCCTTCAAATCCTGCATTTTTAATAGAATTTAAAGTATGTCCGATTGTATCCTGCTCATTGAACGCAGGAATAAAAATGTAAATCTGACTCATCTTGCTACTTCCGGAATAATTAGTGCACCTTTCTCATCTTCTCCGCAAATGCCGGGCTTTGCGTCATATGAAAGAACAAGCGCAATGTCATCGAAAGCATCGCCATCAAAAACACAGACAGCTGATTCTGAAGCGAAATTCTTGCTTAACTCATAAGCGGTATCGATACGTTCAACAATATAAACAACTTTTCTTACATTCTTTATGCCACTGTCAGCTTCAAATATCTTTGTAAGCTTATCATCCAGTACAACTGTTATGTAATCTATGCGTTTTAAATCTCTTCGGTTGATTTCGGCCATATCTGAATATTTTTCAGAAAGCATGTTCAAATCAATCTGTTCAGAAGAAAGTTCGCTTATAAACGCTGAAAGGACTGTAGTTTCAGTCGCTTCAAAGTAATCAGTGTTTATCGATATTTCAACCGTATTTGCGCCTGTATCTTTTAAAACGTCAACAACTTCTTTTAGTTTATTAAGAGAATTTTCAGAATGGATAATCGCTATATTTTTACCAGCCATCCTTTCTTGAATAAGCCATTTTTTTGAATCAGTGAGGTATTTTTTCAGAGTCTCGTTTTCGGTTTCTTTTTCTTCAATCTCGCCTCTCAGTTTATTAAGATCCTCTCTTATTCCTTTTATTATCAAATCCTGCTGTTTTTTTACCGCTTCGTTTGTAGAAAGAGAAACGCCGATTATCAAACCGAAAATTAGAGCTGCAAAAATTGCTGTCACTGCAACAACATAGTATTTAAAATCGATCATCCTGTACCTCCTGATTTAAAAATACTGAAAGATTATCTGAAGTTTGAGAGCAATTACAGTTATTAAGTTCCTTACCGGCGAAGACAGCATTACTGAAACAATAAAAAGGAGAATAAGCACCGCAGCAAAAGATGCGAGATAAAACGGGTTAGCATGAGAATGGTATATTCGATTAACTCCTTTCGCATCTATCAACCTGTGGCCTACACGAAGTCTGGTAAGAAAAGTTGAAGCCATTCCTTTTCTACCTTTATCCAAAAAGTCAATTATATTGGTGTGGCTTCCGACCAGAACAATCATCGAAGCCCCGGCTTCATAAGCGAGTACAAGAGCGGCATCTTCGCTAGTTCCCTGAAACTTAAAAACATGCACGTCTTTTTCTCCTCTGATATCAAGAACCTTTGTAAGACCCGGTGCCCTGCCATCAAGATAAGCATGCACAACAACATCGCGACTCATTCTTAATGTCTCAGGTCTCACGCTATCCATATCGCCAAGAATAATATCAGGGACAATTCTGTATTCAAGAAGGTGATCAGCCGCTCCGTCAACAGCAATCACAACCGGTTTTTCATTCCTGATGAAATGAAGTAAAGCTCGTATATCTTCTTCAAAATCATGACCCCGAACCACAACCAGGACGTTTCTATCCTTCATATCTGTTTTGAGCTTTGGTATTTCAATATCTTCAAAAAGAAGTTTTCTTTCCTTCTTAATATAATCGATGGTATTTTCTGCAAACTCATATAGCTCTTTATCCAGATTATCATAAGCTTCCTTTATCCTTTCCTTTAGCTCATCAATTCCGAGCACCTTTCCTGAAGCAACCAGTCTGCCATTCTGATAGATATATCCATCTCTTACTTCAATTTCATCGCCATCCCTTATGCTTTCGTATCCGGCATCGCCAATAAATTCCGCTGCTAAGAAGGATCTCGGGACCCTGATTGGGATAAGTACCCGTGCAGAATGATCTTGCATTTATAACTGCTCTGACACCCGTCTTTAATAACGACTCAGCACTAACGCGATCCATATCCTCGTGGTCAACAACTGCAATATAATCAGGTTTCAATCTTTTTACAAGATTTTTTGTCTTTTTATCCTTTGCAGCAACACCTTTAATTATCACTGTTTATCCTTTCTCTAATGTGCTTCTTGCCTCTTCTATGAGTTTTTCTGCATGCCTGATGGCTTCATCTTCCACAAGGCCGCCGGATAGCATCCTTGCAATCTCCTCAATTCTTTCTCTTCCATCAAGCTGCAAGATTTTTGCTTCCAGACCTATCTTTTCAACTTTAAAATGAGTGTCTGCAAAAGCAGCAATCTGAGGAAGGTGTGTGATACAAATAACCTGCCTGTTTTGAGATAGCTTCTGCAGATATTTACCCACTGAAACGGCAGTACTTCCACCAATTCCGGTATCTACTTCATCAAATATGTATACTGTAGCAGCATCTTCGACATTGCTCTGAAGAGTCTCAAGGGCAAGCATTATTCGACTGAGCTCACCTCCTGAGGCAACTTTTGACACAGGCTCAAATCTTCCTTCACCAGTATCAAGCTCGAAAGAGATTTCATCAACACCTTCTGGCATCCCGAGTAATGGATAAGTCGTTTCCTTAATGTTTTTTTGTCCTGCATTAATTCTGAATCTGTTTTTACCTACTTTTAGCTCAGCGAGAATCTCGTTAACTCTTTTTTCGATTGATGAAATCGTTTCCCTGCGGGCACTTGATAGTTCGTCTGCTTTTATCTCAAGCTTTTTATATATTTGCTTAAATTCGTTTTCGAGAGACGCCAGTTGATCGAAGCTATATTCTCTCTCAATATTTTCTCTATATTCTTCTGCAATCAATGCTAGGTCTGCATCTGGCGGAAGCGAATACCTGTTTTTTAATCTTTGAATTGCATATAATCTCGACTCTATCTCATCAAGATTCATAAGGTTATCTTCATCAAGGTTGATGTAGGACGAAAGCTCAAGGGAGATTTCATTGAGAATTTCGATAATTCTTTCAATTTCTGAAATCTTCTCATCAATTCCTTCAAGCCTGTCAGAGATTCTATGGAGGCCTGTTACGGCGTTTGAAAGAAGCTCTGTTGCAGAATGGTCGCTTTCCTTAAGAGCTTTGACCGCCATATCAATTGACTCAACAATCAGGGCTTTATTCTTCAGAACATCTCTCATTCTTTTCAGTTCGTTTTCTTCCCCGGGCTTGATTCCAAGGCTTTCCACGTCGTTTATATATTCCCTGTATTCCCGGATTCTGTTTTCAATCTCTGCTGCCTGAATTTTAAGCTCTTTAAGTCTTTCATAAAGCTGTGTGGCAGATTTGTAAAGCTCTCGATATTCTTGCCTCAGCGAAGCTGGTTTTGAAGAGTAATAATCAACAAGCTTCAGCTGTACTGCTGGCTTAAGAAGGTTTATTGTTGAGTTCTGCGAGTGAACAACTATCCAGCCCTCAGTTATCTCTTTAAGAACATCCTGTCTGGTCATCCGGCCGTTCAGAAAACTTGAAGTCTTTCCGTCCGATCGAATTTCCCTTCGAATAATCTCAAAATCATCTGTCTTAAATTCTTTTGAAAAAACGACTTCAATGAAAGCCTCTTCAGCCGGGTTCAGAGCGCTTAATCCCGTAGGCATATAACCAAGGCCGAAAAGCAGTGTTCTTACAAATACAGTTTTTCCCGCTCCTGTTTCTCCTGTAACTACCGTCAAGCCCCGGTTCAATTGAATATCTGCCTGTTTAATAAGTCCAATGTTTCTTATGCTGATTCTTTCAAGCATCTTATTCTCTGATAAACCTGACTGTCTTATCTGACGAACTTATTTCGAGATAAAAAGGACCTTCTCTCATATAAATTGCTCCGTCAAAATTGAGAGCAGTCTTAGAGTTTTCGATATTTACCCTGACCGGTTGATTTTTTTTTCCGACAACAAAAGGTCCGAGCTTTTCCTCAGGCGCAAGAAACACGATACTTAAAGCATCTGATACACCACTTATAATCGGTCCGCCCGCTGAATAAGCATACGCAGAAGATCCAGTTTCGGTAGCAATGATGATGCCATCGGCTCTCAGAGAACCCTGATATCGTCCAAATACAAGATCAATCGTAATCAATTGAGCATCAACGTGCCTTAAAATACTGCATTCATTCAGAAAATACACTTTTTCCGCGCCGTTGATAACGCAGCTGGCTAAAATTCTCTCGAAAATAAACGCATTTCCTTCCGTAAATTTCTTGATGCATGAGTTGAATGCTTCAGGTCTGCAGGTAGAGAGGAAACCTTTCTTTCCGAAGTTGACGCTTAAGAAAACCGGCATTTTATCTTCAGGATGTTTATTCGCGTGATTAAAGACAGCTTTGAGCGTGGTTCCATCCCCGCCAAGTGTAATTACGAGGTCGCTCATGTAAAAAAACTCATCGAAGTAATCTTCAAGACTGTATGCTTTTGTCGCGCCATGCATCTGAATAAATGAATAATTGCGCTTTAAAAACTCAACTACTTCTGACTTCCTCTGATTGTAAAGCACTGATATATTCAATCCTTATCACCTTTCAATTCGAGAAAAGCATTCTTGATTATTTTATCAATATCAGGTTCGATTTTCTCTCTTTTCTCGTAAGGCTTTATATAGCATAGATATTCGATGTTTCCTTTGCCGCCTTTCACAGGTGAATGAGTGAAGTCAACTGAATAGTTGGCATCGGTAAAAAAAGAATAAAAATCGAGAAGAATTTTTCTGTGGACTTCTCTATCAAGCACAAGTCCTTTTCTTACATGTTCTCGACCAGCTTCAAACTGAGGTTTGATTAGAAAAACCATTCCGGCTTTCTCGGATACGCTTCCTTTTATCGCAGGAAAAACTTTTTTAATTGAGATAAAGCTCAGATCACATGAAACAAATTCAGGTATAAACGGCAGCATCTCGGCCTTCAAATACCTTATATTGAAGTCTTCTATCAGGTAAACGCGAGGATCATTCTTTAAGCTTTCATGCAAAAGATCTTTTCCTACGTCTATTCCTATAACTCTTTTAGCACCGTGCTTTAAAAGGCAGTCAATAAAACCGCCCGTCGAAGAGCCTGCGTCCAAGCAATCAAGACCTTCAACATTAATATCCCAATACTCTAAAGCTTTCTCTAACTTGTAACCACCTCGTGAAACATATTTCGGTTTATCAACTATGTAGATATCAGCATCGACTTCAATAAGAGTCGATGGTTTTAAAATACCTTTTCCTGGTATCTGAACTGATCCGGACTCAATAGCTTCCTGGGCTTTATGTCTGGACTCAAAAAAGCCCCTCTCTACGAGGAGGATGTCAAGACGTTTTCTGACTTTTCCCATTTATCCTGAAAATATTTCTTATCCTATCTTTTATTTTAGGTAGTTTTTCAATATCTGTTCTCAATGCCAAGACAGCGTTTGCAATCTTTTCGGCGTCAATTCCTGCTAAATGCAGAAGCTGGGAAGGCTTTCCGTGGGGGAGGAATTCATCATTAATGCCAAGATTGTAAACTCTTGCTGGATAATCAGAAGCCGCAACAAAGGAATTTACGGATTCCCCGAAACCCCCTTTAAGATTGTTTTCTTCCACAGTGATAACGATTCTATGGTTTTTCAGAATCAACTTTATTTCCTGTGCGTCTAATGGCTTTAGCCATACAGCATCAAAAACAGTTACATCGATTCCTTCTTTCTCCAATATATCTGCAGCCAGTTTTGATTCAAAAGCAGCTCTACCTATAGCAATCAATGCGATATCTTTGCCTCTTCTAAGATATCTGCCCTTGCCAATTACTGCGGCATCTGTATCGTAATCAGATTCTTTAAGCTTGCCTTCAGGTATGTCCCCTCTTGGATAACGAAAGGCAAAAGGACCATCGTATTGAATTGCTGCTTTCAGCACTCTGATTAAGTCAGTGCCTGTAGATGGAGCAGCAACAACGAGCCTGGGAACTGTTTTCAGATAGGAAAGATCAAATACCCCGTGATGTGTGGGCCCATCTTCACCCACCAGTCCACCACGATCAATTGCAAATACTACTGGCAGTCTCTGTAAGGCAACATCCTGGATAATCTGATCGTATGCTCTCTGAAGGAAAGTTGAGTATATAGCGCATACAGGTTTAAATCCAGCAGCAGCAAGACCCGCAGATAGAGCTACTGCCGTTTGTTCGGCTATTCCAACATCGTAAAATCTGTCAGGATATTTCTCTGCAAACTGCGACAATCCGGTTCCAGAAGGCATGGCTGCTGTAATGGCAATTATTCTTTCATTTTTTGCAGCAAGCTTTGTAATTGCGTTTGAAAACACTTCAGTAAATGACATTGAATCACTTTTCTTTGCCGGTTTTCCAGTTTCCTTATCGAATGCTGATGAACCGTGGAAATATTCAGGGTGCTTTTCAGCAGGTTCATACCCCTTTCCTTTCCTCGTAACAACATGCAGAACAACAGGCTCATTCAGATTTACAGACCAGGAAATCGCTTTTATCAGTCGATCCAGGTTGTGGCCATCGATAGGTCCAAAGTATCGAATTCCAAATTCTTCAAATAGCATACCGGGAGTTAAAAGAGCTTTTAAGCTCTCTCTCAGTGAGT
>FWPV01017185.1_pt1 | contig 10065 bp, 7 predicted proteins | sample 2228371 | NCBI WGS metagenome assembly FWPV01 (sample SAMEA103939776, study PRJEB20133) | metagenome
AGTCTCACTGCAGCTCGTTCGCGCTTTAGCGCCAATCCCGCCGCGGCCTGTTCGCTCATTGGAATTCCATTAGAATAGGTCAGCCCTGCCCTGCCGGGGGCTTGTCTTGACAAGAGATTGCAATTGTGGTAACCTATTCCAAACGGGTCGGGGCTGTTACGCTCGCATCATGCCGGATGAATTCTAACTCTATCTAAGGAGACTGTTCATGCCCAAGTCACGCACCGAGCAAATGGTAGAACGCTTGCGTGAAATGCAAGCCAGTACTCCCGATATTGAGGCTTCCGCCGTAGTGAGTGTGGATGGGTTGATTATGGCGTCCTCACTACCGGCCGGGGTCGAAGAAGACCGCGTATCGGCCATGTCGGCCGCGATGCTCTCCCTGGGCGAGCGCATCGCCAGCGAACTGGGGCGAGGCATACTCGACCAGGTCTATATCAAGGGCGAGCGAGGCTATGTTATCTTGATGTCGGTTGGCGAAGAAGCAGTGTTGACTGTGCTGGCCAGAGCCCAGGCCAAACTGGGGCTCTTGTTCCTGGATATGCGGCGTGCCGCTGAAGAACTCAGCAAGATTGTGTAACCGGCTTCTGGATCCCCCTTAGGAGGCGCAACGTGTCAATCCCCAAAAGCGGATACTATTACCCAAACAAGATGGGACGCATTGCCATCATGGCTCTGGAAGAAATCATGGGCAAAAATGGTCTCAATGCGATCCTCAACATGGCAAAATTGCCGCATTATATTGACAATTACCCGCCGGATAACCTTGAGAAAGGTTTCGACTTTTCCGAGTTATCGGCCTTGATGCAGGCCCTGGAAGACATGTACGGTCCACGCGGCGGGCGCGGTCTGGCGCTGCGCTGCGGACGGGCCACCTTCGCGCGCGGCCTGCAGGGCATGGGCGCCCTGACCGGTGTCGGTGATCTGGCCTTCAAAGTCTTGCCGCTCGCCACCAAGCTCAAGTTGGGACTGCCGGCCTTTGCCGGCGCCATCTTTAACCAGATTAGCGACCAGATTGTGCGGGTTGAGGAACAGCCCGATCGCTTCCTGTGGCACATTGATCGCTGCCCGCAATGTTGGGGACGGAAAGTGGAAAAACCCTGCTGCTTTATCGGTATGGGGTTACTCCAGGAAGCCCTGCGCTGGGTGAGTGGCGGTAAAGAGTTCCGCGTAGATGAAATCAGTTGCATCGGCGTCGGTGACAAATCCTGCACTTATGCCATTTATAAGGAGCCTATCGGCTAATCGTGGGGGCCACCCTACCGCCAGGAGATGAATCCTGGCGGTCTGCTATTTTTGACTTGGCGCCCCCCCCGCCCGGTCTGGAGGAAGCATGGCAGAGCGACTACGCCTCCTGGTGGTCGAAGACGAACGCGATACCGCCGATATGCTGATCGCCTATTTTGAAGCGCAAGGTTATGAGGTGATGGCAGCGGCTTGGGGACAAGATGGGGTCCACATCGCCCGGGAAAAACGACCCGATTTGATTTTGTTAGACATCCGGTTACCCGACATTGACGGCTTTGAAGTCTGTCGCCAGTTACGCAGCGACCGACGAACAGAATCCATCCCGATTATTTTCCTCACCGAAAAACGCGAGCGAATAGACAAACTCTCCGGCCTGACCCTGGGCGCGGTGGACTATATCACCAAACCGTTCGATATTCAGGAACTCCGCTTGCGTGTGCGTAATGTGCTGCGACGCGCCGCCTACGAAACGCTCACAGACCCGATCACCAATTTGCCTGGTGAACCGTTGGTCAATGACCGCCTGACCGCCCTGCTGCAACAGCGCAGTTGGGCCGTCATCTGTGTGGGGGTGCATGGACTGGACAAGTTCGGCGACGTGTACGGATTCGTTGCGCGAGATGATACCATGCGGGCCATTGCTCTGGTGCTCAACAACACCGCTCAAGAGGTGGCCAATTCGCCCGAGGTGTTCGTGGGCCAGGTCAGTCCTTCCGTTTTCTTTATCCTCCTGGAAGCCTCGCGCGCGGCCGATTTGCGCGAGCGGTTAGCTCAGCGCCTCCGGCAAGCCATCCCTTTCTTTTACCCGCTCAAAGACGCCCGCACAACTTTGGCCCCGATCAAAGCCGCCCTGGGTGTTGTGACCGATCAGGATGGACCGTTTGCCGATGGAGAAGCCTTGAAAATGGCGGCCTTGAACGCCTTGCGCCCATTGTAAAACAAGGACCCAACTGGCAAGCCCTCCCCTGCGGCGGAGGGCTTTTTGTCTCTGCTCACCGGATGAAAACGATCATTGTTATCCCGACCTATAACGAAGCCAACAACCTGCCGCTCCTGGTGGGCGAACTGCTGGCGCAACCCTTGGAAAAGAGGCAACTTATCATCGTAGATGATGATTCTCCCGATGGCACCGGACAAATTGCCGACCGGTTGGCAGCACGCACACCTGATCAAGTCATGGTGATTCACCGCCATGGGCCGCGCGGCCTGGGACGAGCGTATGTGGACGGATTCCGGTGCGCGCTGGAGCAAGGCGGCGATGCGATTGTCCAGATGGACGCCGATTTTTCCCACGCGCCGACCTTTGTGCCGCGTCTGGTCGAGCGCGTCTATGACTATGATGTGGTCGTCGGTTCGCGCTATGTGCCGCAGGGCAAAATTGACGAGCATTGGGGATGGGGACGCTACGCGCTCTCGTGGTGGGCCAATGTGTATGCCCGCTCGATTCTGAGACTAAAGACGCACGATGCCACCGCCGGCTTTAAATGCTGGCGGGCGTCCGCCTTGCGCGCCATAGACCTGTCTCAAGTGCGCTCGAACGGCTATGTCTTTCAGATCGAAATGACCTGCATCAGCGAACGATTGGGGCTACGCATTCTCGAGTTGCCCATTTACTTTGAAGACCGCCGCATCGGCCAGTCCAAGATGACGATACCGGTTAAACTCGAAGCCGCCTGGCGCGTCTGGCAGGTGCACTGGCGCTATCGCCACCTGCGTCCACTGGCGCTGCCATGCCCGCCCCCCCCGCGAGATTAACACAGTCGTATGCGGCCTCGCCTTCTGACTTGCCTCATCCTGACCGGCCTGTTGCTCTTGCCCTTGAGCCTGCTCTGGCAGCAAACGCTGGGCGGCAAGACATTGTTGCCGGCCGATACTCTGTTCGAGTTTCAACCCTGGGCCGAAGCAAGACCAACGCAAGTCGGGCCTGCCCCCTACTCACAAAATCATCTCCTCAAAGACCTGATCCTCGAAAATTACGCCTGGAAACGTTTTATCCTCGAATCTATCCGGCAAGGACAATTACCGCTCTGGAATCCCTATACCTTTTCCGGCGAGCCGTTCCTGGCCAATGGGCAACATAGCGCCCTGTATCCTTTCAGCGTCATCTTTTACAGCTTGCCGCTGTGGCAGGCGTATGGCTGGTTTGCTGTATCGCAACTGTGGCTGGCCGGCGTGTGGATGTACCTGCTGGGCCGCATGTTGGGGCAACGGCGAGCTTCGGCAGTTATCGCTGCGCTTGTCTATCAGCTCAGTGCCTTCTTTGTCGTCAGCATTGTGTTCCCGATGATTATTGCCGCAGCGGCCTGGCTGCCTTTTGTCTTGGCGATGACCGAAGCGCTCCTCCAGCAGCGACCTGTGCGCGGCCAGCCGTCCAGCGCGCCGTGGGCTGTGCTGGGCGCCTTGGGCTGGGGCATCATGATGCTCGCCGGTCACGCCGAAATGATTTACCCCTATGCCCTGTTGGTGACTTGCACCTTTGCCCTGTGGCGATTGCTTTTCAGTTCCAGCGGCCGGCGGGCCTCGCAGATGGTCTGGCTGGGGGTGATGCTGGGATTGGGATTGGGGCTGGGCGCGGTGCAGTTCATTCAGGCACTCGAAATGGCGCGTCTGAACTTTCGTGAAGGCGGCGCGTCTTTTGCCGATGTGCTGAGCTGGGCGTATCCCTGGCGGCGGCTTATTGCGTTTTTGATCCCCAACTTTTTCGGCAACGAATCTCATCACGCCTACACCGATATTTTTTCGGGCCAGCTTGTGCCGGTGGTGCATAATGCGTTCGGGCAGGTCAGCCAGCGCTGTCCCTATTGCACCCAATGGGACCTCAAGCAATCTGTCGAAGGCGGCGCCTACCTGGGCCTCCTCACGTTATTCCTGGCAGTTCTGGGCGTCTTGAAAAACAACCGCCCTCTCAACCTCAACCTTAACCTTAACCTCAACCCTAACCTTTACTTTTTCCTCCTGGCGCTCTTTTCGCTTGGCTGCATCTTTCCCACGCGGTTATATGCCATCATTTACATTTTGCCTGGCCTGGGGCAGCTCCATTCGCCGTTTCGGTGGGTCTTTCCGCTCACGCTGGCGATGGCCGTGCTGGCCGGCTTTGGCGCGGACCTGTTGGCGCAAACCCGAGAGCGTGTACCTCCGGGGGAGTTCAAGAGACCCAAGGGCTTGGCCAGGTTGTTTTTCCTCGATGCGCTACCCTCTTTGATTACGTTCATCGCCGCCAGCGCATTTTGGAGCGGCTGGCTGGTCGTTCTTGCATTGTTGCTCAGCCGCTATGCGTTCCCGGCGCCATCGCTGGCGCTGGCGGAACAGGCGGTGCAACGCCTGGCGCTGGCGAACGAGGTCTTTGCCGATGGGCGGATGTTTTATTCGTACCAGTTCCCGTGGATTTTGCTCTTTGGGCTGCTGTTGGTGAGCGCGGGGATTGTCTTGCGCGTGAGCCGCTGTCCCATCTACCTGCCCGCCCGGCTGGGACGGCGCCCGGTGTGGGAACCTCTGGCGGTCATTGTCATTGCTCTGGATTTGCTGGCGTATGGCTATGGCTTCAATCCGGCCGTTGACCCCAGTCTGCTCGATTATACGCCGCCGGTGGTCGAGTTCCTCAAGCAAGATACCTCGCTGTGGCGATTCACCACGTATGACCCGCGCAGCGTCAAAACGTTCAATGCCAACGTCGGCTGGTTCTATGATTTTCAGGATGTGCGCGGCTATGATTCAATGTTCCCCAAGCAATATGCGCGCTATATGAGCATGATAGACCGTCAAGATGAACTGGCTTTTAACCGCATTGCGCCGATCCGCGACCAGGCCGCGCTCGATAGCCCGTTGCTGGATTTGCTCAACGTTAAATACGTCCTGACCGAAGACACAATCCCTGATGCCAAATTCACACTGGTTTATTCAGATGCCGTGCGCGTGTATCGCAACGAAGCGGTCGCCCCCCGCGCTTTTACCTTGCCGCAACGGTGTACCCTTGAGGCCGCCGATCCACTGGAAGCGTTGCGGCAGTATGACCCCCACACTGTGGTCATCATTGAGCCTTTGACCAATGACCACCGACCAATGACCACCGAGGCGACGCTCGCCTCTTGTATCTTGCAGCCGGCGGCCATTACCGTCTATCATCCCAACGAAGTCTGGATTGACGTAGAGGTGCCGGCTTCGGCGTGGCTGGTGCTGGCCGATGCTTATTTTCCGGGCTGGGTAGCCTATGCGCGGCCCTTGGGCGCGGGCGAGGAGGCCGAGCAAGCGGTCGAGATCGTGCGCGCCGATGGCAATTTCCGCGCCGTGCGGCTTGAGCCGGGCAGGTGGACGGTTCGCTTCAGGTACAGCCCCAATTCGGTCAAGTTCGGCGCGTTCGCCTCGTTCATTGCGGGCATGTCGCTGGTCTTTATTCTGGTCGTGTGGGCGTGGCGGCGATTCTACCAGGAGAGCGAGCAGGATAGCGCGGCGCGGCGCGTGGCGAAAAACAGCCTCGCTTCGATCGCGCTGACGCTGATGACGCGCGCCATTGACCTGGCGTTTGCCATGCTGATGGCGCGCGTGCTGGGACCGGAAGGCACAGGCAAATATTATTATGCCGTGTTTCTGTTTACCACCTTTGACATTTTCACCAGCTTTGGGTTGCAAACATTGCTCATGCGCGAGGTGAGCCGCGCCAAAGAGCAAACAGGTCGTTATCTGGCTAATACGACCGCTTTGCGCTTGATGCTGGGCGCAGCAGGCGCGCCGGTGCTGCTGACATTCATCTTGATCCGCCAGCTGGCGGCCAGCCCGCAACTTGCATCGGATACGCTGTGGACGATTGGACTGTTGTATGTGGGATTGGCGCCGCAGAGCCTTTCGACGGGCCTGACGGGTTTGTTTTACGCTTACGAGAAGGCGGAAATTCCGGCGGCCATTAGCGTGGTGACGGTGCTGCTCAAAGTGGGCATTGGTGTGCCGGTCTTGCTGGCCGGCGGCGGCATTGTGGGACTGGCGGTTACGTCTATCGTCGTCAATCTGGCCACGCTGGTCATTCTGGCGACGCTCGCCCTGCGCCTGCCTGGCGTTCGCTCGATCAGCCGCGCAGGCTGGCGATTAGATAGAACTTTGCAGCGCTCGATGCTGCGCGAAGCCTTCCCGTTGATGTTGAACAATTTGCTGGCGACGCTGTTTTTCAAAGTGGACGTGTTGTTGCTGGAGCCGCTGAAAGGCGACCAGGTGGTAGGCTGGTACAGCCAGGCTTACAAAGTCATTGACATGCTCAACATCGTCCCCGCCTATTTTACGCTGGCGCTGTTTCCAGTGCTGTCGCGGCAAGCCAGCGAAGATAAAGCCGCTGCGCGCCGCTCGTACCTGATCGCCGTCAAACTGTTGGTGATGCTGGCGTTGCCGGCGGCGGTGCTGTTTACCTTTCTGGCCTACGTGGCGGTGAACATTCTGGGCGGGGCGCGCTTTTTGCCCGATGGCGCGATTGCCTTGCAATTGATGATCTGGAGCATCCCCATCGGCTGGATCAATAGCGTGACGAACTATACGATGATTGCGCTGGGCTTGCAGCGCAAATTGACCATTGCGTTCATCATCGGGTTGACGTTCAATGTTGTGGCGAATTTAATTTTCATTCCGCTCTACTCGTATCGCGCGGCGGCGGTCATTACCATTTTTTCGGAGATCGTCGAGGGCCTGGCGTTTTACTACTATCTGCGCCAGGACATCGGCGGCGTGCCGTGGCTGTCACTGGTGTGGCGTTCTTTTGCGGCGGCGGGCGTGATGGCGGGCGTCATTGCGGCGCTGTGGCCGGTCAATGCGCCGTTGGCCGTGCTGGCTGGTTTGGTGGTCTATCCGGCCGCCCTGTGGCTGGTGGGCGCTCTCGGCGCAGAGGAACGTTCCCTGCTGGCCAATCTGAAACGTTGAACGGTGAATGTTTGTGGCTTGACCTTGCGGGGTAAGCAGGGTAGAATCAACCTGGAGATGAGAACCTCAAGACCCTTCGGGTCTTGAAGACCCGAAGGGTCTAAACAGGAGAGAGTAATGCCAACAATTATTCGCATCCAGGACATCGCTGCGTATGCAGGGCAGCAGGTCACCATTCAGGGCTGGCTGTATAACAAGACCGACAAAGGCAAGCTGCAATTTTTGCAGGTGCGCGATGGGACGGGCATTGTGCAGGCCGTGGCGTTCCAAAAGGATTTGTCGGCCGAAGTGTTCGCCGCCGCGCAAAAGGTCACCCTCGAATCATCGCTCATCGTTACCGGCATCGTGCGCGCCGATAGCCGCGCGCCGGGCATCCCGGGCGGTTACGAGCTGGGCTTGAGCGATGTTCAGATTGTGCAACTGGCCGACGAGTACCCCATCGGTCCCAAGGAGCACGGCATAGATTTCCTCATGGACCATCGCCACCTGTGGCTGCGCTCGACCCGGCCATGGGCCATCCTGCGCGTCCGGGCGACTGTCATCAAAGCGATTCGAGACTGGTTAGACCAGCACGGCTTTATCAACCTGGATACGCCCATCCTCACACCTTCAGCCTGCGAAGATACCACCACCCTGTTCGAGACCGATTATTTCGGCGAACCGGCCTATCTCACCCAGTCAGGGCAGCTGTACAACGAAGCCAACATTGCCGCCTTTGGCCGGGTGTATTGTTTTGGCCCCACCTTCCGCGCCGAAAAGTCCAAGACCCGCCGCCACCTGACCGAGTTCTGGATGGTCGAGCCGGAAATCGCCTATTGCGATTTGAACGGCATCATGGAAATCGAGGAGCAATTTGTCAGTTACATTGTGCAGACGGTGTTGAAGGAGCGTGCGTTGGAGCTGAATGTGCTGGGGCGCGACGTGACGCGCCTGCAACAGGTTACCCCGCCGTTCCCACGCATCTCTTACGATGAAGGGCTGGCATTGGTGAAACAGATTCGCGACAAGACGGACGACCCCGAACAGAAAAAGTTGCTCGAATTGGAATGGGGCAGCGATTTGGGCAGCCCGCACGAAACGGCCATTGCGGCCAGTTTTGACAAGCCGGTGTTCGTGCATCACTATCCCAGCCAGTGCAAAGCGTTCTACATGGAACCAACGCCAGGCCGGCCGGAGGTGTGCGAATCGGTGGACCTGCTCGCGCCCGAAGGCTATGGCGAGATTATCGGCGGCGGACAACGAATGAGCCGCGCCGGGGACCTGGAAAAAGCGATTCAGCGACTGGGCATCCCGCGCGAAGCGTATGCCTGGTACATTGACCTGCGCCATTATGGCAGCGTGCCGCACAGCGGGTTCGGATTGGGCGTCGAGCGAACCGTGGCCTGGATTTGTGGATTGGAACACATCCGCGAAACCATCCCCTTCCCGCGCACGTTGAGCCGCATTTATCCATAGCCGGGGCCTGATGCGCCACCGGCGACCACCGACGTTGTAACCGTTCAGATAGAGGGCCACTTTACCGCCGAGACGCTGAGGATACCGGGAAAGCAAAAGGACCGGCTGAACGGTTACCCAACGTTGACTTGGGAGGTGCAGCATGCCCAACACAGATCTTCTCTCCAGACAACCAGAACCGCAGAATCTCTTGACATTTACGCCGGACCTGCTGAACCGGCTGGCGCAATTGGCGCCATGGCTGCGCCAGCAGGCCGAACGCATCACCACCAAACGCCTGGACCGATTGACCCCATGGCTGGAATCGCTCGAACGCAACGGCATCCAGGTTTCAGGGTTAGCCAACCGGTCCGCCTTGCACGCGCTGCTTCATCCTCTCCTGTTGAGCATGCTGAATAGTTGGGACGGCTCGGCCAGTTCCCTCGACCGTTACTTTGCCGGACTGCACGACATTTTCCAAACCTATCTGGCCGCCGGCATGCCTTTCGAGGTTTTGTTGGGGTTGACCGACGCTCAGGAAATTACACTGATCGAGACGTTGCTGGAATCCTCTCCCGACGCTGGTGAGGCGTCCGCGCAGAACATTGAGGCCATCTTGCGCGTCCATAACCGACAATTGCTCACCATCGCGCATACCTACTTTGCCCGCCACGAGGCGCTGGTGGTGGGGGAGCGCGAGCGTATCATTGCCCAACAACAGCGGGCCATCATGGAACTCTCGACGCCGATCGTGCCCGTCTTCAAGAGTATTCTGGTGTTGCCGCTTGTTGGGACGCTGGATGATCAGCGCACAGAAATGGTCACCGAGGCCATGCTGCTGGCGATTGTCCAGCATCAGGCCGAGACAATCATTGTGGACATTACCGGGCTTTCGGAAGTGACGGCGCAGACGGCGGCTTATCTGGTGCGGGCGGCGCGGGCGGCGCGGTTGCTCGGCGCGCGCATTTTACTGGTGGGCATCTCCGGCCGGGTGGCCATGACGTTGATCGAGCTGAACGTAGACCTGGGCGACATTATCACTTATAGCGACTTGCAGGCGGGCTTTCAGGCCGCGTTGGCCGACCTGGGGCTGGAAATCACCCCTCGCCTCAGCGCCGGGCGCGTGCCGTAGAAAGCGCGCTATTTCAGATATACCCAACGCAGGCAAGTCACATTTTTAAACCGCCAAGAACGCAAAGGACAAGATGTTGTACTCGTTTTGCTTGGAGCTCTTGCCGGTCGGGGGCTCTGGCCGGTCTCTGATCGAGCCTATGGCTCTGGTCGGTCTCTGACCGAGCAAGCGCGCTGAAGCGCGCACTATGAACCGAGCGGGCGCGGTCTGGAGACCGGCTCTAGCTTTGAAGGGGATGCCTTGCAATGACAGGAGGATGAATAGCCAGAAAAAAAAGCGCGGTCTTTCGACCGCGCTCTACAGGGAAGGCGATGGCAACAACGTACAGGCGTCACGCACCAGCGGCCAGTTTCATC
>FWPV01017188.1_pt1 | contig 10064 bp, 8 predicted proteins | sample 2228371 | NCBI WGS metagenome assembly FWPV01 (sample SAMEA103939776, study PRJEB20133) | metagenome
CTGCATCCGCCTGCCGCTGGCGCCGAAGAATGACGGGGTAGGGGCCCGGTAGCAAAGGAGACAGATCGATATGGGCCAGGATGAAAACGTCAACGACGTGCGGAAGTGCAAAGCCCGCGTTCTGGTCGTGGAAAACGATCCTGAGGTTCGCGAGTCAAATGCGACCAAACTGCGCTATTGGGATTACGAGCCGGTCCTCGCGCTTGGGACGGGCCAGGCGCTCCTGAAAGACGCCGTTCAAAAAGCCAGGGCCAAGCGCTGCCAGATGGCGATGGTCGACCTGCACCTGATCGACGACCATGACCAGGCCGATTGGAGCGGGCTGGAGCTTACCAGGGATCTCCTGCCCACCCTGTCGATCATCCACAGCGGCTCGGTCAGCTACCAGACCGTCCGCGAGGCATTAAGCGCCGAAACCGTCCTGGACTTTGTTGGAAAATCCGAAGGCCCAGAAGACCTGCGCGAAGTGCTTGACCGGTGCGCCCGGGGTATCTGTGCCTGCCGCCACCCGGTTCAGATCGAGTGGCCGCCCGGTCTCTCATCCGCAGAGGTGGCCCGGGTCATGTTTCCTGACGACCCGGCAGTCCCTGCGGATGAAGCGGCTGACCTGTTGATCCGCCTGTTTCCCAAGGCGGATGCGCTGAAACTGGATTATCTCGGCGGTCACAGCCCGGCAACGCCATCGCTGCCGCGCCAGCGAGCGATTGTGCTGCGGGCCTGGGAGGATGGCACCCAGCCGGTCATTGTCAAGCTTGCCCGCGCCTTCAAGATGGAAAAAGAAATCGAAAATTACCGCCTTTATATCAGGCGGCGCCTGGCCGGGAGCTTTATCCCAATGATGGAAGAAACTTCAGTCTTGTGGGATATTGGCGGGGCGGTTTATACCCTGTTGGGCAGCTCGGGTGATATTATTCCACTCTCAAAGGCCTTCACAGACCCTGCGAACAAAATAAGGCACCTCACCGACAGCCTGGAAAAATTCTTCAACCACACGTGGCTGCCTCATTACGAACAAAAAGACGTTCGCCAGGAAAGCTCGCTGGTCGAGTTGTATTATGCTGTCTGGTATGGGGATTGGTGGCTGGAAAGACTGCTCGAGCACAGCCGGGCAGGGCGGGTGGAAAGCACCCTGCTGGGCTGGCCGGCCTGGCAGTCGCTCGGTTTGCCGGAGCCGGTCCAGTGGCTGGCGCAGCGCGTGAGGAGCGAGCTGCAGAGGACGCCCGCCTCTTTCAATGTGGCTGTCACGCACGGGGATTTGCACAGCGAAAACCTGCTGGTCGACGCCGGCAGCCACAATGTTTGGGTGATCGACTTTGAGCGAACCGGCGTTGGGCATATCCTGCAGGATTTTGTCGAGCTGGAAGGCGACCTGCTCGTCCATCTCATGGCGATCCCGGGCGAAGACCTCGAACGGCTGTACCGGCTGTTTGTTTGTGCTGCCGCTCCTACCCGCCTGCGAAAGCTCTGCCGCCTGGAAGAGGCCGATCCCCAGGTGGCTCGCGTGATGGAGATGGTGCGCTTTCTCCGACAGACGGCCGCCGAGCGGTCGGGATTGGTCAGCTCGCAAGAGTACCTGTACGGCGTGCTGCTGAATGTCCTGTTCCGCGCCATGCTGCTGCTGAATGCCGGCGATTCGCCTGCCAAGCTGCTGCCGCCGTTGATGTTGGCGTCGATCCTGTGCTGCCGCCTCGATCATTGGGAGGATACCTGGCCACTGCCTGGCTGGCCTCCCGTCCCGTTGAAGAATCGCTCAAAATGAGCCTTTTGCCCGGTCGCGACCTAATCATTCTACCCGCTGGAGGTTGCCATGCCCGGTTTTGAACCAGAAACTCCCTTGAACTATCGGCAGGAAGTCACCGCCCGGTTTTTCGACCACTACGTCCGCGCCGGCGAATCGTGTATCCTTGTCGGCGTGGCAGGCAGTGGCATGACCCGCCTGGTGGATTTTCTCGTCCGGCCGGATGTCCAGGCGCATTACCTGCCAGGTGTGAGTAACTTGCCGTTGCTCTTAAAGGTGGACTGCAACCGGGCTGCTGCGCTTACGGATTGGGGCCTGTACGAGGTGATGCTGACCACCCTGATAGAAGGCTGCAGCCGCCGGCCCGAGATGGTCAGCCTGCGCGCCGAGCTGAGCGGCCTGCGCAGCGAGGTGATCACCAGCCAGAACGCGCTCCTGGCGCTGCGCAACCTGGAGTTGGCGGTCAATATCTTGATCCAACAGGCTGGCGTGCGCCCGTACCTGCTGTTTAACGCCTTTGATGGATTTCTGCGCGATCTGCCTGACCAGGCGCTGGCCCACCTGCGCGCCCTGCGCGACGCGCATAAATACGAGCTCGACTATGCTTTGTGCTTGCTCCAACTGCCCGAGCTGCTGAGACCGGAGAGCATGGACCAGCTCCTGGCGCGGTTTCTTCAGAATGTGCTGGTGGTCGGCCATTATAGGGAGGAGGACGCGCAGTTAATGCTCGGCCAACTGTCAGCCCGGCATGGGACGGTGCTATCACCGGCAGTTGTCCAGCAGATCATGCGCCTGAGCGGCCGGCATGCCGGTTTGATCCATGGTATTTTCAGCAGCCTGCCTGGAATTGAAGGCGAGCTGAGCGATAAGGCGCTGATCGAGCGCCTGCTGGATCATTCCCCGGCGTCGATCGAGTGCCAGCGGATCTGGGACCGCCTCTCTGAGTTGGAACAGGAAGGCCTGAAGGCGGTGGTAAGGGGATCTCCGCTGGACGCGGAGGCGCAGCGCTTCCTGGAGCGCAAGCACCTGATCTTTCCACAGGCCCGCCAGACGGCTGTTTTCAGCCCGCTGTTCAGCCAGTTTATCCATCGCCTGGATGCATCCGGCCCAGACCGGCTGGTGGTCGATTCGCGCGCTCACCTGATCTCCATCGGCAAGCGGATTATCCCGGGGGTATCTCCGCTGGTATTCAAGCTGCTGGACTACCTTTACCGGCATGTTGGTGAAGCCTGCCGCCGCGATGAAATCATCGATGCCGTGTACGGTTCACAGGCCGGCGGGGTGTCTGATGAGGCCCTGGCCAGCCTGGTGCGCATGGCACGCCAGGCGATTGAGCCAGGTGATGATTCTTACCAATTCTTGCTGACCGTGCGCGGGGTAGGCTACCGGCTGCTGGACACCCCACAGTATAAGGAATCCGACCCCGAATGATGGAAAACCTGGTGCAGGTAGAACATATCGAACTGATGAAACTGTGGGCGGCGCAGGCCGGCCGCATGGCCCGTGAATGGCAGGACCATGCCAGCGGGACGTTGAAAAGCGACAATACCCCGGTCTCAGAAGCCGACCTGGCGGTAGAACGCTTCCTGGTGGAAAAGATCCGGGCCAGTTTTCCCGGGCACCAGGTCATCGCCGAAGAAACCGGTTTATCCGGGCCTTCGTCGGATTGGACGTGGGCGGTGGACCCGGTCGATGGGACAAAAGCATTTATGCGCGGGAAGCCCGTCTGGGGCGTGTCGATTGGGCTGCTCTACCAGTGCGTCCCGGTGGCGGGCGTGATCGCCCTGCCAGTCAGCCAGGATCTTTTCTGGGGCTGGTCAGGCGGCGCGTTCTGGAATGACCGGCCGCTCCACCGGCTGCCCGCGCAGGATTACGAAGATGAGCAGCTCTTCCTGGCGGTGCATTCGCATGCCGCTGAGCAGCACGGTCTGCGCTACCCGCGCCTGCGCGCTTCGGGCTCGACCGTGGCGCACCTGGCCTACCTGTCTGCCGGGCTGGCGGTGGGAGTCCTGACCCGCCGGGTGCACATCTGGGACCTGGCGGCCGGAATGGCGATCCTGCGCCAGGCCGGCTATGCCATCGAATACCTGTCGGGCCGCCCGCTCGACCTGCGCCCGCTGATGGACGGACGGAAATGCGCCGAAGAGGTGCTGGCTACCCGCCCTGAATGGCTAGCACAGTTGCGCGCCCAGATTCTGTAGGAAAAGTTTTTGCGGCGCTTAATCCAGGCTGCTGGCACAGTATTCGGCCTCGGCCAGCCAATCGGGATTGATCTCGACGCCCCATCCGGGGCCATCCGGGATCGCCACCTGCCCATCTTTGACTTCCAGGGCCGGGTAGTACAGGTTATCCGTCCAGGGGGTCGGCTCGATGGAGAACTCGATATACGGCCCGGCGTTGGGGATGGCGCCCATCATGTGCAGGGTGAAGACGGTCACCATCGACAGGTTGGCCGAGTGCGGCACGCAGGGCAAGCCGGCTTCAGCAGCCATGCGGGCAGCCCGCAGCGCGCGCGCCAGGCCGCCGATATAGCAGATATCCGGCTGGGCGATATCGACCGCCGGTAGGCTGACGATCCGCCGCCATTGGCTCAGGTCGTAGTCCTGCTCACCGCCCGCCACGGACAGGTCCAGCGCCCGGGCCACTTCCGCCGTCCATTCCAGCTCCCAGTACGGGCAGGGCTCCTCGAAGTGGCAGACGCCGTGCTCCTGGAGCATTTGCCCGACTTCGATGGCTTTGGCGGGTGTGTAGCAGCTGTTGCCGTCCACCAGCAGGGCGGTTTCCGCGCCGATTGCCCGGCGCACGGCCGGCACCAGCGCCTCTGTCCGCCCGGGCCACTGGTCCTGGTCGTGCCCGCACACCTTGCCAACCCGGATTTTGAAGGCCTTAAAGCCGTGTTCATCGCGCAGCCTGGCCAGCCGGGCGGCCTCTTCCTCCGGGGTGATGTCGCGGCGCATGCTCGACCCGTAGACCGGGTAGGGGCGCGGCATCCCGCCCAGCAGCGCGCACACGCTTTTCCCCTCCAGCCTGCCGCGCAGGTCCCACAGGGCGGTGTCCAGCCCGGTCAGCGCCCGGCAGACATAAGAGCCGGGGAACTTGTACTCGGCCTCGATGCAGCGGTCGGCCAGCCGGTCGACGGCAAGCGGGTCCTCGCCCAGCACGTGCGGGACGATCTGGCGGTGGAAGACCTGGGCGGTGATGTCGGCGTTGAAAGGCGAGAGCTGGCCATAGCCTTCCGCGCCGTCGTCGGTCCGCACCCGCACGATGCCCAGGTGCTGGCGGGTAAAGGTTTCCAGGCTGTGTATTTTCATCGGGTGGCTCCTATTTCGGTACAATTCTCGTATCATTCGCGTGGCCCGAAAACTGCGCCAGGCCTTATTGGATGGCTCTATTCTTATCGGCACGCCGGACTGTGGCGCTTGATTTCACATTCTTATCCTTATCATTTTATAATGACTATAACAAGCAGATGCCGAGACACATCAATTGAATTTCATTGTTCTCATGCTATCATCGGTAAGGAAGTCATGATTATCATAATCAGGATTTCCTTTTCCCTGGCATTTTGAGAAGATAAGCCAAATGGGTTTTCAACGGAGGGAATCGCGATGATTAAAAATAGGCGGCTAGCAGCTTTTATTCTTGGGATGCTGGTTCTATTCCTATCCCTGAACGCCGGGCAGCCGCGCCCGGCCTCCGGCCAGACCGGCGGCGCTGCGATTTCGGTCCAGCGCGTGATCGCCTCGGGCCTGGCGCTGCCGTTTGGGATCACCCATGCCGGCGACGGCACAAACCGCCTCTTCGTGATCGAGAAGGCCGGTAGGATCAGGATTATAAAGAACGGGGCTGTTTTGCCCACTCCATTCCTGGACGTGAGCGCCCTGGTCTCCGGCGGGAGCGAGCAGGGGCTGCTTGGGCTGGCCTTTCACCCCAACTACGCAGCCAACGGCTTTTTTTACGTCTATTACACCGATAAGACCGGGGTCGGCAACACGGTGGTTGCCCGCTACCGGGTCTCCAGCGCTAACCCGGACCTGGCCGACCCGGCTTCCCGCTTGCAGATCCTCTACGTGGTCCAGCCCTATACCAACCACAACGCGGGGCACCTGGCCTTTGGCCCGGACGGTTACCTGTACATCGCCCTGGGCGACGGCGGCAGCGGCGGCGACCCGCTCAACAATGGCCAGCGGCTGGATACGCTGCTGGGTAAGATCCTGCGCATCGATGTCGACGGCGGCTCGCCCTATGCCATCCCTGCCTCTAACCCCTTTGTGGGGGTGAGCGGCGCGCGGGGCGAGATCTGGGCTTACGGCCTGCGCAACCCCTGGAAGTTCAGCTTTGACCGGCTGAACGGCGACCTGTATATCGGCGATGTTGGGCAGAATCTCTGGGAAGAAATCGATTTCCAGGCGGGCGGGTCGCTTTCTGGCCCGAACTATGGCTGGCGCTGCCTGGAGGGCCTGCACACTTACTCGACCGTGGCGCCCTGCAATAACCCAACCTACCTGGCCGGCCTGATCCCGCCTATCGCGGAATACCCGCATACCCTGGGCGTTTCGGTGACCGGCGGCCACGTGTACCGCGGCAAGCTGTTCCCGACCCTGGCCGGCCGCTATTACTACGCCGATTTTGGCACCGGCAGAATCTGGAGCCTGGCGCGGCTGCCTGGCGCAACGCCTTCCTTTTCCGCCCCTGTCCTGGAGTTGGAAAACACCGGGCTGAACATCAGCGCCTTTGGCGAGGATGAGGCAGGCGAGATTTACGTGGTGGATTACAACGGGTCGATCCGCCGGCTGGAGAGCGCCAGCGGCCCGGTCCCCAACCTGAGCGGCTCCACGATTGCCCCCTCGGTTCCTTCAGCCGACCGGGGCGCCGCGGTGACCTTTACGATTACCCTGCGGAACAGCGGGGCGGCCGGGGTCCTGTCCTTCTCCAACCCGGTCCCGACCGGTCTGGACGATATCCGCGCGCTGTCCGCCACCGGGGGCACGGTTGGGCTCAGCGGCAGGACGGTCACCTGGACCGGGGCTGTGCCTTCTGGCGGCGAGGTCGCTGTCCGCTATGACGTCACAGTTTCGGCCAGCCTCGCGGACGGCAGCCTGGTCAACCGGGTCGCGCTGAGCGGGCCGGACATCGATCCGCTGGAAATCGCCGCCGCGCTGTGGGTGCCGGCGGCCGTCCTGCACACAACCGTGGAAAACTTCTTCCTGCCCGGCACGCAGCCGGGTGGGCTTAACGTCCCGCTGCAGATTTCGCAGGACTGCGACATCTGTCATTCGGCGCCGATTTACGACCGCTGGCGCGGCAGCGTGATGAGCCAGGCCGGGCGCGACCCGCTCGCGTGGTCGGCCATGGCGGTTTCAAATGCCTTCGCGCCCAACTCGGGCGAGTTCTGCCTGCGCTGCCACACCAACAAGGGCTGGCTGGAAGGTCGCAGCCAGCCGGCAGACGGTTCTGCGCTCTTCGCCCAGGATATTGCCAACGGGGTGGCCTGCCTGACCTGCCACCGCATGGTCGACGCGCAGCCCTCGCCGGATGACGAAGCCAGGGCGATCGACGCGCTCATCCGCGCCGGGCTGCCCTTCCCGCCCCCGGCGTCCACGACCGGCAGCGCCATGCTCATCATCGACCCGAACGATAACCGCCGCGGGCCGTTCAGCCTGGCCATCACATTCCCGTACCATACCGCGCTGCGGACGGATTTGCTCGGCCAGCGCGGCGACCCGGTGACGCGGGCGCGGGTGTGCGGGTCCTGCCACAACCTGAGCAACCCGCTGCTTTCGTACGACGCGGGGCGCGGCGAATTCTGGCCCAACCCGGATGGCCAGCCGGCGCCCAACTTTGAGGCCGATGCCGCGAACGGCCTGTTCCCGATCGAGCGCACCTTTGACGAGTGGCGACTGAGCACGTATGCCAACGGCGGCGTCTATGCGCCCCAGTTTGCCGGCCAGAAGCCGGATGGGGTGGTGGAGACCTGCCAGGACTGCCACATGCCGCGCGTGACCGGCGCGGCGGCCGACGCGGCCTTCAACCCGCTCCAGCGCGACTGCCAGACCACCGGCTGCCTGCCGCAGCATGATTTTAGCGGGGCCAACACCTGGCTGCCCGACCTGCTCCAGGACCCTGCCTGGCGGCTGAACGCGCCCGGCGAGGCGGGCTACCTGGCCGCGAACCGGGCCAGCACCAGCGCTTTCCTGGCCAAAGCCGCCAGCATGACCGTCCAGCTCGACCCGCCTGCCTCAGGCAGCCGCCGCGTGCGGGTCACCGTCACCAACCAGACCGGTCACAAGCTGCCGACCGGCTACCCAGAGGGCCGCCGGATGTGGATCCACCTGCAGGCGTACGATGCCAGCGGCAGCCTGGTCTATGAATCCGGCGCTTACGATGCCCAGACCGGCCAGTTGACGATTGATGCTTCGACGAAAGTGTATGAGGCCAAGCTTGGCCTGAGCAGCAATCTGGCCAATTTCCTGAAACTGCCGGCTGGCGAATCATTCTTCTTCGCGCTCAACAACACCTGGATCAAGGACAACCGCATCCCGCCGCGCGGGTATACCCAGGCCAATTTCAACAAAGTAGGGCTGCGTCCGGTCGATTACACCTATCCCGATGGGGCTTACTTTGACCAGACCGAATACACGGTCCCGGAAAGCGCCGTGCGGGTGATGGCGACCCTGTACTACCAGGTTGCCTCTAAAGAATATGTCGACTTCCTGGCCCAGTTTGGCGGGATCGACGGCGAAACGCTGGGCGTGCTGTGGCAAAATACTCCCTCTGACCCGGTGATCGTCACGCGCGGCTGGTCGCCGAACTACCCGAACTTCTTGCCGAGGATCTACCGGTAAGCTGACCGGGCGGGCTGAGGATTGCGGCGAATGGCGATTTACGTGGACGAACTGCGCAACTACCGCGACTTGAGCGGGCGCGGCCTGCCCGGGTTGTGGTGTCACATGGTGACCGACGGCGACCTGGAAGAGCTGCACGCGTTTGCCATGCTGCTCGGCATTCATCCCGGCCGGTTCCAGGACCACCCGCGCCATCCCCATTACGATCTGCTGCCTGCCAGCCGCGCGCTGGCCGTGGCCCTCGGGGCGGTCGAGGTGACGACTCGGGAACTGGCGCGGATTGTCCACCAGAACCCAAATGGGGCCAGGCCGGCCCCAGGATAGGTCAATCTTTCAAGTCCCGGCTCTTGACCAGCACCGACCAGTGGCCGTGCTGGACAACCTGGCCGGACTGGTTGAGCACCTCGGCATCCAGCCCGACCAGCCCGCCGCCCAGGCGCGGCACCGCTTTGGTTTCGCTGATGGTGATGCGCACCCGCAGCGTATCGCCCAGGAAAACCGGCCGGCTGAACTTCCAGTGCTCGATCTCGCGGAAAACCAGCAGGGTATCCTCCAGCAGCCCCAGCCGCACGGCTAGCCCGCTGGCAACCGACACGACCAGCATCCCGTGGGCGATGCGCTGCCCAACTGGTTGCTGCGCCGCGTAGACGGCGTCGGTGTGGATCGCGGACCAGTCGCCGGTCAGCCCGGCGAAGGCGACCACGTCGGCTTCGGTAATCGTCCGCCCAGCGCTGATGAACCTTTGCCCGGTCTGATAATCCTCGAAGAAAAAGCCCTTGCAGGTCTCCAGCACGTTTTTCTCGGTCATGGCAGCCTCCTGATCGTAAGCGTGGCTTATAATGGTCCCGGTAGAGGATACAGATGATTGCCGATATAGTACAATCCACGATTATATTCTTAAAAACCCGCGACCTGGCTGCGACGACCGATTACTACATGCGCGTGTTTGGCTTCCGCATGGTCCTTGACCAGGGCGCCTGCCGCATCTTTGCCATCCGCCCGGGCGCTTACATCGGTTTCTGCCGCACGGATGATCCGACCGGCACCCCGCAGGTGATCGTGACGCTGGTGGTCGAAGACGTCGACGCTGCGTGCGCGGCGTTGGAAGCGGCCGGGGCGCAGATCGAAGTGCGCCCGCGCTTCAACCCCCAGTATAACATCTACCAGCTCTTTGCCCGCGACCCCAACGGGTACCTGATCGAGGTGCAGCGCTTCCTGGATCCGAACTGGGTTCCAGATCTATGAGGCTTTTTCATGAGGCTGTCCAAACGGCCCCACTACGCGGGCCTGTTTGGACAGCCTCAGGCCAGTAAATAAAGGTTTTTGAGTTTTCAACCCCCACATTTGGGGATTGAAAACTCAAAATAAATACTATTCAGACAACCCCATCAAAAATTATAGATAGGTAAGCCGCCCGCGGTAGTGTTCCAGCCAACGCCGGTTGTGCTCGTCGCCGGCGCCCAGGTTGGCGCGCATGAACA
>FWPV01017189.1_pt1 | contig 10064 bp, 9 predicted proteins | sample 2228371 | NCBI WGS metagenome assembly FWPV01 (sample SAMEA103939776, study PRJEB20133) | metagenome
CGCACCAGCGGGGTCGCGTTTCAATCCCCTCGCGGGGATTTTGGTATTTTGAAGGGACGTTGCCGCAGCCGACGAATCGACGTCGGCTGCGGGTTTCAATCCCCTCGCGGGGATTTTGGTATTTTGAAGATACCACATGTTTTGCCGCAGCGCAATGCGCTGTTTCGCGCGCGTTGCGCGGCAGGGGTCGATCGAGGCGATTCGGTGTCACGTTTGCGCGCGCAACCGGCGGACGGCGCGGCGATTTCGCGCTTGCTGACGCCATCCCGCGCCATTCGTTGCCCGGCTCTGGCCTAGATGATGTACCAGTCATGGCTTTGCTCGAGCGGCGGTCCATCGCCGACGATATCAACACGCTGCTGGCAGCCGCGGCAAAGCTGGTAGATGCGCAGGCGATCGCCCTCTTCAACCCGAATCTGGCGGTCGAGTTGCTGGCGCAGTCTGAGATAGGCGGATGGTTCCAGATCGCACTCGAAGACGCTTTCCAGCACTCGCTGACCGTACCCTTCGAGCAGGCGGGCAACGGCATTGCGGCGCTGGTCGATGCTGATGTCGTAACTGATGACGTAGAGCATCTGTGCCTCCTCGCTCAACGCGCTGTAAACGGTTCGTAACGCTCGCGTTCGCCGCGAATGACGCGGGCCAGTCGGCGCGCCTGCAACAGGATGCAGCGAGTGTAGGGCACTTTGCCCGGCCCGCTGTCAGCGCCTTCGGGATGCGTGGCTTCGGTGCGCATCCGCTCCTCGAAAGCAGCCAGAAAGATCCGTTTGCCCGCTTCGCTGATGATGACCGGTCGTTCGTCGTCGCCAGGATGAAAATGCGACGGCTGGAGCCGCCCGTCGTTGCAGAGCCGCGCGACCAGCGCGTCGATTAAAATCGGGCGAAACTCTTCCATGAGATCGAGCGCAAGCGATGGCCGTCCGTAGTCGAGGCTGTGCAGGTAGCCGAGGTAGGGATCGAAGCCGACGGCCTGAATGGCGCCAAGCGCTTTGTGGGTGAGCAGGGTGTAGCCGAATGAGAGCAGCAGGTTGACCGGATCGGGCGGCGGGCGACGCTGACGCCCGCTGAAGTTCCATTCTGGCCCGATCAGGCTGCGCAGACCACTGAAGTAGCGCGCGGTGGCGCTGCCTTCAACGCCGAGCAATGAGCTGAGCTTTGTGGTGCGTCCGACGCGCTGGATGAAAGCGTCGAGATCGGCGGCAGCCGCGCTGGCTTCCGCGGGCGGGTTGGCCCGGTTGCGGCAGAATCGTTGCAAGACGGCGCGCTGGTTGCGCAGTTTGCCTTCAACGAATGATTGGGCGAGCCTGAGCGCGCGCGTGGTGTCGGCAGCGAAGGCGTATTGGGCCTGACGCAACGCAACGTGAGCGGTCGTCTGGCCGATCAGGCGCCCCTGATAGCGGCCATCGACCGTCATGAAGGTGACTTCAATGCCGCGGTCGAGCAGGCGCTTGAGCGCCGGCGTGCTGATGGCGATGTTGCCGAAGATGATGATGTCTTCGAGTTTGACGAGCGGCACGCTGCCGATCACGTTGGCATCGCGGCGCACTTCGATCCGCTCGCTGTGGCAGCCGATCTCGGCGCCCTGTTCAACAACGTAGAGCGTTGCCATCGGTAGTTGCCTGTTCCGCGCCGGTTCGCTCTGGCAGGAGGCGAGCCTGGCCGAAGCCGCGGGTAGTGCCGGCGCCGATGCCGCTGTAGAAGGCGAAGCCGGCCAGGGTGTCGATGCAGGATCGCCAGTAGCGATCGCGATTGATCGCCCGATAGGTGCAGCGCCCGATAGCGCCGATCTGAATGACGCCGCCGCTGGTGGGGCTGGCGACGCTGCGCAGGTCGTAGCGGCTGACCGCGAGGCATTCGGCAGCGAAATGGCGCACTTCCTCAGGAAGCGCGAAGCTGGCCGAAGCGTTCCACTGCTCGCAAAGACTGCCGAAGACCAGTTCGGGCAGCGGGAACGGCATATTCATGCCGCGTTGCCGAAATGTGGTTGGCGAAGCAAACTGGATCGTCCACGCGCCGGGAAGCTGACCGGCGCGGCTGAGCAGCGGTGTCGCTAGTTGTTCGTAGCTGGCCTGCCCGGCCCACGGATGGTCGGCGGCGGTGACGGCGCGAGCGACAACCCGCCATGCCAGGCCGTCGAGGTCGAACGCGCCGATGGCGTCTGGCGTCCAGTCGGCGGCGATGCGTTCGAGATCGTCACTGAGCAACGTGACGCGCAGATAGTAGTCGCGCGTCGGATCAACAGCGCTGGCGGGGCTGTTGCCCAGCCCCCAGACATTGGAGACGGTGAGCGGCTTGCGCCCCTCGTCATCGTGAATGCGCGCGGCCAGGGCCGGATCGACGGCCTGGATCAGGCGCAGGACGGCGGCATGAGCGGCCCGGCTGAGATTGCCGGCAACGCTGGCGGCGGTTGCTGGCCGCAGCGTAAAGACGATAGCTTGTGGCATACGTGCAGCCCCCGGTTTTACATGGCACGACAAACGGGTCTGACAAGAGAAGCGCATAGCGGGTTGCGAACAGGCGCCCGACGATCCGCCGCAGATCGCGAGGCCGGAATTGGCGCAGGTTGTTAAGGTGCCAGACCAGACTATCAGCGTATATCATACACCATCGACGCGCGCTGTAGCCACGGGCGCAACCGGCAATTGCGCAATCAGGAAACGCGACTGGCGAGCAGCCGGTCGAGCAGCCGGTTGATCTGCGGGTAGGGCGAAGGCGGCAGCGGCTGACCGCATGCCTGCCGGTAGAGCGTTTCCATGTGCGGCACAATCTGATCGGCGGCGCTGGCGGCGGCATTCGGGCCGGCAAAGGCGCGGGCCAGACCGATCTTCTGCACGCCGGCGAGATGGTGAGTCAGCTCGTTGCGTCGTTTGACCAGCTCGCCGAGCTGATCGATGGCGCGCAGCAGGTCGCTCAATGACTCGCGGCGCTCGCCTGCCAGGCGTTCCAGCAGCTCGCGCAAGAGCGAGCGATCGGTTGGCGGATGCCGGTTTGGATCACGGTCGCGACTGAGCGCAAATGAACGGCGGTTGAGCCATTGCCGGTCAACGTAGACGCCGTTGTCATCACGCTGCCATGCTCGGTTCAGGAAGACTGCGCCGCGCTGCAAACAGAGCAGGCGGAGCAGGTTTTCCTCAAAGCGCACCACCTGGGTGAGAAAATCGGCATAGAGGCCGATCTCGTAACGGGCGCGCGCGCCGTGGATCACCTCGGCCAGCAGCAGCGCGCGATCCGGGCTGGTCACCTGCGCGCGCAGTTGGTCGATGTCTGACTGCCAGTCTGCCGCGACGCGCGCTTTTGCCAGCGCTCGCTGCGCGCTGGTCAGATCGAAGTTGAAGCGATGATGAGCGTAGGCCAGCAGGGGCGCGATCAGTTCCTTCGCTGCCGGGTCGAGCCGATCGGTGATGATGGCTTCCTGTTCGAGGAAGGTGCGCGCCGCTGCCGCGTAAGCGTAGGTGGCGGCGTTCGAGCGCAGGGTGGCGCGCAGCGGCGCGGCGAGCAGGCGGCGTCCGGTATTGATCGCCAGCGGCAGCGGCTGGTCGGGATGGATCGAGAGCACCTCAGCGCGCCCGCCAAACGCTTCCGTGCCGGCAATGAGCAGGCCGGTGGTCATCGCCGGCGTGCCGCCGGTAACTTCGAGGAAGGCAGTGTGATCGGGATAGCGCCCGGCCAGCGTCGGCAATTGCCGTTCGAGAAAGCGCAGCGTCTGGTCGTAGTCGGATGGATCGGCGCCCTGACCATCCTCGGCGGTTATTGTCCAGATCGCGATCCGATCGGGCGCGATCGGCGGATAGCCAGCCTGACCAGCGCTGAGCAGGCGTTGAATAATCTGTGCTGAGAGGATAGTGTCGCTCTGCCAGAAGCGTTCCGGGCGGGCCGGTGGCGGCGGCTGGTCGGAGGCGATCAACACTACCTGCTCCAGCTCAACCTGTTCGCCGAGCAGATAGCGCAGCGCCTTGCTGATGATGGGCAGGGTGAAGTGAGGCCGCAGCTCGTCATAGCGAGCGAGCGCGGCAGCGGCCCATTCCCGTTCCGGGCGACCATCTTTGGCAAAGGCGGCGCAGGTGAGATCGCGTCCGCCAACATTGCAGATCAGGATCGCTTTCATACGGTTTGATCCAGAGCATCGAGCACGGTTTTCACAACCAGCGCGAAGGGCGAATCTGCCTCAGCCAGATCGAGCAGGCGCAGGATGTCGCGCAGATCGTGGATGATGCGGTCGGCGCCGCCCTGGTAGAGCGCGTCGATCTCTTCGCGCGAGACGCCGGCGAAACCGTGCGCAATCACGCTCTGATTGCGCAGCTCGGCCAGGCTGTCGAGTCGTTGCAGAATGTGGAACACCGCCTGCAAGCGGGCACGTTCATGCTTGCCCGCCCACGGGCGGCCATCGGCGCGGACGCCGCCGCTGATGAGAAACTCAACCATTGCCTGCATCACCGGGCGGTTGGGGCCATCGCGATAGCGCAATGGCTGACCGTCGATGGTCTTCTGCTCAAGGTAATCACGCAGGGACGGATTGGCGTCGATCTGATCGAGGTAGCGGGCCAGATTGGTTGCGCGCGCCGCTTTGCTCATATCGGTCGGCAGATCGAGATAGCGTTCGACGATCCAGCGCAATACGCCCTCCTGGAAGCGGAAGATGCGCCCCAGCATATCGGCGTAGCGACCGTTGCGAAACGCGATCTCGGCGCTGTAGACAACTTCGCGCAGCAGCGCTGCCGGATTGTTCTGCTCGCTCACCTGGCGCAGATTGTCGCGCAGACCGGCGCACCGTTCGCGCAGCGAGCCGCTGGCGAATCGTTCCGCCCGTTCGATTGCCTGGCGGGCACGGCGAAAGTCGAAGGCTTCGCGATAGACGGCATACTCCAGCAGGCCGATTACTGGGTCGCCGATGCGGGCGAGGCGCGCGCTGGCCAGCGCCGAAGGGAAATCGTACTGGTTGAGCGCAGCGATGGCGCTGGCGCGCTGGAGGGCAGCGAGGATCTGCTCGCCGATGCGCAGTTCACTGACCCGCCCACCCTCCGGCGGGTAGATGAACCGGCAACGTTCGGCATAGGCGATGATGGCGTGGAATTGCAGGGCAAAGTTGCAGGCGGGAATGCCGCCGGCAGTCAGGATGTAGCAGAGATCGACGGCGCGATCGACGTGGCGAGTCATGAGATAGCGATACGCCTCGAACACCTCATCGTAAATGCTGGGGTTGAGGTCGCGCCCGCCCGGCCCCTCAATCGGTGCGGCCTGCGCCGTCTGCAACCAGCCACTCAACCGTGCCGGCAACACCTGCGTCGCGATCTGGGCAAACCAGATCGTATCCTTGTCGCGCAGACTGACGCCGAACCGATCTGGTCGAGTAGTCAGGGGCGTTTCGGGCTGATCGGTGTAGAAACAGATCAGGCGCGCGCTTGCGTTGGGGTGCTGCTGCCGGATAAAGCGAAGACACGGCTCCAGGATGGGCAGTTCGACCTGGTGCTCGCTCAGGCGCGGCCAGATGGCTTCGCCCTCTGGCCGGGGACGAGATGGCCGCCTGCCGTCGATCAACAGATCGCTGTTGCCAATATTGGCCATAATCAGGATGTTCATCGTCCCTCCTCAATGGTGATGCACACCCAACCGAGCGGCAGCCAGGGCTGGCGGTTGCGCATGGCGACCTTGCGCGTCGCCGGGAAGGGATCGCCGGCGCTAAAGCGGCGCGAACGCTGCTCATTGAGTTTCATGCGGTATCGGCGCATTGCCTGCACAAAGACCGGTTCACGGCGCTCATCCGCGCGCAAAAGATTATCGAGCGTCTTGCTGCGCCAGCCGGCGCCCCAGCCGATGGGCGCCAGGAAGGCGTTGGTGTGGTCGAGGCTCGCCAGTCGTTCGGCCAGAGCCGCATAGAACCGGCTCAGCTCGTCAGCGCCGCGCTGCCCGGCAAAATACGCGCGTTCGCCTTCGATGATGACCTGCGCCCGCCGCCGCCCGCTGGCGGCCAGCGTCGCCGGTTGCAGCCGCGTCGGCCAGTCGCCGAAATCGATGATGGCGCGCGCCTCGCGATTGGTGAACGGATACTGCTCTACCTGCACAACGGCAGTAACGACAGCGCCAGCCGGAATCGCTTCGACCGCGATCGGCGACCCCTGCGGAAAGACCTGCACATCGAGCAGAACGGGCATCTGCTTCAACGGCTGACTGTCACCGACGTGGACGACACGCATCACATCGCGCAGCAGGTCGTGGCTGACCCGTCGATCGTCGCGCTGCCTGCGCCCGTAGAAGACAGTGCGTTCGATCGATCTGGCCGCCTGCCGCTTATCACCGGCGTCAGCAAAACTCATCAGCGCGTCGCCCGCGCGTGCCGGCGCCAGTTCCCAGGCGAGAATGGTGCGCAATGCGCCCTTGAGCGACGAACCGGGCAGATACAGGCGATCGAAGGCATCTCTGGCGCAGGCCAGAATCTCGCTGCGACCGCTGGCCACCACTGGCCGCCCGCTGTAGTGGTAGCGCACCAGCGGCGAGCCAGGACTGAGATCGGCTTCAGTGAGCAGATCACTCGCGATCAGGTCACGGAAACCGCTGTTGGCGAGCAGTTCATCCGGCACGACCGGGCCGGCAAAGCCGGTTGCTTCCAGCTCGCTCCGTTCGGCGCGCAGCCGCCGCTCTTCCTCTCTGATCTTCTGCGCTTCGGCGCGCAGCCGTTCTTTCTGTTGCGCGCGTTTGCGCGGATCGCGCGGCGGCGATTGCTCAAACCGTTCAATCTCGGCGATATTGCGCGCCTTGCGCTGAGCCAGTCGCTCGGCGCGCTGTTCCAGCCGGGCCAGCCGCTCTGCGGGCGAAGGCTGGCGCTCACTCCAGCGCGTCAGCGCCAGCTCCAACGCGCGGTCGCTATCAATAACGCAGGTGGTGTTGGCAGCAGGGTTGACGAAAAAATCAACCTCTTCGCGCAATCGCGCGCCGCTCAGAATCGCCACCGGGCTGAGCGTCTCGATACGCAGAGTATAGACATGATTGATGCGCCGATTCATAGCTGCTCCTGTCTGGCTGGCTGCACATCGGGAATGCCGACCGTCAACGCCAGCCCGCTCCGGTAGACTGGATGCGGAATAGTTGCCGCAGGACGCACATCGACCAGTCGCCCTTGCGGCATGCGCCCGGCAACGACGATGACCGATCCTTCGGTCATCATCATGATCGACTGGCGGCGCAGCGTGATCCCATCGGCGGCGGCGCACCAGCCGCCGACATTGACGAGCTGATAGGTTGAGCGATCATCGCGCGCCAGCGCCAGTTCGTCATCGGCGGGCACGAAGCGCGAGAGCAGCACGGCGCGGCGCGGCTGGTCGGTGAAGGTGAGCGCCAGCGGCGCGCCGCGCTGCCACTGAAATGCGCCGTAGCCATTGGCGCGTTTGCCGCCCAGACCGCTCTCGCCGAGCAGGGTGAGCAAGCGCTCGAACGGAGCGCGCGCCGCCTCATTGGCCATCTCCACCAGCAGGCAGAGCCGCATCCCCGGCGCGAAGATCACCCGCCCGACTTCGTAATAGGCCGAGGCCTGACTCAGCCGATCAAGGGTGACATGCGGCGTCGCTTCGATCTGCCACAGCGGCGTGGCCTGCGCCCGCGCGCGCCAGGCTTCGCGCGCTGCGCCGGATGGTTTCCACGGCGGCGGCAGCCGATCGGCCTCGTCTTCGCTCAGCCAGACTTTGCCCTGCTGCACAGGCACAATCTGCGCCGGCAACGACTCGCCGCGACAGACAGCGGCAAACAGGCGCGGCGAGAGGTAGCGCAGCTTCTTCAGTTGCTTGGCGCTGACCGTGCTGTTTTCAGGCAGACGCAGCGGCAACAGCGGGCGCGGCAGCAGCGGCAGCTCGCCGATAGCTGGAAGGAGTGAGCTGTGGCGCAACGGCGGCTGGCCGGCGGCAAAGGGCGCCGCCCACATCGGCGCGCCATCGGCGGCGCGAGCCGGATCGCTCAATGCCGCCTGCGCCACCAGCGCCGCAAACAACGAGTCAGAGGCCAGCGTCTCGCTCGTCTCCTCCAGCCCGATCCCCTGACGACCAAAATGGAAGGCCAGCGTGGTTGCGCCGGGCGGCGGCAGCAGATAATAGACATCAAAGGCAGCCATGGGCCACTCCTGCGCCAACTAACCGGCAAAGAACGCTTGCAACTGATCAATGACCGTCTGGCGTGTCAGCTCATGCAGGCGCGGCGCTGCTGCGATCTGCTGCGGCTCACCATAGTGATGATCGCGCAGCCGACGCGCCTTCACCTCGACATTGCGCAGTCGCACCTGACCATTGCCGCGCGATCCCATGCCGCCGAGATAGTCATCTTCGAGCAGCGCAAAGGCGTCGAGCAGATAGCCAAACAGATCGATCACGTCGGCAAGGGTCTCACCCTGGCCGACGTAAAGACTGTAGACAGCCTCTGCCGGGCCGAAGACGGCGCCCGCCGGCACGCGCTCGATCTGGCGCGGCGCCGCCGCCGATGTCACGCGGTCAATCGCCGCTTCCCACTTGATTTCGGTATACGGCAGATCGGTGCGCAACTGGCGCAGCTCTCGCTCTGACTCCGGGGTCAGCGGCACATCGCGCATGGTCAGTCGGGTGGGAATACTGACCGTCAAACTGCCGCGCGAGGGCAGCATTCCGAACACGCCGGCAATCGGGCGATAACGCTGGTACTGCTCTCGATTTTCTGGCTGATGCACATACACGCCTTCGTTGATACGGAAGGTCTGCGGCGCGCCATACGCCTTCTCCATAAGCGAACGCAGTTTGCCCTTCAGCGATGAACCGGGAATGTAGGGCTGATTGGTGCGCGGGTTGCGAATGACCGGCTTATCGAGACCGCCGATCTCAAGGCTGCCAGCCGCGCCGCCGATGTGCAGACCGGTCAGCAATTCAATCTCGGCGTGGAGAAAAACCCGTCCGTGCAGGGTCACAGCGCGGGGGGTTGATGAGGCAGGCATCGTCATTGCGGTGTCCTCCTTCCTTCGCTTAGCTTGCGCGGCCACCGTAGCGGCGGTGATAGGCCAGAATCGCTTCAAACAGATCGACGAAGACGTGGAACCGGCGGGCATCATCACCGATCAGATCGATAGCATCCGCGAGCGTATCGGTCAGATCGCGCAGCGCTTGATTATTGAAACGCCCGGTTTGATACGCCATCTTCGGCTTCAACATGAGCAGTCGGCGCTGCACCGCGACCGAGAGCGCGCGCTGATCTGGCAACACCTCCTGCTCAATCGAGCGCACCTCACCGAAGATGTTACGGATTTGCGAGGTGGTCAGCCCGCGCGACAGATGCCGTCCAAGCCGATCCGCTTCGCTGACCAGCAGGGCGATCGCCTCCGGCGTGTCGTCGGTAATAATCTTGTCCAAGGTCTCTTTACTGATGCGAGCCGATTGCGACGTTCCGGTCGATTGGCGATACATCATCAACTTCCTCCTTTCAACTCAGCTACGGTCATCAGCGCCACGAAGCAGCAATTGCGTCCAGCGCGCGGCCAGGCCGGCAATGACGATGGCGCGGCTCTTCATCGCCTGAGCGCTCAACAGGTGATCGCGCAGGCGTTCGATCTGCTGGCGCAGATTGCCCGAACGCTCGGCCAGGCGGGTAAGCTGATAGGCGCCCTGCCAGACCCACGGCCCCACCGTCAGTTGCGCGCTGCCCGTCCGGTTGTAGCGCATACCGGCGCGCATGGCCAACGTTTGCAACGTGATCAGCAGGGCGCGCGGCGCGCCGCGCCGGATCAGGTCGCGCAACTCGTCTCGCCACCGGCGGGCCTGTTCAAACTCGCTCCAGCCCATAGTCTGGCCAAGGAAGGTAATCGCGTCTTTGGCGCGCCCATCGGCATGAATGTGCGATTTGGCCGCTTCCAGAGCGGCGCCGGCATCTTCTGCCGCCTGGTAGAGCGGATAGCCGGCGCGGTGCAGGGTGATCCCAGCCGAGACGCTAACCGGTGGCAGCGAGGCAGACGCCGAAGCGCCGGTCACATAACGGATGAAATCATTGCGGATCGCAAGCGCCAGCTCCGGCATCAGATGCCAGGAACCGACCAGAAATAGATCGTCGCCGCCGCTGTAGACGGC
>FWPV01017190.1_pt1 | contig 10063 bp, 8 predicted proteins | sample 2228371 | NCBI WGS metagenome assembly FWPV01 (sample SAMEA103939776, study PRJEB20133) | metagenome
GACCACGTTGCCCAATACGTCGTTGCTCACCTCGCCCCGCCGGGTCAGGTCACCGCGAGCAATCTCGGTAGCGATTTCCAGGAATTGCCTCACATTCTGCTGTAGCCGCAAGCCGCGCTGACGCTCTTGCTCCTGCTGCTCAATTAGGCTGCGCAGAGTTAGAATGGACTGGTTAAGGGTTTTGCCCACCAAGCCCAGCTCGTCGTTGGAGCGCAGGCGTACCAGGGTGGAAAGGTTGCCCTCTCCTAGCTGCTGGGCTGTTTTTGTCAACTCACGCACGGGTGCCAGAATAGAGTTGAGCGTGCCCACAATCAGCCAGAGCGAAAGCACCAGTGCCGAGATCACGATGAAAAAGCTAAGTACCTGATTGTTTACCAGTTGCCCCAGGCGCTTGTCGAGTACGATGCCAAGTTGCGACAAACCTGTGCCATACAGTGCAAAGTAAGCATCTATGGGGCGACTCAGTTGCTCGTAGTACAGGATTGGCTCGAGGGTTAACCGTTTGCTCAGAACCTCCCGCCGGGTCAGGTCGGCAGCAGACTCGGTGATGGCCTTAGCCGAGTTCACTCGCTCACTCAAGGTATTGTCCAGGATAGAATTGGTAGTGAGCGTGTTTTGCACGGCCCTCTCGAGTGGGGCCGTTAGGGAAGCGACCTCACCCAGGTTGATGCCACGATTGGCCAACGATGCCAACAGACCGCTGAGCCGTTTTTCCTGCTCGGCGTTTAGCTTTTTGGATTGCAACGCCGTGGTGCCTATGCCCTGAATCTGGCTAAGGGCTTCCATGACGGGTGGTAAGCGATAAACCACGGTGTCAACCAACCAGTAGCTTTGCGGGGTGGGATCAAGCAGTAGGTTTGAGCCGGTTGCAATTTTTTCGTTTAGGCGGAAAAGTTGTTGAATCAAGCGAGTGTGCTCAAGAAAACTTTGGGAGTCCCCATGGCTTAGGGCTTGTAGGAGGTTCCAGCTTCCCCTGATGGCCTCTAAATCCTTTGAGAGCTCGAATGGATCGCCTTCGGCACGGTTGGCTTGCTCTAGTAACAACAGATTGCGTTGTATCTCCTCGGCTTTTTTGCTGCGCGGGATAGCCAGATCCTGGTTGCCCGACAATACTGCTGCACTCATCCCGCGGTGTTCGGCAATGGCTTTGATCAAGCCGCTGGTGCTCTGCAAGAACAATACCCCTCGCTTCTCTGCGCGTACAAAGTTGATGTCGCTGCGTTGCTCAAAAACCAGCGAGAACATCAGGTAAAAGATAGGGAACAACAGTGGAATAACCAGGAGTGCGAGCTTGTAAGGGATGGGAAGATTTCCCAAAAACCCCGTGTTGGACGCTTCTAACAACTCAGCATCTACCCGCACCGTGCGGCTCTGGGCTCCAAGTAGCCCTAATTCTTTGATCTCTACCTCGCGGAAGTTACTTTGCAAAGCCATAAAAAGTCCTTGGTTACGGCAACCGGAAGCGGGTCAGGCTCTGGCTCAGTTGCTGTGCCAGGGCTTGCAACTCCTCGGCAGTCTGGCGGCCTTTGCGGCTTTCCTCGTCGGTCTGGAGGGCGGTGTTGTAGATGTCTTGTACCACGCCTGTTACTTCTTCCACCCGGTTCACCTGCTCCTGGGCAGCCTGGGTTACATAACGAGCAGCATCTGCAGACTGTTGAGCCAGGATGGCGATTTGTTCCAGTTTGCTTCCGGCCTCGGTAGCGATACGGTAGCCTTGCTCCACCTCACGGGTACCCCCTTCTACCGAGATCACCACACCCTGAATCTCGGTCTGGATGCCCTTAACCAGCAGGCTGACCCGCTGGGCTGCGCGGGCCGAGTCCTCGGCCAGCTTGCGTACCTGGTCGGCCACCACCGCAAAACGAGCCCCGGCCTCACCAGCCCCTGCGGCCTCAATGGCTGCGTTCAGGGCCAGCAGGTTGGTTTGCTTGGCAATGCGAGAGATGGTGTCGACCACTTCGGAAATCTCCAGGGAGCGATCGGAGAGACCCTTAATGCTCTTGGAAATGCTCTGTACCTCCCGACGGATGTTTTGCATGCCGCTCAGGGTGTTTTGCACTGCATCCTTGCCTTCCAAGGCGGCTTCTTTAGCCTGCATAACCAGACCGGTGCCCTGGGCGATCTGGTTGGCCATGTTGCGGATGGTTTCGGTTGTATCCAGCGCTTCGATGCGGGCTCTGGCCGAAAGCTCTGCCTGCGATTCGGCTTTTTCCAGCACGCTGCCTGAGCTCTGGGCCATCTGTGATGCGCCCTGGTTCACCATCTCAGTAGCTGCTTGTACTTGTTTGAGGAGGTAGGCAATCTCTTCAACCGTCAGGTTTACCGCATCTACTACGTTGCCCAGCACATCCTCGGTCACACGCCCGCGCTTGGTCAGGTCGCCTTGGGCAATGTCCATGGCAACGTTCAGGAAAGCTCCGATGTTTTCTTGCAGGAGCTGGCTCTGGCGCAACTGCTCGGCGTCGGCTTCGGCCTTGGCCTTGAGCTGCAGGGTGGTCTCGTTGAAGGTGCGGGCCAGCGAGCCCAGCTCGTCGGAGGACTGCACCGGCACCTGCACCCCCAGGTCGCCCTTGCGCAAGCGGACTGAGGCGGCGAACAACTGCCCCACGGGGCTGGTAATCGAGCGAGCTACCGACCCAATCAGACCGAAAGTGAGGGCCAGGGCCAGGGCAAAGAGCACAAAGGTGATGAGCTGGCTTCGCTGGAGGAAGAAAATCCGCTCTTCCAGCAGGTTGTCGAGCTGGGCCAATGCGGCAAAACCATAGTTGTCCAGGCTATCGACGGCAGCGCCAAACGCCGTGTCATATTCGCGCGCCGAAAAGCTCAAGCGAGTGGGGGCCACGATTTCGTTGATGGCGAGCACGTAGGCTTCGCGGGTTAGACCTTCAGCCTTGTTCAGGGTTTCGCTCAGTGCAGCGCCTGCTGTGGGGTTTTTCTGGGTCACAAACTCGAGGTGCTGTTTCAGCTCCGCCATGCTGCGCCCGATTTTTACAGCCAGGGCATTTACCTCGGCACGCTCGTAGGCATTCGCCGAACGCTTGTTGAGCGCACTTAGCCCCAGTGTGTGCAGTCGATCAAGGTCCTCGCGCAAGCTGGGGATGCTAAAGACAATCGACTGCATCAAATAGGAGGTATCAACCTCGGGGTCGAGTACCAGTTGCGAGTTGTTGCCTACCGCCACGATGAGCTTTTGTATATCCAGTATCAAGGAGGCGTGTTCCTCGAAGTTGCTGATGGAGTCCATGCTCAGCGCTTGAGCTTTTAGCCGGTTCCAGCTTTGCCGCAGGGTGGCGATCTGCTCGCTGACGCCCATCTTGCCTTTCAGTTTCTGGTCGAAGGTGCTGAGGGCCTCGAGGGCTGCATCTACTTCGGCAGCTTTTTGCTGTACTTCATCACGGCTGCCCTGGCCGCTCAGGAACTGATCTATGCTTCGGCGGTGTTGCCCGACCTGCACCAAGCTTTCGTAGAGCTTGCTAACATACTGGGTTCCGTCGGCCTCGTTCCAAGCATAGTTGATGCGGTATTGCTGGTTAGCGTGAAGTGAGGCGATCAAGACGAATACTGGCACCAAAAAAGTGATGCTGATGAGCAGCAGCTTCTGCCAGATTTTGAGCGATCCCAGCAGGCCACCGGCCTTTAGCATCTTGGTTGGGGCTGCTGGGGTGGGGCGACGAGTGGGTCGAACAGCGGTTTTGCTGCTGCGGCGGGTCATGCTTCGGCCTCCTGGGGTTGGTCTGCGGAGGTCTCGAGTAGCGAGGTCAGGAACATGGGCAGGCCCACCACCGCAATGGCCAGTAGCAAGAAGATGTTGAGCGAGAACAGGTTGCCACTGGCCACCATGGCGTGAATCTCCTCAGTACCCGTTCCGGTGAACCGAGCGGCCAGCATGGCAGTGTAGTGCATGAACGGAATAGCCGAGCCGGTAATAATCGCGGTAATCAGGTGGCGGAAAGGAACCAGATTGAAAGCCGGGCTGGTCAGTGTCCAGATGCCGAAAGTGCCCAGCGCTACTGCAACCAGTACCGACACAGCAACCATCGCCAGGTCGAAGGTCAGCTTGGCATCCAGGCGCATGGCGAACATGCCCACATAGTGCATGACACCGATGCCTGCGCCCAGAAAAAAGCCGGAACCCAGCACCTGGGAGAGGCTTACGTTGGGCTTGCTGACCAACTGGAAGGCCACAGCAGCTCCGAAAATGGCAAAGAACACCGAGATCAGGGTGAGGAGTGGGTCGTAGGCCACCACCATATTGAGCTGGAGGGCGGTCATGGCGATGAAGTGCATCGCCCATACCCCCAGCCCAAAGGTGGCTGCGCCCAGCCACAGCCAACCTTTGCCGGCGTTAGCCTGCCGCAGACGGTTGATGATGGCCAGCGCCGCATAGGCTGCGAAGATTGCGACCAGAAACGAAGCCCCCACCAGCAGGGGATCGTGGTTCATGGGAAGATGTGTTTGCTCCATTTGCTTGACTCCTTATGGATATGAGACCCAACACCTACTTGAAGTGAAGGTAGCTTAGGCTTGTGGTACGGCTCTGCCAGGGATGGCCGGCACCTGTACTGGCGAAGACATTTGTACCGAGAGGTGTGCGAAGAGGTTGCGAACCTCGAGGATTTGCACGCTTTTGCCATCCTCCTCCAGAACACCACTGAACAGTGGGTCTGGGCTGGGGGCAATCCAGGCACCGCTCAGATTGGTGCGCAGCCCGACCACTTCGTCGATCATGAAAGCCAGTGGTTGCCCTTCGAACTCGAGCAAAGCCGCAATGCCAGAACCTGCCGGTGCGATTTGCAAAGTGTTGCTCAGATCGAACACCGGCACAATCTGGCCCTGGTTGCTCAGAAGTCCCAGCAAGGGCGCAGGGGCCAACGGGACGGGGGTGGGCTGGGTCACCTCCAGGACTTCTTTTAAAGCTTTGGGATCCACCCCAAGAAAAGTGCTACCTAAGCGCAGCACCCAAATCTTGCCGACCGTGGTATTCATCATGGCTTTAGTCCTGTCGTACTGAGTGGGTTATGCTGCAATGGGTTGGGTCGGATTCCGCTTAGAGAAGCTCCTGGACTGCTTTACGCAAAGCCTCTGGGGTGTAGGGCTTGGTCAGGTAGCCATTGGCCCCCTGGCGTTTGCCCCACTCGATGTCGGTAGGCTCGCCCTTAGAGCTAATGACCAGTACCGGGATGTTTTTGGTGCTTTCATTCCGGCGCAGCGAGCGCAATACCTCGTAGCCGTTGCGTCCCGGCATCACCACATCCAGCAACACAGCATCCGGCTTTTCGGCCTCGATCCGCTGTTCTACGTTCTCACTGCCCTGGTAAAGCACAACCTGATGGAACTGCGAGAGCGAGTGTTCGATGAGTTTGAGGTCTGCCAGAGAGTCGTCTACCGCGATGAGTTTTGCCATATTTCCCTCCGTGTTTGCGGGCGGAGGCACGGATGACTGCTGGGAAGTATTGCCGCCCGCACGTAACCCCAAGTTATGCGAAGCGTTACGCACCCCCTGTGATGGATGCACGACCTTAGGGTATCCAGGCGTTACGTGTGAATACCCCCAAATGGGGGTGTAACTTTGTAATGACATATAAAGCCTGCCCAACCAAAGGCGTCTTTGCGAATAGCTGATCGGATATGAGGCAGTTCGGCTTAAGCCACCGATGATTGTGCCATGTTGGCCTGCAGTCCCCTCGCCATGACATGCTCGATGGGCCTGATACGCTTGATGCAGGGGGGCTTGTTGGCTATGTGCCGGCCTTAAGCTGATGTGACTGTACATCTGAGGTTGGTATAAGGGGATAAAAGTCCCTGGTGCAAGAGCCTGAAACGCTATAGCATAATCTTGAAAGCAGGAAAGTCGGTAACGGGTTTCCTGCTTCCGACCCCAGCAGCCTCGTCCGAAAGGAAAGGTTGCTGGGCTTTTTTTCCGAGGAGGTTACCGTGTTTAAAAACATCCTGCTGGCCTTTGATGGTTCTGCTCATGCCCAGAAGGCAGCCCGCCTGGCTGCCGACCTTGCTCGGCAGTATGGGGCGCAGTATGGGGCCAACTTGTACGTGGTGCATACCTATGATCCGGCCCCGGACTATCTGGGTGAGCCCTACCTGCAAGAGGTAATCTCCAAGCGAACCGAAGCTGCAGATTGGGTCATCGAGCAAGCCAAAACGTGGCTGGGTGAGCTGCCGCAACTGGAAACCGAGGTACTGGAAGGGCCCCCGGCAGAGGCCATTCTGAGGGTTGCGCAGGTGCGACAGGTTGACTTAATTGTGATGGGAACCCGTGGCCTGGGACAGCTGAGTGGCCTGCTGCTGGGTAGCCAGAGCCAGAAGGTGCTGACCCATGCCCAGTGCCCGGTATTGCTGGTTCGCTAAGAGGACACAAAGCCCATAGCGGGAAGCTAGGCTATGGTTAGGGCTACTGGGGCTTGTCCTGGAGGTGGGCTATGTTCAAAAAAGTGCTCGTCGCTACCGATTTTTCGCCTTGCGCACAGCGTGCATTGGAGCTGGCTCGCACACACTTTCCACAAGCAGAGCTTCGCGTACTGCACGTGGTTACAGAAGACTCGCCCTTCACCGCTACTGAGGCTTTGCTCGAGCTCGAGATGCTGGTCTCGGATGCCTGGAAAGGGGAGAGCAGCTTACCTGGTCACGAGGTCGTGCAGGGGACTCCTGCCCAACAGGTAGTGGAGTCGGCTAAAGCCTGGGGGGCTGACCTGATTGTGATGGGGGTCAGTGGCCAGGGGGGTCGGGGCCTGGGTTCGGTGGCCGAAGGAGTGGTGCAGTCTTCAACAATCCCCGTTCTGACAGTTAAGGGTTAAGCTTTCTGGATGCTTAACTCTTCAGACCCAGACGAGCTTTGAGATTGATTTTTCCACCAAAAAAACTTGGGGTTCGCTATCAACTGCCTGGGGCAATTCCCAGGCTCGCTATGGAATAGAAGCTTGTTTGCAGCAAAGGAGCTGGAGGTTCACTATGAAAGCCAGCGAGATGCCCTCGAGAGGCTTTCAAACGATTTATCTGGCCAACGCGCTGCTATCGCTGGCCGATGGTTTCTATTACCCGTTTTTGATTGCCTTCTTGTACGAGATGGAGGGCATTGTGGCTGCGGGGGTGGGACTGGGTATCATCACCGCGATGGATTCGCTGGGCTCATATTTTGTGGGGAGCCTGGTGGATCGCTACGGACGCAAACCCTTTTTACTGGTCAGTGCGGCCCTGAGTGCGGGGGTTTATTTGGCCTATCCGCTATGCCAGTATCTATCGGTTCCCTGGTTGTATGGGGTACTGGTACTGGTGCTCATGCTGGATGGTCTGACCGATGGTTTTTGGGACACCATCGAGGCGGTGTATCTGGGAGATATCACCCGTCGGGCTTTCCGGGGCCGCAGCATGGGCAGCTACTGGGGGATGGGCGGCATCATTTTTGGCGTTGCCATGATGGCCGCCGGCTGGGTGGGGATTCACCTGAGCTTCCTGGCGGTGGCGTTGGGAGTGGTGGTGGTGTATCTCCTGGGGATTGGGGTGTTGCTGAACCTCGAGGAGTCGCATTCGGCCTGAAATGGCTGCAAATTGGCTCGAGGGCTAACCCAGCCGATGACGCAACTCGAGGGCTTCGCCTCTTATCTGTTCGGTTTGTTGAACTTGGGCCAAGGTGGTATCGCGGCTACTCTCCAGCCGGGCGCAGGGAGTGCGGTACAGGTTGTTGAAGCGTTCGTGGCTACGCTGAATCTCGGCGTCGAGTGTTTCACGCAGGGCCCGCTCGAGGGTGCCATGCAACTCGGCCAGCCGTTCGCGCAAGCGGGTTTTGGCGACCTCTTTGCGCCGGGGCAAGATGGAGGTAGCCAGAATGGCCCCAAACACGGTGGCAAAAATACCCAGAATATCGAAGGCAATTTTCTGTGCTACCAGCAGGATGGTTAATCCCAGGCCCATTACCCCTACTTCAGCCAGAGCGGTGCCGCGCAGACTCTCCTGTATGAAATCGCGCAATTGAATGGCTTCGGACTCGGCATCGAAGGAGCGCAGGGCTTCTTCCAGGTTCCCCGCAATGGTACGCGCTTCCGTGCCGACCTGCTCGGTCTGGCGCAGGCCGGGGGCTTCCCGCAATAGCGACAGCGCGTCTTCGAGCAGTTCGCGGTCGCGCTTGGCCAGCCAGTTCATGGCTTCCAGCACCCGGCGCTCGATGTCCTGGTTGGCTCCCTTGACCACGTCATCAATAAAACTTTGCTTGAGTTTGCTAGATTGCATCAGCTCGAGAAACCGGGAGAAGCGCACCTTCTCGTCCAGCCAGCGCTCACCCCGGCTGCGCACCTCGTCGATGGCCTTCAGCGCCAGCGCGACCTGCCCGGCGAAGTCCCGGCGGGTGCGCTCTTCATGTCGCTTTAGTAAGCTGTCGAGTTCGCGGCAGATCGCAAGCTGCTTCTCGGCTTCTTTGAGCCTGGTTTCCAGGACGGGCTTGGCCTCTTCGGTCAGCCGCACCAGCACCCCCAGGGGTGAACCCAGCTTGAGGCGGGCCGCCTCATGAGCGAGTACCTCCCGGATGTGGGCCTCGAGCTCAGGAATATGGCTACGGTGCACCTCGCCTTGCCGTGCCCGCCGGGCCGATACCGCAAAGATGGGAGGAACCTGTCCCAGGGTCCGGTCGGCGCCTTTCTGTACAAACTCGAGCACTTGCTGTAGCTCGGCTTCGGTCAGCAGGTCCATCTTGTTGATGATGAGCACCACTTTCTTGCCCCAGGCCCGAATGAAATCAAGGAAGTCTGCTTCGGACTGGGTGAAGGGTCGATCGGCACTGGTCACAAATAAAATCAGGTCGGCGCGCGGTAGAAACTTCTGGGTCAAGACCTGATGATGTTGCAGGATGGCATTGGTGCCGGGGGTGTCTACCAGCCGCACATCCTTGAGGAGTGGATGGGGCAACTGAATCAACACCAGCTCAGGGGACTGTGGCTGTAGTCTGGGTTCTGGCCCATAGCCAATCAGATTGATGCGGTCGGTGGTGGGTGTCACGCCTTCCTTCAAAAAGTCGCCCCCCAAAAGCGCATTGAGCAACGACGACTTGCCACTGTTGAATTCGCCCGCCACCACAAGCAAAAAGGGGCCGTCCAGATCCAGCAGGGCTTGCTTGAGTGGTTCGGTTTCGATACCTGCTCGAGCCAATGCTTCCAGCCCTCTGGTTAGCAACGCACGTACATCCTGGGCGAGGGCCAATGTTTGAGAATCCAACATGTTGAGTATTCTATCGCAGCGCGATTTTGCCAGTGCTCCATACCTTGTAGAAGGGCTCATTGGCTAAAGCGCTCAGGAATCTCCTTTTTAACACGTGTCAGTACATAGACTTGACGGCTACTTTGCCCAACTTAATGTCTTTCCTAAAAGCAATGGCCCATTAAAGCCGAACCTGTTGTACGAAACTTTTGCCCGAACCCTGCATTTCAGGTCTTCGATGCTCCTTGGTAGCAGACTGGGTGGATGCTTTTTGCTTTGCCTGTTCTTGGCTGAAGCTGTTGATAGAGTAAAAGTTATATAGGTGTTTTCTCTCGATAAATACGGCATAAAACGTATGTTGCTAACTCGAGTTGCTCGAGTCTAAAGAAATACCGACGACCACTTTGCCAGTTGCTGGCGCAATTGATTAAGATTTATTGGTGGTAATTTCAAGGATGAAAAAACACGATAACAAAGGCAAAAATCGACTTTTGCGATAGGCCTCGAGCGAATCGAAAATTCACCCACCGGTTGTATTTGACGCACAAAAATTACACAACATGTAGTACAATTGCCAATAGTGGAGAAACAATCCAACAGCAACACCGTCCACATCTCGCACAATGCCGAAAACCTGGCTATGTGCAATGGGCGAATCATCCGCTGGATAGCGCATGATTCGAGGGTTTCTGCTGCGATGGCTCCACTCTGAACTAAGGAGGAATTTACATGCCTGAACAACCAAAAGCCCCAACTGCTAAGAAGCCCGCCGCCAAGAAGCCTGCTGCCAAGCCTGCCGCTAAGGCTGCTGCCAAACCCGCCGCTAAGAAGCCTGCCGCGAAAGCTGCTGCCAAGCCTGCCGCTA
>FWPV01013288.1_pt1 | contig 10057 bp, 8 predicted proteins | sample 2228371 | NCBI WGS metagenome assembly FWPV01 (sample SAMEA103939776, study PRJEB20133) | metagenome
GGTGGCGATCAGCAACTGGTCGAACGGAAAGCTCCGTCCGTCGTACAGCGTCACGGTGCGTGCAGCGGTGTCCACGGCGCGGGCACGGCCCGCAACGCGTTCGATGCCCAGCCGCTCGTAGTGGTCGGCCCCTTTGCGCAGATAGGTGCCCGGCTCACCGATTTGGCCGATGAGCAGATAGGGGATGGCCATGCGCGAATACGGCGGATGCGGCTCGTCACCCACCAGGGTAATGCGGTCGAGCGGCGCGTGCTTGCGGATCGTCTCGGCGGCGATCACACCGGCGGGCCCAGCGCCCAGGATGACGTGATGGGTCATGGTTTGCGTATGTGAGCAGGGAAATATGCAGAGCAATGGTCAGCGCTGGGGCTGCCGCTCACGCCGATGGGCGCGGCGGCCGCGCGACCACGAAGCCGGTCAACCGGCCCGGTGCCGGCCCATGCCGTCGGAGCGCTCAACCCAAACCCAATCGCGCCAGCGTCTCAGCCGTCGGCCGCCCCTCGCTGTCCCAGCCCCGCACCTCGTAGTACTTGGGCAACATCTCGGGCAGCTTGTTCACCAAGCCTTTGGCTGGCCCGGTCTTAGCCGGCTCGGTCAACAGGCGCGGCGGTAGCGTGTCGTCCTTGGCGGTGAAGCCGGCCGCGTTGTTGAACGCGCGCTCCATGTTCCAGATGCGCTCGCCGATCTTTTGCAGCTCCTCCACCGTGAACTCTTCCCCGCAGGCCGCGGCCACCTGGGGCGCGACGTCGGCCAGCGTCCAGGCAAAGCTGGTGAAGATGCAGATGCCCGCCGAGTCGAACGCGGCGGTGGCGTCCTGGAAGGCCTTGACCAGCTCGGGCTTGCCGTCGGTGACGTGCGGGTCGGTCTTGACCGGAATGCCCAGCACTTCGGAGGCCACCGTGTAGCCACGCAGGTGGCAGGCACCGCGGTTGCTGGTGGCGTAGGCCAGGCCCATGCCTTGGATGCCGCGGCTGTCGTAGGCCGGGAATTCCTGCCCCTTGACGCTCATCGACAACTCGGGGTGGCCGTACTTCTCGCACAGGCGCTTGGAGCCCAGACCGATGTCCTTGCCAAAGCCGATGCCGTTGGCGGTCATGTCGGCCAGCTCGCACAGCGCGCGGGCCGACCCGAACGGTGCCTCGATGCCGATCTGCTCCTTGGTCAGCACGCCCAGCTCGTACAGCTCCATCACCGCGCCCACGGTGGCACCGAAGCTGATCGGGTCCATGCCATGCTCATTGCAGATCAGGTTCGCGTACTGCAGCGCCTCCAGGTCATTGACGCCATTGGCCGCACCCAGCGCCCAAGCGGCTTCGTACTCCAAGCCGCCGCTGGCACCCCAGTACTGCGGCTTGTTTTGCACGCTGAAGTGGGTTTCATCGATCTTGCTGATGCGCCCGCAGGCGATGGTGCAACCGAAGCACGCCTGATTGGTGACGAGGTGCGTCTTGCCATCGGTGGGGCGTGGCGTGAGCATCGCCTCGGCCGAGATGTCCTTGGCCCCTTCGAACTGCACGTCGCGGTGGTTGCGCGTGGGCAGCGCCCCAATTTCGTTGATGACGTTCATCAGCACCTGGGTGCCGTACTTCGGCAGCCCCTGGCCGGTGACGGCGTTGTCGGCCAGCACCTTCTTGGCGGCGCGGGTGGCGGACATGAAGGCTTTCGGATCACGCACGTTGCCCACGCCCTTGGTGCCGCGCACGGCAATGGCCTTGAGGTTCTTGCTGCCGGCCACCGCGCCCACGCCCGAGCGGCCCGCCGCGCGGTGCAGATCGTTGACCACACAGGCAAACAACACTTGGTTTTCGCCGGCACGGCCAATGCTGGAAATCCGCAGCAGCGGATCCTGCAAGCTGGTCTTGAGCGTCTCTTCGGTCTCCCACACCGACTTGCCCCACAGGTGCGAGGCATCGCGCAGCTCGGCCACGTCGTCGTTGATGTAGAGGTACACCGGCGTGGGCGAGCGGCCCTCGAAAATGACCATGTCCCAGCCGGCAGCCTTCAGCTCTGCCCCCCAATAGCCGCCCGAGTTGGAGCAGGCAATCGCCCCCGTCAGCGGTCCCTTGGTGATCACGGTGTAACGCCCGCCGGTGGAAGCCAGCGTCCCGGTCAGGGGACCGGTGGCCCAGATGATCTTGTTGTCTGGCGAGAGCGGATCGACCTTGGGATCGACTTCCTCCACCAAGTATTTGCTGCCCAACCCGCGCGAGCCCAGATACTGGCGCGCCCAGGTCATGTTCAGCGGTTCGGCCGTGCAGGTGCCAGCCGTCAGATTCACTCGCAGCAGTTTTCCAGCCCAAGCCATGGTCGTGCTCCTGATTTCGCGGTTCAGGCCGCCGCAGGCTGGTTGCCCAGCTTGTCGGCCCATTGCTGCATCCTGGACAGCCCCGTCCAGTTGGCGTCGATGAAGGTGATGGCTCCCGTCGGGCAAGCCTCGGCGCAGGCCGGCTCGCCCCCGCACAAGTCGCACTTCTGCACCTTGCCGGTTTCCTGCACGTAATTGATGGTGCCAAACGGGCAGGCGATGGTACACACCTTGCAGCCCACACACGTGGTCTCATTGACCACCTTGGCACCGGTGGCCTTGTCCACGGTGATCGCCTCTACCGGACAGGCATGCAGGCACCACGCCTCGTCGCACTGGGTACAGGTGTAGGGCACCTTGCGCCCGGTGTGGTGGAAGTCGAACACCTTGATGCGCGACTTGGCGGTGGCGAAAACGCCGTAGTTCTCGTACGAGCACGCCATCTCGCACGACAGACAGCCCGTGCACTTGGCCGGGTCGATGTGCAGCACTTTTTGCATGCGTGGTCTCCTGGTGATAGCCCTGGCCTTTGCACCGGACTCTGCCAGCCGGTGCGATGCCTGTTGCGCATTCATTGTTCTGCAGCACGCCCGCGTGGGCACTAGGGATAACCCGGACGACGCACCACCAAGACCCGGAAATTCTCAAATTGCGACATCTGCCGCCGGTTGCCGGGCGGTGGCACTGCCGCTAGCATTGCGCCATGGCTGCACCCGCCGCCGCGCCCGCCGGGGCGTGCGGCAGAACGTCCCCCATAAGACGGCCACGAGGAGACAGGCGTGCCCCCGACCCCCGACGGTGAGATGGCTGTCGCGCCCGCCGCAGCGACGCCCCCCCGCATCGCCGCCATCGAAAACGCGCGGCGGCATTGGCTGATGGACCGCAATACCGACGCGGTGGCTTCCCCCATCGAGCCGTGGATCGTCGCGTCGTGGCAGCGCTGCCTGGCGCGTGGGCGCCACCCGCGCGAGCGCGTGGTGTTCGAGGCCGTCAGCAGTGCCGCCATGCGCCGTGCCCTGGAGGCCAACCACGACCTGCGCGCGGCGGCCGGGCCGGTCATCTCGCGTACGCTGGGGCGCGCCATGGCCGACACCGGCTACTTCGCGCTGCTGACCGATGCCGATGGCATCGTCATCGACGTGCATGGCCCGGTCGATCGCTCCAACCCGCACGCGCAGGCCATTGCGCGCGTCGGGGTGGACTTGTCCGAAGCCGCGGTGGGCACCACTGCCATCGGTGCCGCCTTGGCGGAACAGATACCGGTATGGCTGCACCGGGGCGAGCATTTCTTCGACGACACCGCGGTGTACAGCTGCGCCGGGGCTCCGGTGTTCGGTCCCGACGGGCGTTGTGTGGGCATGCTGGACCTGACCGGCGTGCTGACCCCCGAACGGCGGGCGCTGCGCCATTTGGTCAGCGTCACCGTGCGCCGCATCGAAGCCGCGCTGGTGCTGCGCCAGCCGCACGCGCTGACCCTGCGGCTGGCCTGGCCCGGCCAGCTGCCCGGCGACGACGATGATGGCCTGCTGACCCTGGACGCCGACGGCCGCATCGTGGGCTGCAACCGCAGCGCGGCCGATATGTTGGACCTGCACCCGAGCGCGGACCGCTGGCCACACTCGGAAGACATCTTCGCCGTGCCCGTGGGTGAACTGTTCGACGCTGCCCGCCAGGCGCGTGGCCCGCGTGAAGTGCCCACCTGGGCGGGCTTGCGCGTGCACGTCCTGGCGCGCCTGTCGGAAACCGACACACCGGATGGCAGCACCGCCCTGCCGCTGAAGGACCACGAAACGGCGCTGATCCGGCAAGCCGTGGCCCAGGCAGGCGGCAACGTGGCCGAAGCCGCCCGTCGCCTGGGCATCAGCCGCGCGACGGTGTACCGCAAGCTGGCGCGGCGTTGAGGCTCCCCGCGCCGACACCGCACGGCAAGGAGCGCGGAGCAACGGTTGCGGGAGGACAAAGCGGTCGAGAGAACACCCGAAGCCTCATGCAAGGCAACGGGCGCAGCAAGCAACGGTTGCACGAGAGCCTTCGCGGACCACGGCACCGCGTCGCCGTCGCGGCAGCCGTCAGCGGTGCACGGCGGTGGGTTCGAACGGCCGCTGCCCATCAACGGTGAATGCCGCAATTGAGGCCTGCCCCTCGGGGCCGCTGAGCCAGTCGGCCAGGCGCAAAGCGGCCTGCGCGCGCACATGAGGATGGCGCTGCGGGTTGACCCGGATCAGGCTGTAGGGATTGGCCAGCCGCGCATCGCCCTGCACCAGCACGATCAGATCGGCACGGTTGCGAAAGGTCAGCCACGTGGCACGATCCGACAGCACATACGCGCCCAGCGCCGCCGCCATGTTCAGTGCCGGCCCCATGCCGCAGCCGCACTCGCGGTGCCACGGGGGCTGAGGCGCAACCCCCGCCTCTGTCCAGAAGCGCCGCTCCGCCTCGTGGGTGCCGCTGCGGTCGCCGCGCGAGACGAACAGCGCCCGCGTCTGCGCCAGCTGGCGCATGGCACGCAGGATGTCGTCTCCAGCGGCCCCTGCGGGGTCGTGACGCGGGCCAATCAACACGAAGTCATTGCGCATGATCTCGCGCCGGTCGATGCCATGGCCATCGGCCACGAAGCGCCGCTCTGCGGCCACATCGTGCACCAGCACCGCATCGGCGTCGCCCCGGCGAGCGATGTCCAGCGCCTGCCCCGTGCCCACCGCCACCACGCGCACCGCAATGCCGCTGGCTTGCCGAAAACGCGGCAGCAAGTGGTCGAACAGGCCCGACTGCGCCGTCGAGGTGGTCGAAGCCAGCGTCAGCACGTTGTCCGCCCGCGCCTGAGCGCGTGCCAATGGCGTGAACAACGCCTCCCCCGCTGCGGACGCGACGGTCGCCAGGCTCGATACCAGCGCCCGCCGCCGCGTCATGCCGCGCTGGGGCCGGGCGGTACCTTCAGCGACACCTTGCCCCGCTCGACGACGGCTGGCACCGCCGGCAATGGACCGGGATCCAGCAACACCCCTCATGGCAATTCCCCCTGCACGAAGGCGTGCGCGGCCGGTGACGTCCGCGCCAGCACATCGGGATCAAAGAATTCACGCACCGGCAGGTCGGCCAGCAAACGGCCGCGTTCCAGATACAGCACCCGGCTGGCCAACCGCCGCACCTGCCCCAAATGATGCGAACTGAACACCAGCGTCGTCTGTCCCGCGACATCGGCAGCAAAGGCCCGAATCAGCGCCTCCACCTCCTGCCGCGCCTGCGGATCCAGGCTCGCGGTGGGTTCGTCGAGCAGCCACAGCTGGGGCTGCTGCGCCCACGCGCGCGCCAGGGCCAGGCGCTGCTGTTCCCCGCCGGACAAGGTGCGCGCGCTGCGCTGGGCCAGCGCCTGCAGACCCACGCGCTGCAAGGCCTGCCATGCCTGCTGTCGCGCCACGCGCCAGCGCACGCCCTGAAGCCACAGCGCCAGCGCCACGTTGTGCAGTGCACTGGCGCGCAGCAGGTAAGGCTGTTGAAACACCAACGCGGCACGGCAAGCGTCGCCGCGCCGCAGCTCGCCCGACGTGGGCGCTTGCAGCCCCATCAGCACGCGCAGCAGCGTGCTTTTGCCGCTGCCATTGCTGCCCACCACGGCCACCCGCTCGCCGCGGCGAATCGCCAGGTCGATGCCCGACAGCGCCGACTCGCCCGTGCGCCAACGCACCCCCACGCCGCGCAGTTCGACCAGCCCGTTCACGCTGCGGTCTCCATGGCACGGCGAACCTGGAACGACCGGCTTGACCGCTGCGGTACGCGCCCCGTCCTCACGCCACCGCTCCCGCCGCTGCGTCACCTGCCGCGCGCTGCGTCCAGGCACGCAAGGCCGCCACACTGCCGTGCAGGGCCAGCACGACACCCAGCAGCACCACCCCCAAGCCCAGCGCCATGGGCAAATCGCCCTTGCTGGTCTCCAGCGCGATGGCGGTGGTCATCACCCGCGTGTAGCCCTCGATGTTGCCGCCCACGATCATCACCGCGCCCACCTCCGACACGGCGCGGCTGAACGCCACGATCACCACCGTGAGCAGCGCATGGCGTTCGTCCCACGCCAGCAGCACAGCACGCAGCAGGGTGCCCGCGCCCAGCGCACGCAGCTGCTCGCCCCAGGGGCGCTCCACCCCCTCCACCACCTGACGCGCCAGCCCGGCGGCAATGGGCACCACCAGAGCCGTTTGCGCCAGCACCATCGCCTCGAAAGAGAACAGCCAGCCCAGAAAGCCGAGCGGCCCGGCACGCGACAGCAGCAGGTACACCAGCAACCCCACCACCACCGACGGCACGGCCAGCAACGCGTGCAGCAGGGTCACCACCGCACCACGACCGGGGAAGCGTGCCACCGCCAGACACGCCCCCATCGGCAGCCCCAACGCACAGCCGAACACGGTGGCCAGGCCACTGACCGCCAGCGACCGGCCCACGATCGACCACAGGCCCGCCTCACCCGTCAGAATCAGATGCAGGGCCTGCTGCCACGCCGCCGTCCATGTCTCCATGGCGGCATATCGTAACGGGTCACCGGATCCCTCCCCGCCACCGCCACCGCCACCGCCACCGCCACCGCCACCGCCACCGTCACCGCCAGCGCGACCGCAGCCCCGTGCCCGGGCGGCCCTGTTCGGGCCAGACCTGCGCCGCAGGGCCTGATCGCTGACGGCGCGGCCAAATCGGGGGCCGGCCCCTTCAGAACAGCTCGCGCTCCGCCTCCAGGTAGGCCAGGCTGGTGTACTTGCCGATGTTGGACTCGAAGCCCAGCATCGTCTTGGCGCGCGCGGCCACGCGAGGATCTTTCAGCACCAGGTCTTTGGCCCGCTCCAGCGGAACACCGTTCTTGACCGCCTCCACACACGGCTCCCAGATGCCGCGCAGGAAAGTGCCGTAGTCCTTCAGCAACGCGCGGCTGCCGCGCCCGTGTCCCGGCCACCACACCTGATCCCCGGCCGTCTGCTGTAAGGCCTCGTAATACTTGAAGGTGCCGGGATAGGACCCGTCGTCGATGTTGGCGATGCGGTTTTCCATCGCGATGTCGCCCACGTAGGTCAGGCGATCTGGCAGCACCTCCACGCACAGGTCAGACGGCGTGTGCGCGCGCCCATAGTGGTGCATGCGCAGTGTCACGTCGCCAAAGGTGAACGTCTGCCCGTGCTGAACCGCGCGGTTGGGTGCTACCACCTTGGTTCCCATCGTGGCCTGGTTGGTCCAGCGCTCCATCAGACTGCGCCAGAGGTTGCCCTCAGCCCCCTTGATCTGCTCGATGGTGTGCGGCAGGGCATAGATGGGCAGCGACTCGCCGAACGCGTTGACGAAAGCGTGGTTGCCCAGCCAATGGTCGCCGTGGTAGTGGCTGTTGAAAATGGCCACCACCGGCTTGTCGGTCACGGTGCGAATCATGCGGATGGCCATTTCGCCGTGCTGCAACGAGCAGCCAGAATCGAGCACCACCACCCCTACCGAGGTCACCACGAAAATCACGTTCGCCATGACGCCGCGGTTTTCTGGTGTGGGAAAGCCATCGCGCGCGTAGATCAGCCACACGTGCGGACTGATCTGCTCGGGCCGGATGTCCGGCACCGGCGGGCCTTCGATGAAATCCTGCACCTGCTGCGCCAGCAGTCGCACCTCGGGCACGCTGGCCAGCGTCAGGCCGGCCGCCCCGGCCCCCAAACCCCAGCGCAACCAACGGCGCCGGGTCAGGCGGTATTCGATCATGATGTCGTCTCCCGCGGCATCCACCGCAACCATTCATCAGCATACAACGATGTTGACATTGTCCGCCGAGGGAAGCTGACTGTAAAGGCCCGGCCCCGGCCGAGCACCAAGTCGCGCTCCGCAGAGTTTTCCTGGTCAACCGTATCCCACTCGTATCGCCCGGCTGAAAGTACGCCATTTCCAGGCCCGTGGCGTTCTCCTGGGCCCTCGTGTCTCATCGCCGGCACAGCCCCGGCGAGCAAGCGCTGGCCGCCACGTTGCGTCGCCCGCCGTCACACCCCGGGTTGCAGCGTGACCGTGACCTCGCGCTCGGCCTCCCCCCGGCGCAGCGTCAGGCGGACGGTGTCGCCTACGCGGCGCTCATCTAACCGGCTCAACAGTCGGCTCACCGACGGCACCGGCTGGCCGTCGAGGGCAGTGATCACGTCCCCGGGCTCGATGCCGCCCGGCGTCACGCGTGCCCCCTGCAGTCCGGCCTTGTCCGCGGCCGAGCCCGGTGCCACCCCCAACACGTACACACCGGGCACGCCGGTGGCGGCGGCCAGGCGCTGATTCAGGCCCTCATCCACCTCGATGCCCAGCGCCGGGCGGATGTAGCGCCCGTGCTGGATGATTTGCGGCACGACCCGCATCACCGTGTCCACCGGCACGGCAAAGCCAATGCCGGCGCTGGCCCCCGAGGGACTGTAGATGGCGGTGTTGATGCCGATCAGTCGGCCAGCCGAGTCGAGCAGCGGACCGCCGGAGTTGCCCGGGTTGATGGCGGCGTCGGTCTGGATCAGATGTTCGATCGGCGGCCCACCCCGCTCGTTGGGCAGCGTGCGGTCCAGCGCCGATACGATGCCGGTGGTCAGCGTCCAGTCCAGACCAAACGGGTTGCCGATGGCGAACACCTTCTGCCCGACACGCAGGTCGTGGCTGGTGCCGATGGGCACCGGCGGCGGTCGCTTGAAGCCGACGCCGATGCGCAGCACGGCAATGTCGTGTGCGGGCGACGCCCCCACCAACGCGGCCTGGTAGTCGCGCCCGTCAGCCAGCCGCACCACGGCACCCGAAGCCCCCTCCACCACGTGGTAGTTGGTCACCACATGGCCCGCCTCGTCCCAGATGAAGCCCGAGCCGGTGCCGCGCGGCACCTCGAACACGTTGCGCGTCCAGAAGTCGCGCACGCGCTGCACGGTGCTGATGTACACCACCGAATCGCGCGCCTTCTCGAACAGTTCGATGGTGGTCTGCTCATCGGCCGCCAGGTCGCCGCGCGGGGTGATGGTGCGTGGCGTGGCTTCGGGCGCGGGCATCAACCAGGCTTGCAGCACCGGCGTCAGGTGCCACGCCCACATCAGCACCAGTATCGAGACGACGATGGTGAGCCAGCGGCGCAGAAATCGGTCGGGGCTTGTGGGATCGGAGGACATGGGGACAACGTGGAACTCGGGTCAGTCGCTGCGCACGCAGCGCTTCGACGGGCGGCGCCGGCGGCGCACGCCGGCGCGGACAAGCACTCGGGATGAATGATACGCGGCACCGGCGCGATGCTCGTCGGCCCGCTGGCCAGGGGACGTCCGCCCGTTGGCGTTTCCCACCGCCGCGCGGTACAGTCCCCATGCCGACACCGCCTCACGATGCGGTGGGCACCCCATCCGGGGCGCGCAGCCCTTGGGTGAGCGCGCGAATCTCGTCTTCCTCCAGCGTTTCGCGCTCCAGCAGCGCCTGCGCAGCGCGCTCCAGAATGTCGCGGTTGCCCTGCAGAATCGCCAGCGCGCGCTCGAACGCCCCCATCACGATGGCGCGGATGGCCGCATCGATGCGCGCCTGGGTGGATTCGGCCACCCGACACCCTCCGGCCACCGGCTCCGGCACATCCAGAAAGCGCGGGCGCTGCGCCTCGAACGCGATGTAGCCCAAATCCTCATCCATCCCATAGCGGGTCACCATGTCGCGCGCGATGTCGGTGGCGCGCGCCAGATCGTCGGCGGCACCGGTGGACAGTTCGCCGAACACCAGCTTTTCCGCCGCACGGCCCCC
>FWPV01017197.1_pt1 | contig 10057 bp, 15 predicted proteins | sample 2228371 | NCBI WGS metagenome assembly FWPV01 (sample SAMEA103939776, study PRJEB20133) | metagenome
TGGCCCGGACCCTGGTGGCCAACATGGTCACCGGCGTCAGCCAGGGCTTCACCCGGGTTATGGAAATCGTGGGCACCGGTTACAAGGTGGAGGCCAAGGGCCAAAGCCTGCTGTTCAGTTTGGGATATTCCCACCCGGTGGAATTTCCCCTGCCCGAGGGGATCACCGCCGAAGTGATGGACAAAGGCACCCGGTTCACCATCAAAGGGGTGGACAAGGAGCAACTCGGCCAGCTTGCCGCCAATATCCGGGCCCTCCGGCCCCCGGACGTTTACAAGGGCAAGGGGGTGCGCTACGCTGGCGAACGTCTGCGCCGCAAGGTGGGCAAGGCCGGCGGCCGGTAGGCGGGAAGCTGAAGGCTGGGAGCCGGTTGCGGCAGACAAATCCTTCTTCCGGGCGAGTTGTTTAAGAAAACCGGCTTGACAAAGAATGAAATCAGCCCTGATGAGCAATTAAAGGAAATTCGGCACCTTCGGCAACCAATAAGTTCAGGAAGCCTCAAGCCCAAAGCTCAACCCCCCGGGCTGCAGGCGCAGGACCGGAAGCTTGAGGCATCAAGGATCGGAATCATGAGCAAGATGAATCCCCGCAAGGTGATGCGGTTGAAACGCAAACGTCGCATCCGCAAAAAAATCCACGGCACCGCCGAGCGGCCCCGGCTGTCGGTCTTCCGCAGCGCCCGGCACATATACGCCCAGCTCATTGACGACCTCCGGGGAGTCACTTTGGCGGCGGCCGGCACCCTGTCTCCGGAAATCCGGGACAAGCTGGGGGGCCTGAAAAAGACCGCGGCCGCCCAGGAAGTGGGGAGACTGCTGGCCGAGAAGGCCAAGGAAAAGGGCATCGTCCGGGTGGTTTTCGACCGCAACGGCTTTCTCTACCACGGTCGGGTGAAGAGCCTGGCGGAGAGCTGCCGGGAGCACGGGCTGGTTTTTTAGCTGCGGGGGATGAGCGGAGGGCTGTGAGCTGGAAAAGCCCGGGACAAAGGGACGCCGATCAAGCAAGGTTTTGGCCGTACAAAGTAACAGGGAAGCGCTAGGGATTATTCAAGGGCTCAAAGGCCATGGCCCCGAGCTCGACGCGCCAAGCTCAAATTAGGAGGGCAGATTGTTCGAACCTGAGGCCTCAGAGATTCAACTGATCGATAAGGTGGTGAGCATCAACCGGGTCGCCAAGGTGGTCAAAGGCGGCCGCCGGTTTCGCTTCAGCGCCATCGTGGTGGTGGGGGACGGCCAGGGCAAGGTGGGGGCCGGTTTGGGCAAGGCCCAGGAAGTGCCGGAGGCCATCCGCAAGGCCATGGAGCGGGCCAAAAAGGAAATGATCAAGGTGCCTATCATCAACAACACCATCCCTTACCAGGTGGTGGGCGAGTTCGGTTCAGGCAAGGTGCTGCTCAGGCCGGCCGCGGAAGGCACCGGGGTCATCGCCGGGGGCCCGGTGCGGGCCGTAGTGGAAGTGGCCGGCATCAAAAATGTGCTTACCAAATGCCTGGGGTCCCACAACCCGCACAACGCGGTGAAAGCCACCATGGAGGCCTTGAAGCAACTGGCCGCTCCCGAGGAAGTGGCCGAGCGGCGCAACCGGCCTCTGGGGGAGCTGCTGGCATAAAGAGCGGTCACGTCATATGGCCACCGATGGCTGACTGCCTGGGGAAACAAAATGATCCTGGAAATCACCTTGAAAAAGAGTCCCATCGGCCGGGTGCCCTCGCATCGTAAAACGGTGAGGGCCTTGGGCCTGACCCGGATGAACCAAAGGGTGCGGCATAAAGAAACGCCGGCCATCCGGGGGATGGTCAATCAGGTGGATTATCTGTTGGAAGTGCGGCGTGTGCCGGAGGAAGAGGCCTGATATGCAGTTGAGTGACTTATTTCCGTCACCGGGCTCCCGTCACAAGAAAAAACGGGTGGGCCGGGGTCCGGGCTCCGGCTGGGGCAAGACCGCCGGGCGGGGCCACAAAGGGCAGAAATCCCGTTCCGGGGCCGGGTTCAAGCCCGGTTTTGAGGGGGGCCAGATGCCTTTGGTCCGGCGCATTCCCAAACGGGGCTTCCGGAATGAATTCAAGCGGGCCTGGGCTATCGTGAATTTGCGGGATTTGGCCCGCTTCCCGGCCGACAGCGTGGTGGACGAAGAAGTTTTGCGCCAGGCGGGGCTGGTGAAGGGGAAAGCGGACGGCATCAAGCTATTGGGCCAAGGCGAGATCACGGTGCCCCTGACTGTCAAAGTCCAGGCGGCGAGCGCGGCGGCCAAAGCCAGGGTGGAGGCCGCCGGGGGCCGGGTGGAGGTCGGCTAACTTGGCCAGCGGCATTGCCAATATCGCAAAGATTCCGGAGCTGAAGCGGCGCATCCTCTTCACCCTCATGATGCTGGCCATCTACCGCATCGGTTGCTTCATCCCCACCCCGGGGATCGACGCCGATGCCCTGATGGCCTTTTTTGCCCGTCAGCAGCGCACTATCTTCGGGCTGTTCGACATGTTTTCCGGGGGCGCTCTGGAGCGCCTGAGCGTCTTTGCCCTGGGAATCATGCCTTACATCAGCGCGGCCATTATCATCGAGCTGCTGAAGGTGGTCATCCCGGCTCTGGACAAGCTCTACAAGGAGGGCGAGGCCGGCACCAAGAAGATCAAGCAGTACACCCGTTACGGCACCGTGCTCATCGCGGCCATCCAGGGTCTGGGGATAAGCATCGCCCTGGAAGGCATGGGCGGCCTGGATGGCGCGGGACAGGTGGTACTGAACCCGGGTTGGGGCTTCCGGCTGATGACCATCCTGACGTTGACCTCCGGCACGGCCTTCATCATGTGGCAGGGGGAGATGATCACCGAGCGGGGCATCGGCAACGGCATCTCCCTGATCATCTTTGCCGGCATCGTGGCCCGGTTGCCCTCCGCCGTCATCAAGAGCATGGAACTCATCAAGGCAGGGGAAATTTCTCCCTTGTTGATGATCTTCCTTATCCTGTTAATGGTGTCGGTGGTGGGCTTTATTGTCTTCATGGAGAGGGGCCAGCGCCGCATTCCGGTGCAATACGCCCGCCGGGTGGTGGGCCGCCGCATGTTCGGCGGTCAGTCCACCCACCTGCCCCTGAAGGTCAACGTGTCCGGCGTAATTCCCCCAATCTTTGCCTCGTCGCTCCTGATGTTTCCGGCTACGGTGGGAAGCTTCATCCGGATTGAGTGGCTCAAGGGCATTGTGGATGCCCTGTCCCCGGGCCATTGGCTCCATGACCTTGTGTACGTGGTTCTGATCATCTTTTTCTGCTATTTTTACACCGCTGTGACCTTCAACCCGGTGGATGTGGCCGAAAATCTCAAGAAATGGGGGGGTTACATCCCGGGCATCCGGCCGGGAAAGTCCACGGCCGAACATATTGACCGCATTCTCACCCGCATCACCCTGAGCGGGGCTCTTTATGTGGCCGCGGTCTGCGTATTGCCCACCATTCTGATCGCCCGCTTCAATGTGCCTTTTTACTTCGGAGGCACGGCGCTCTTGATTGTAGTGGGGGTGGCCATGGACACCATGGCCCAGATTGAATCGCACATGCTCACCCGCCATTACGAGGGGTTCATGAAGAAACGGTTAGGCCGGGTAAGACGCTGAAAAGGAGGCTGTGATGAATCTCATTCTGTTGGGTGGCCCGGGCGCGGGCAAAGGCACACAGGCGAAAAAGCTGATTGACAAGTATCAGATTCCCCAGATTTCCACGGGCGACATCCTGCGGGCGGCGGTGAAGGAAGGCACCCCGTTGGGCAGGAAAGCCAAGGAATACATGGACGCCGGGAAGCTGGTGCCGGATGAAGTGGTCATCGGCATCGTGGAGGACCGCCTGAAGCAGCCCGACTGCAAAAAGGGCTTCATTTTGGACGGCTTTCCCCGGACTGTGCCCCAGGCCGAGGCCTTGGACGAAGTGCTGAAGAAGATGGGCTCCCAGATTGACCACGTCATCAGCATCGACGTGGACGAAGAGGAGCTGGTGACCCGTCTGACCGGGCGCCGGACCTGCAAGAATGCGGCTTGCGGCATGATGTATCACATCAAGTTCAACCCCCCGAAAAAAGAAGGGGTGTGCGACAAGTGCGGCAGTGAGCTATACCAGCGGGACGATGACAACGAAACCACCGTGCGTTCCCGGTTGGCCACCTACAACCAGGCCACCAAGCCTCTTATAGATTACTACACGACCAAAGGTCTGGTGCGCCCCATCAAGGGTGTGGGCAGTATTGACGAGATTTTTCAGCAGATTTGCAGCATCGTAGAGAAGTAAGATTCCGGCAGCCAGTAAGGTCAGAAGTGCCGCTCTCAATTTTCAGGGCAGTTCCGACTGCTGGCTGCCGGCGGCTGGCTGCTTGCCGATGATATTACTCAAGTCGCCTGCGGAAATCGCCAAGATGGAGGTGGCCAGCCGCATCGTGGCCGAGATTCTGGAGGAGATAAAAGGACGAATCCGGCCCGGGGTGGAGACCCGGGAACTGGACGAGCTGGCCGAAGAGCTTTGCCGCCGGCATCGGGTGCAGCCGGCCTTTAAGGGCTACCGGGGGTATCCGGCTTCCCTCTGCATCGCGGTCAACGAGGAAGTGGTGCACGGCATCCCCGGCCCCCGGAAGCTCAAGGCCGGAGACCTAGTCAGCCTGGACTTCGGGGTGCGGTACGACGGTTTTTATGGGGATGCCGCCATCACAGTGCCGGTAGGAGAGGTGAGTCCTAAGGCCCAGCTCTTGCTTAAGGCCACGGAGGAATCCCTTTACGCCGGCATCGACCGGATGCGGGTGGGGGGCAGGCTGAGCGACATCTCCCACGCCATCCAGACCACGGTGGAGCGCTATGGCTTTTCGGTGATCCGGCAGTTTGTCGGGCACGGCATCGGCCGCTCCCTGCATGAGGACCCCCAGATTCCTAACTTCGGGCCTCCGGGGCGGGGTCCGGTTTTGAAGGCAGGCGTGACCTTGGCCATTGAGCCCATGACCAGCGCCGGTTCCTGGCAGGTAAAGATCCTGCCGGACGGCTGGACCGCGGTGACTCAGGACGGGTCGCTGTCGGCCCACTTTGAGCACACCGTGGCCCTGACCGAAAAGGGTGTATTGATTCTCAGCCGACTTTGAGGTATTTTAATATGTTAGCAATGGGATACCACGTCGCCCAGGGTGTGTGGGGCGGCCCAAGACTCTTTCAGCCTGACAGAAAGGATTAATGCCTAAAGAAGATGCCATCGAAGTTGAGGGCAAGGTAATCGAACCTCTGCCCAATGCCATGTTCCGGGTGGAACTGCCCAACGGCCACAAGGTGCTGGCCCACATTTCCGGCAAAATGCGCATGCATTACATTAAAATCCTGCCGGGAGACAAGGTCATTGTGGAGCTGTCGCCCTATGACCTGAGCCGGGGGCGGATTGTTTACCGGGTGAAATAAAGACAGTTTTCCGTTTTCGGTAAACCACAAGAAAACTTAGGTCTATTAGGTAAATAAAAGGCAATGAGTTATGAGTTAACAGAAAACAGGAAACCGAAAACAGAAAACGGTTAGGAAGCTGTTATGAAAGTCAAACCTTCGGTGAAACGCATTTGCGCCAAGTGCAAGATTATCCGTCGCAAAGGGGTGGTGCGGGTGATCTGCGTCAATCCCAAACACAAGCAGCGGCAGGGGTAGGAAGCCGGAAGCTGTGAGCTTTAAGCCATAGGCTTAAGCTTCCTCATCCGGGTGCCCATATTGTTGATCCATTGGATTTTACGCCTTTCATGCAAATTGTTCGAGATTTAAATAAAAGCTTAAAGCCCAAAGCTTAAAGCTTTTTCGGAGGGAAAGACATTGGCACGCATCGCCGGCATCGATTTGCCCCGGGATAAGCGGATTGACATTGCTCTCACGTATATTTACGGCATCGGGCGCACCACCGCCGCGAAAATTCTCCAGGAAGCGCGGGTGGACGGCGCTGTCAAAACCAAGGACCTGACCGACGCCCAGATCACCAGTATCCGCCAGGTGATTGACGCCACCACCAAGGTGGAGGGCGACTTGCGCCGGGAAGTTTCCATGAATATCAAACGCCTGATGGATCTGGGCTGCTACCGGGGTCTGCGGCACCGCCGGGGGTTGCCGGTCCGGGGGCAGCGCACCCATACCAACGCCCGGACACGCAAAGGCCCCCGGCGTTCAGTGGTGGGCAAAAGAAAGAAAGGATAAGGTGAGCTGATGGCCAAAAGACCGACAGGCGCCCGGAAAAAGAAAGAGAAGAAGAACATCCCCACGGGGGTGGCCCACATCAAGGCCACCTTCAACAACACCCTGGTGACCATCACCGACCCCAACGGCAACGTGGTGTCCTGGTCTTCAGCCGGGGTGCAGGGGTTCAAGGGGTCCCGGAAGGGCACGCCGTTCGCGGCGCAGCTTGCGGCCCAGGACGCGGCCCGCAAGGCCATGGAACACGGCATGCGTAATGTGGATGTTTATGTGAAAGGGCCCGGCGCGGGGCGGGAGGCGGCCCTGCGGGCCATTCAGGCTGCCGGGCTCCAGGTGAATCTCATCCGGGACGTCAGCCCTATCCCCCATAACGGCTGCCGCCCCCCCAAACGCAGACGGGTATAAAGACGGAGGAACCACGCATTGGCTAGATATACCGGACCCAGCTGCCGGCTTTGCCGCCGGGAAAGAATGGAGCTGTTTCTCAAGGGTGATCGCTGTTACACCGACAAGTGCGCGGTGCGGCGGCGGAATTATCCGCCGGGCCAGCACGGCCAGGGGCGGGGCAAGATTTCCGATTACGGCCTGCAGCTTCGGGAAAAACAAAAGGTCAAAAGAATATACGGCCTTATGGAAAAACAGTTCCGGAGCTACTTTGAAGAAGCGGACCGGCTGCGGGGAGTAACCGGCACCAATCTCCTGACACTTTTGGAAAGAAGGTTAGACAACGTGGTCTATCGCCTGGGGTTTGCCAATTCCCGGGCCCAGGCCCGCCAGCTGGTGCAGCACAACCATATTCTGGTCAACGGCCAAAAGGTCAATATCCCGTCCTACTCGGTGAAGGTGGGGGACGTCATCCAGGTAGCAGAGAAAAGCCGCAATATGGCCCAGATTCGGGACGCCCTGGAGGCTGTGGCCCGGCGGGGCTGTCCGGCCTGGCTGGAGTTGGACAAGGACGCCAGGCGCGGCCGGGTGGTCATGCTGCCCACCCGGGAAGACATCACCATGCCGATTGAAGAGCATCTCATCGTGGAGCTCTACTCTAAGTAGATTGACCGCCCTGATTGGAACAGTCCCTTTGCTTATCTGACGGGGGCCGAGAAATCGGCCTTCTTGCACCATGGGTGCAGAGAAAACCTTTTGTGTATTTTGAGGGGCCATGAATCCCAAAAACTGGACTGAATTGATCAAGCCCAAACGCCTGGAAGTGGAAAGCGAGAGCCATAGCGCGACGTATGGCAAATTTTCCTGTGAGCCTCTGGAGCGAGGCTTTGGCACCACCCTGGGCAACGCCTTGCGCCGGGTGTTGTTGTCGTCTCTGCGCGGCGCGGCTATCACCGGGGTGCGGATCAAGGATGTTTATCATGAATTTTCGGCGATCCCCGGGGTTCTGGAGGATGTCACCGAAATCCTCCTGAACCTGAAGCAGGTGCGCCTGAAGATGCTGACCGAGGGGACCAAAACACTGCTGCTGGAGGCCCGGGGGGAGGGCCGGGTGACCGCCGGGCACATCAAGACCGACGGCACGGTGGAAATTCTCAACCCCAACCACCACCTGGCCACCCTGTCGCCTGACGGCCAGCTCAGTATGGAGCTCATTGTCAAGACCGGCAAGGGCTATGTTCCGGCCGAAGCCAATAAGGAGGAAAACCAGCCCATCGGCTTTATCCCGCTGGATGCCAGCTTTTCCCCCATCCGGAAGGTGAATTACCTGGTCTCCCAGGCCCGGGTGGGGCAGCGCACCGATTACGACAAGCTGACTCTGGAGGTCTGGACCGACGGCAGTGTGACCCCGGAGGACGCCGTTGCCTATGCCGCCAAGATTCTGAAGGATCAACTGACGCTGTTCATCAATTTTGAGGAGGAGTCGGAGAAGGTCGAGGAAAGACCGGCGGAAGAGACCCCCATCCTCAATGAGAACCTCTACCGCAGCGTCAATGAACTGGAGTTGTCGGTGCGGGCGGCCAACTGCCTGCGGAACGCCAATATCCGCTATATCGGCGAACTGGTGCAGAAAACCGAGCAGGAGATGCTCAAGACCAAGAATTTCGGACGGAAATCCCTGAACGAAATTAAAGATATTCTGGCGGAAATGGGGCTCTCTTTAGGAATGAAACTGGAGAGCTTTGTCCCCCCTGAACAGGCGCCGGAAAGGAAGGAAGAAGCAATATGAGACACCTCAAAGCAGGCCGCCGTCTGTCCCGGACCACGGAGCACCGGCAGGCCATGCTGCGCAACCTAGTAACTTCGCTTTTTGAACAGGAGCGGGTGGAGACAACCCCGGCCAAGGCCAAAGAGGCGCGCAAGCTGGCGGAAGCCATCATCACCTTGGCCAAGCGGGGCGATTTGCACGCCCGGCGCCAGGCCTTGGCTGTGATCCGCACCAAAAAGGCCCATGCCAAACTCTTCGGGGAGCTCAAGGAGCGCTTCCAGGACCGCTTCGGCGGCTATACCCGCATCATTCCCCTGGGCGTGCGGCGGGGCGACGGCGCGCCGGTGTCTGTCCTTGAGCTCGTGGGCCGGCCGGAAAAGCTCCCCAAGGGCAAGAAGAAAAAGGCTTCGGCGGGGTGATTGCCCGAATAAAGGTCTGAGGCGGACGGTCGGCGGAAAAATCCGGCTCCTGCTTCGGGAGCCTTTTTTTTATCAAAAATAGTATGAATCATGCCAAACTTGCCAAAGGATACAGGCCGGTTTTTTCCTTTTAAAAGAGGCCTGGCATAACACAAGCAGGAGACCGGCAAGGGACCGCCTAGCGGGATTCTTCGGCTCCAGACCTTTTGGGGTAAAGGGGTAGATATGGAAAGAGTTGTTCTGAAGGCCAGCAGAAGAGATGTTACCGGCAAAAAGGTAGGGGCCCTGCGCCGGGCCGGGAAACTTCCCGGAGTGCTCTACGGGCACGGGATCGGCTCAACCCCCATCATGCTGGACGCGCATGAAACGTGGCTGAAGCTGTCAGGACTAACTTCGTCCACCCTGGTGACCCTGGATCTGGACGGCAGACAGTACCTGACGCTGTTGCGCGACCGGCAACGGGATTGCATCCGGAACCGCCTCCTGCACCTTGACTTTCAGGCCCTGTCGCGCAGCGAGAAGATCCGCACCAAGGTGGGCATTGAGATAACCGGGGAGTCCCCTGCAGTGAGGGACTCCGACGCCACGCTTGCCCAGGGCCTGACGGAATTGGAGGTCGAGAGCCTGCCGCAGGATTTGCCGGAGCGGATCACGGTGGATATATCAGGCTTGGCCAAAGCCGGCGACAGCATCCGGGTGTGTGACCTCTCCCTGTCCGACAAATTGACCGTTTTAAATGACCCGGGAACAATGATTGTCAGCGTTGTCGGCGGAAAGCGGGAAGTTGTCGGGGAAACGGCAGCCGAGGAGGCCGTGGCGGTTGGAGAAGCCGCGCAGGAAGGGCGAACTAACTGACGGAGAAAAGCAAAGCCTGCCGGCCCGGAGACTGCGGTCCCTTCAGGGACCGCTTTTTTTTCGGCTGTCAGCGAAAGATTTCAAAATTTTTCTCAAGGTCTCAATCCGGATGTCCGATCAGGAAGTTGAAAACAAGCTTGGAAAGGGCCTGGCAGAAGGGGATATGAAACTCACGCTGAGGCAGAGGCTGTGGGGCGGCTTGAGCCTGACGGGTGGCGCCGCGTTTTTTCTGGGGGCGTCGGGATACTGGGCCTTGGCCAAAGAGGGCGGCTCTTTGAGCGCCCTTACCCTGGCAGGCACAGGACTCGGGCTTGTCATGGCAGGGGCGTATTTGACGATCCGGTCCGTGGGGCGGGCTATTCTGGCTTTGCAGGAGGAACTCCTGGGAAGCTCGGACCAGGTGGCCGCGGCTTCTTTTCAGGTGGCGTCGGCCAGCCAGCATCTGGCCCAAG
>FWPV01015739.1_pt1 | contig 10056 bp, 8 predicted proteins | sample 2228371 | NCBI WGS metagenome assembly FWPV01 (sample SAMEA103939776, study PRJEB20133) | metagenome
CCCGGCCGCGAATTTATCCCGTGCCCGGCAGCCTCGGCTCACCGGCGTGGACGGCCGCGATCGTCGAACGCGTCGAACTGGAAGACGTACCGCCACCAGTCGTTCAGGCGGCCGTCCGCGTTCACCCCCGGTGCCTTCGGCAGGTGGCGGAACCACCACTTCATGTAGTTGCGGTGGTAGTCGGGCCCGCCCCACGTTTCGCGGTTGACCGGCTTCTTGGCGCCCTTCAGGTTGGGATAGTTCAGCCAGTCGTCGGCGGTGCTCATCACCGTCCGCGGGTTGGCGTAGTCGTAGTCGCTCTCGGCGTTCGGCGGGTAGTGGCACGTGCCCACCGCAGCGGTGCCGGACTGCTTCTCGTTGGCGGCGAAGCGGGCCCAGTTCGTGGTGAGCTCCTCCGCCTTCCAGCCGCCGTACACGCGGGCCATCGTGCTCTCCGTGCGGTGGCACAGGTCGTGGATCATCTCGGCCACGCCGCGCTCGTAGTTGAAGCCCATGATCGCGAACGGCCGCCTGGTGGGCACCTCGGGGTAGACGCCGCCGTTGATGTAGAACGACCTCGGGCCGGCCATCGCCGACTCCCAGAAGCCGAAGTAGGGCCCGCCGAAGATCCACAGCTCGTCGATCCGCCCCGAGTCCACCAGCGGACCGACGCGGTGCTCGCGGATCAGTCGCGGATAGTCCGTCCCGTCGGGGTCGTGGAACCCTTTGCCGGCCTTCCACAGCCGCACGTAGTCCTCCACCTGGTAGCGGAAGCCGTCGACCTTGGTGGGAAAGCCGTCCACATCCCGCCACTCGACGATCCTGTACCGGACGTGCCCTCCGGAGGCCTCCTCGATGTCCCTGCGGTAGCCCTCGGCCAGCTCCCGCGGCTTGTTCCAGCCGATGACCTCGGTGAGCCGCTTCCCGCCCGCCGAGGGGACCTTGGGGTCGAAGTTCAGCACCAGCACCTTCACCTCGATCGGCGAGGGCTGGAGCATCGCGAGCGTCGCAACGAGGGTTGCCAGACTCATGCCAACAATCTAGCGCGGAGCGCGCGCCCGGTCAAGCGTCACTGGCTCTGCTCGGTTCCTTGGACCGGCCCGCCCGTGGGCACCTCGACGGTGATCTGCGGCGGCATCTGGAACAGCTCGGGAGGCAGTTGGTCCAGCGTCATCTCTCGGCCCATGGGGAGGGGGCGCTGGTCGGCGAGCGATCCGGCGAACAACGCGTTGGGGGCGACGCGGAACCGAAACTGCAGCACAGACTGGGTGCCGAGCAGGAACCGCTCGAATCGCCGCACCCGTCCGCCCTCGACCATCTGGGGGTTGCGCAGGATCGCCAGCTCGAACCTGCTGAGCGGCACTCGAAAGCCGGTGTCCGGATCCAGCCCGAACGCGATCGGCTCCTGGCGGATCGTCAACTCGACCGGGGTGTCCGGTGGAACGCCGTTGGGCAGCAGCTCGGTGGCCTCGTTCCACGCGAAGGCGGGCGGCGGACCCATGGGCGGCATCCCCACCGGCACCAGACCCTGCACGGAGTTGAGGACCATGGAGGAAACGATGTTGCGTGCGGCCGGCCCGATCGCACTGAGCGGGATCGCTCTGCCTGCCGCGAGCGCGCGCAGGTTCGCCTGGCCCAGGGAGGCGTAGAACAGCAGCAGCGAACGCACCGGCCGGATCGATTCGAACTCCCTGTGCCCAGGCAGCGTGACGCCCAAAAGGCTCTCGTACGCCCGGTCCAGGCCGTCCGGGAACCCCCCGTTGGGCTGCGAGCGCACGTACGCCGCCTGTTGGTCCAGGTTGAGAACCGACTGGCTGCGCAGGAGCCTCAAGGCCGCGCCGAGAACCTTCCGATCGATCGTCCGCGCTCGCGCGAGCAGGGGCCGCGACGGGCCCACGACGAGCCATCCTCCCTCGACGGAGGACGTCAGGCCCCACTCCTCCGCAGCGGTGCGCAGAACGTCGTCCGGCCCCTTGGCTTTGGCGACCGCGCCGAACCTGCTGAACGCGCGGTCGGTGAGCCAGGCCGCGAGGTTCCGGTCGGCCGCCTCGGCGACGGCCTGCAGGACGGCGCCCGCAGCGAGAGAGTGCGGCTCCACGGTGTCCGGGTTGGTGAGGCGCTGGATCCACTCGTCGGACAGCTTGGTCGGCGGCTTTGCTCGGCTGACGTGCGGCGTTCCGGAGACCTCGCCGAGCGTCAAAAAGCCGTCCCCCACGCGCAGAACGGTCTGTCCACTGCGGCCTGTGACCGCCGTCTCCGTCGCGACAGGTTCGCCCAGCATCTCGGCCAGTCGCGCTGCGTCCGGCGGCATCCTGAAGCCCCTGGCCTCCGGCAAGCGCGCCGCTGTCGCGCCGAGGCGCGTCTTGATGGGAACGTTGTCGGGCCTCTGTACCACGACGCGGCCCTCCGCATCGAACGCCGCAATTTCGAACCCCAGAAAGCTCCCGTCTGCGTGGGGGATGCTCGAGAAGACAACGATTCCCTTGACCGCTGGCGAGTCCGGCGGCGCCATCCAAGGCGGCCCCTGGTTCTCCGCCGGGCTCGCGGCCCTCGCCCGACGAGCCTCGGCGATCAGGCGGTCCAGCGCCTGGGCGACGGCGCGGGGCATCGCGACCTGGCTCCGGTTGGGGCTGGTCGCGAACGCCACCCTCGCGTTCGGCTGGATCGCCGCCAGCAGGGCCGGATCGAACGCCCGAATCACCGCGGACGCGTCGGCGTTCCCGCTCCCCCCTTCGCCTCGGGCGGAGGCCAGCGCGGCTCGGACCTCGGCCACCGCCGCCTGGGCCTCCTCGGTGGCCTGCCTCCGGGCTAGGTCGCTGCCCACGGTGAGGCGGTGCTGGCCCTGCTCGGCGCGCCACTCAGCCCGCATGGCTTGGGCGATCCTGTCCATCGCCTCCCTCAGCGGAGCGTCCTTCATGCGCAGCGAGACCACCTCGTGCTCCAGCGCCTTGAGTGGCACCAGCGGGTAGCCGGCCGCCTGGGAGAGCTGCCTCAGCGCCTCCTTGAGCGGCGCTGCGACCACGGTGACGCTCACCTTGCGCTCCAGGTCGGGGCCGTCCGCCCGCGAGGCCGGCGCCAGGGCGACGAGCAGAATCCATAGGGACGGGCAACGCAGGAATCGAAGCATGGCTCTACTCTCTTTCGGACGACTCGCCCGGCTCCCGGGGTTCGTCGGGGCGAGGGACCACGAGCAGCCGCTGGATTCGCCGCCCGTCCGTCGCCTCGACCGTGAACCGGAATCCCTCGGCCTCGATCGTCTCGCCCTGCTTGGGCTGGCGGCCGAACAGGCCGAACACGTATCCGCCGATCGTGTCGAACTCCTCGCTCTCGAAGTTGGAGCCGATCCGGTGGTTCAGGTCGTCCAGATGCGTCTTGCCCTCGACGGACCACCCTTCCGGCCGGTCCACGATCTCCGGCTCCTCGCTGTCGTACTCGTCCACGATGTCTCCGACCAGCTCCTCGACGATGTCCTCGGTCGTGACGATCCCCGCCGTGCCGCCGAACTCGTCTTGGACGACGGCCATCTGCGACCGGCTGGCCCGCATCTCCTTCAGCAGCTCGCGCAGGGGCTTGTTCTCGGGGACGAACAGCGCCGGGCGCATCAGCCTCCGCAGGTTCGCGGGCTTGCCCTCCGCCACGGCCATCAGAAGGTCCTTGGCGTGCACGATGCCCACGATCTGGTCGTCCGTCTCCTCGTACACGGGGATGCGGGAGTGCCCGGACTCCCGGATCAGGCGCACGACCTCCTCCGGCGGGGTGTCCACCGACACGGCGTCCATGTCCACCCGCGGCGTCATCACCTCCCGCGCCACGGTGTCCGCGAACTCGAACACCGAGTGCAGCATCTCCTTCTCCTCGGTCTCGATGTCGCCCGTCTCCTGGGCGGAGTCGACCAGCGTCTTGATCTCCTCCTCGGCCGTGGAGGGTCCGGCGAGGCTGGCCGTGCGGCCGAACCGCGCCGTGAACACCGTCGCCACCCCCGCCACCAGCTTGGCGACCGGAGAGAACAGAACCGAGGCCGCGAGGATCGGACGGTACACCGCCAGCGCCACCTGGTGCGGAGCGACCTCCGCGTAGGCCCGCGGCACCATTTCCACGATCAGCCCGGCCAGCGCGATCGGCAGCAGCAGCGCCAGCCCCGCCAGCACGGTCTCGACGAAGCCGAGGCTCCACCCGAAGCGCCTGCCGACGGCGTCCGCGATGCCCGGCGCCAACCACAGGCAGACCAGGAACAGGCTCAGGCGCAGCGTGTGGATCGCCAGCGTGGTCGCGGCAAGGTGCCGGTTGCGGTCCTGGAGCAGCCTCTGCAGGCGCAGGTTCGCACCCCGCCTCTTCTCCGCGGCGAGCTTCAGGTGCATCGGCTTGAGCATCTGGAGGGCCGCCTCCGCAGAGGAGTACACGGCGCAGAGGAACAGGATTCCAACGACGGCGGCTCCGGGAACCCAGGGCGACACGCCGATCGCCGATCCCCCGGCGCCGCCCGGCAGGCCGCCCGAGCCCTGCGCCAGGAGAGCCGAGGCCACGCCGACCGTGATCAGAAGCACCGCCGCCGCGCGGCTCTGGGTCCGTCGGAGGCCCTCGTCCATCCGACGGCCGCGTTCGGGAGGTTTGTCGTTCGCAGAGTCGTTCATTTGGGGATGTAGTTGCCGAACAGGATGAGCGAGAGGATCACGCCGACCGCGGCGCCCAGCGTGAGCTCGAAGATGCTGTGGATCTTCGCCTCCCACCGGCTCTGGGCCACCAGGCACGCCAGCAGAATGGCGATCGCGCTGACGAGCGGCCGGTCGGTCAGGAACATGATCGATCCCGCCAGGAAGAACCCGTAGGCGGCGTGCCCGCTCACCAGACCGCCCTGAAGCACCTGGCCGTGCTTGCCCATCGCCTTGCCGATGACCACCACGAGGAACACCAGGAAGCAGCCGAACACGATCCGCACCGGCGCCGTCACGCCGATGGACTCGCTGACGAGGCTGAGCTTGATCTCCTCCCAGCGGTTCTCTTCCAACACGAGCAGAGCGCCGACCACCAGCGCCACGATGGTCGTGATCAGCACCGCGCCGGCGGCGATGTCCTTGGCGAACTTGGCCAACGGGTGGTAGCGCGGCTCCACCAGGTCCACGGTCGCCTCGATCGCGCTGTTGAACATCTCGGCCACCAGCACGAGCGAGACCGTGAAGATGAGGATCATCAGCTCGCGCAGGCGCAGGCCGAAGAAGATGCCCAGCAGCACCACGGTGAGCACCACGTAGATGTGGAACCTCATGTGCCGCTGGGTGCGGAACGTGTAGACCAGCCCCCGGATGGCCGCCCGGAACGGAGTGATCAGATCGCGTCGGCTCATCGCGAGACCTCCCCATGGAGCGAGGTCCAAGCCGGATCGACGGGCAGGCCGAGCCGAGCGGCCATGCGGGCCATCTCGGCCTGCATGTGCGCCCGCTCCTCGTCCGTCTCGTCTCTCAGGCCGGCGAGGTGCAGAGCGGCGTGCAGGGCGAGGTAGGCGGTCTCGACCTCGGGCGGAACTCCTCGGGCGGCGGCCTGCCGGCGGGCGGTCTCCAGCGAGATGGCCACGTCGCCCAGTGGCGCGCCGGGAAAGTCGGGACCGGGGAACGTCAGCACGTCGGTTGGTTCGTCCACCCCCCGGAACCGGGCGTTCAGCTCCCGGATGCCCTCGTCGTCGGTCCACAGCACGCTCACGGAGCCCGTCAGGCCGAGCTCGGCGAGCGTTCGGAGGAAGACGGACCGTGCCAGAGCGGTGGGGACGCGGGTTCGGCAGGCCCGCGACCAAGAGACCTTCGTCCGGGGGTCAGGGTCCATAGGGCAGACGGCCGGAGACGGCTGGGCTCTCCGGCTCGCGAAGCGATCGAAGCTTGGACTGGCCGCGTTCCATACCGGAGGTCGGAGGGCGTCGGCCCGCTCGATCGCCCCGTTCAGCGCGCGCGGGCGCGCCGCCTCTGGCGACGCCGCTTCTCGCTCGGCTTCTCGTAATGGGCGTGCTCTTTGAGCTCCCGGAGCAGTCCGCTCTGCTGCAGCTTCATGTTGAAGCGCTTGATGGCCGCATCGATGGACTCGCCGGGCTGCACGATCACATAAACCAAGTTGATCTGTCCTCCAGAAACCTCATTATGGTCGTTCGGGCGCCCCGTCCGCAAGGGCCTCCAGGGTCCGCTCGAGCTCTCGGCACCACGCGCCGGGCCTGCAGAGGGCGGAGTCGCGGAAGCGCTCGACCCGGCGGACCCGCTCCGAACCCCTTCCGGAGTGCAGCAGCTCCGTGGCGCGCGAGACGTACTCGGGCTGCGAGGAGGCCGCCTCTCCGCCGAAGCCGGCCCAGCGCAGAAGCGCCGCGGACATCCGGGATGCGTAGCCCCGGCCCTCCAGGGTCGCCACCGGCGTGCCCATGGCCAGGGCATCGAGCGTGGTGGTGGCGCCGGTGTAGGGGAAGGCGTCCAACACCAGGTCAGCCGCGGCGATCTCCCGGAGACACTCCGTCCGGCCTGTCCACGGCAGGAACGTCAGCCGCGACGGATCTCCGCCGGCCTCGGCGAACACGGTTCGGACACGGCGCTTGGGCACCTCGGAGCGCCAAGAGCCGTACAGAAACCGGATCTCCAGAGACGGTTCGCGGGCGCTCAGCTCCGCCCAGCAGCGGATCGCGGTCTCGCTGATCTTGGCGGGGTTGGCCAGCACGAGCGCCGTGAGGTGGCGGGGCCGATCTGCCGGGGGTGCGGGCGGGTCCGAGTCGGGTTCGACGCACAGGTACGGCGCACCCATCCGGAGCACCGTCTCGGTGTACAGGCCGTCGTCGGAGGACGGGGCTACGTGGGCGTCCGCCAGCAGGGCGCCGATCTGCGGCAGACCGGTCGTCCCCGGAAAGCCGAGGTAGGTGGCCTGCACCCGGGCGGGGCGAAGGGCGAGGACCGGCAGGCGGTTGCCCGCGGTGTGCCCGGCGAGGTCGACCAAGACGTCCAGGCCGTCGGCGGAGATCAGGCTGGCGAGCTCCCGGTCCGGCAGTCCGGCCGCGTCCCTCCACGCGTCGCTGAGCGACCGCAGCCGCTCGGTGCGGCTATCAGCCCGGGCCGACACGGAGTAGGCGAAAACCTCGAAGCGGCTTCGGTCCAACAGCCCGAAGGCCGGCTCGATGAAGCGGCCGACGGGGTGTTCGCGGAAGTCCGGGGACAGGAAGCCCACGCGGATGCGGGCCCCTCGGTTCCGCCCCGATGGCGGCGGCGCCGCGTTGGCGAACCGCCCACCCCAAAGGCGGGCCTTCTGCGGGAGCTCCTCCGGGGGGAGCGCGTCGGAGCAGGGAATGGTGAACAGCAGGTTGCTCCAGGCGGACTCCAGGAGCGGGTCCCTCTGGATCGCGGCGGCGAAGGCGTCAAGCGCGTCCTCCACACAGCCGACGGCGCGGAGCACGCAGCCCAGAGCATCCCAGGCCGCTGCCGAGCTGGGATCAAGGCGCGTGGCGGTCTGGGCGGCCTCCAGCCCGCCGTCCAGATCGTCGGAAAGCAGGCGGCTCAGGGCGAGGTTGGTCCGCGCGGGGGAGAAGGCCGGATCGCACTCCGCCGCCCTCCTCAGGGCGCTCTCGGCTCCGGCGGGGTCCCCACGGTCCAAGAGGACCGCTCCCAGGGCGTTCCAGCCGGCGGCCCGCCTCGGGGCCAGCTCGCAGGAGCGGCGGAGCGCGCGCTCCGCCTCCTCGGCCCGTCCGGCCTGCCGCAGCAGGACGCCCAGGTTGCCCCACGCTTCTCCGTTCGCAGGCGCCAGCTCGACGCTCTTCTGGAGCATCCTCACCGCCTCGGCGAGGCTTCCGAGGCCGTACGCCGTCAGGGCGGCGCGGTGCAGCTCGTCGGCTCGGCGGGGGTCGGGTCGTGTCCTCATGGCGCCCCGTCAAGCCACGGCGCGCTTGCCGCCCGCCTTCAGGAGCGCGTCGCAGAGGTCTTGGAAGGCGCGGGCGAACCGCGGTCCGTCGGCGAACGCGGAGGCGGCGGCTCTCTCGCGCAGGTCCGCCCGCAGGGCCGCCAGGCGTCCGTCGTTCCGCGCCAGCTCCGTGGCGAGGCGCACGTACTCGCGGCGGTCCCTCGCGACCAGGCTCTCGAGCCCCACGCACCGGAGGAAGCTCTGGGAGCACCTCCCGGCGTAGCGGTCCCCCCGCAGCGTGAGGACCGGCACGCCCATCAGGAGGCTCTCGGCCGTGGTCGTCGCTCCGCCGTAGGGGAACGGGTCCAGCGCGAGGTCCACCGACGCGTACAGCGCGAAGTGGGTCTTGCGGTCGGTGGGCCCGAGGATCTGCAGCTGCTCCACCTCCACCCCGTGTCGGCGGAACCGGCCGACGAACCAATCGGCCACCCGGGGCGAGCGGAAGGCCATCGACTTGAGGACGAGCTGACTGTGGGGCAGCATCCTCAGGATCTCCGACCAGACCTCGATGGTTTCGTCCGACAGCTTGGCCGTGTTGTTGAAGCAGCCGAAGCGGAACCCTTCGCGGCCGAGCCTCGGCGGCCGCTCCGCCTCTCGAACCTCCGGCGGCACTCCCAGGCAGGCGAAAACCTCGGGCAGCAGCGCCGGGCGCTCGGTGTAGAACGGCTCGTCCTCCTCGGGCAGCACCACCCGGTCGGCGATGACGTAGTCCACCGTGTCCAAACCAGTGGTCGCCGGGTACCCGAGCCAAGAGGCCTGCACGGGCGCGGGCCGCAGCGAGAGCAGCTGGAGGCAGGAGTGGCCCGTGTGGCCGGTGAGGTCGATCAGCAGGTCGATGCCGTCCTCCCGGATCTTCTCCGCGGCCTGCTGGGGCGTCAAGGGGTGGATGACGCTCCAGCCCGTCGCGAGGGCCTTCAGGCGGTCGGAGAGGTCGTCGTGCAGGGTGTGGTTGCTGTAGGCGTAAAGCTCCGCTCGCGAGGAGTCCCAGTTCTCGAACAGCGGAAGGAGGAAGTAGCCCACCGGGTGGCGACGCAGATCCCCCGAGACGAACCCGATGCGCGGCGGACCCTCGCGGCGCGGCCCCGACGGGGGCGGCAGCGGCTCGAGGGCGAATCGGCGCGCCCACTCCCGCGACGCGGCGAGCATCTGCGCGTTGGTGGTGCCGGGCAGGTAGAGCCTGTTGAAGATGGCGTTCGAGAGGAACGCCGGGTTGTCGGGAGCCAGAGCGTCGGCCTGCTCGAAGCATCCGATCGCCTGGGCCACGTCGCTGCATCCGCTCAGGATGTTGCCCAGCGTGTTGTACGCCTCGAACGCGGTCGGGTCGAGGCGAAGGGCCGCTTGGGCCAGCGAGAGGGCCTCGTCCAGGCGGCCGTTCACCTGCAGCAGAGCCGCTAGGCCGGAGAGGGCTTTGGGGTAGTGCGGGTCGGCCGCGAGCGCGCGCCGATAGGCCTCTTCGGCGACCTCCGCTCTGCCTTGGCAGGTCAGCGCGAGCGCCTTGTTGTTCCACGCCTTGGCCTGGTTCGGGTCCAGAGCCAGCGAACGATCGATCGCCTCCAAGGCCTCCCCGGTGCGGTTGAGTTCCAGAAGCGCGGCGCCGAGGTTGTTCAGGCACTCCGGCCAGTCGGGCCGCAGCTGGAGCGCCATCCGATACGCGGCGGCGGCCTCCGCCCACCTCTTCGACTCCAGCTCGGCGTTGCCCAGGTTGTACCAAGCGTCGGCGAAGTCCGGGTTGAGGCGCACGGCCTCGCGGCAGGCCTCCGCGGCGTCCTGCAGCCGCCCGAGGCGCATCAGCACTCCGCTGAGGTTGCTCCAGTACTCCGGCTGGGGACTGTGTCGGATCGCCTTGCGGATGTTCCTCTCGGCGCCCTCGAGGTCGCCCTGCTGGAGGCACGCCACGCCGAGCAGATGCATCGCGTCGGACAGGCCCGGATGGAGGCGCAGGGCCTGCCGGTAGCAGCGGGCGGCCTCCTCGGTGCGGCCCTGCTGGTGCGCTGCCAAGCCCAAGCTCAGATGGCGCTGAGCCTGGGCGCGCGCGGCGTGGTTCGGGCGGGGTGCGCTCATGACTTCCGGGCCTAATAGAATTATCGGGCGATTCCCACGGCTTTTCAGGCGGCTTCTTCCGCGATCCGGGACGTTAACAGCGTTCTCGCCAGGCCTTCGGCGATC
>FWPV01012765.1_pt1 | contig 10055 bp, 10 predicted proteins | sample 2228371 | NCBI WGS metagenome assembly FWPV01 (sample SAMEA103939776, study PRJEB20133) | metagenome
CTACATGGAAACAAAAAAATATAAAATATTAGTTGTAGATGATGATATTGAGATAACATGGTATTTAAGTAATTTGATAAATAAATTTGGTTATGATTTTGATAGTGCTTTAACCGGGGCAGAAGCATTAAAAAAGATAGAGAATGATAATTTTATTATAATAATACTGGACATTAATATTCCTGATATGTCGGGTATTGAAATAATGAAGAAAATAAAAGAAAAAGATTTAAATTCTGCAATAATTATACTTTCCGCGTATGAAAATGTTAGTTATGCGGTTGAAACTATAAAATTAGGGGCTTATGATTATTTATTAAAACCTATTGATGAAGAAAAATTAAAAATTGTCCTACAGCATTGTATAAGAAATAAAGAATTGGAAAATGAAGTAAATATTTTACGCAATAAGTTAAAAGAAGAAGAACAAGAAATAATAACACAAAATGAAGAATTTAAAAAGATACTGGAAACAGTAAAAAAGATTGCTGAATATGATGTTGCTGTTTTAATTATAGGTGAATCAGGAACTGGAAAAGAATTGATTGCAAAAATGATACATAAAAATAGTGCAAGGAGAAATTGTCCTTTTATATCTATAGATTGTGCGACCCTTCCTGATACTCTTGTTGAATCAGAACTATTTGGACATGAGAAGGGAGCGTTTACAGGTGCTAATGAGACCAAGATTGGTCGTTTTGAACTTGCAAATACAGGAACTTTATTTTTAGATGAAATAGGAAATTTATCTATAAGTACACAAAAAAAGTTACTTCGTGTTTTACAAGAAAAAAAGATAACTCGAATCGGAGGTAAAAAAGAAATAAATTTAGATATAAGAGTTATTACAGCAACAAATGTAGATTTAAAAGAATCTGTAAAAAAGTCAGAATTTAGAGAAGATTTATATCACCGTATTAATGAGTTTTATATTGAATTGCCACCACTTAGAAAAAGAAATGGGGATATTGAATTATTAATAAATCATTTTATTATTAAGTATGATAAAAAATATGATAAAAAAGTAAAACATGTATCAAATGATGTTATGAGTTTTTTAAAGTCATATTCCTGGCCTGGTAATGTTCGAGAGTTAGAGAATGTAATTAAACATTCAGTTATTATGTGCGAAAGTGAAACTATTGAAATGAACGATCTCCCTAAAAGTCTTATAAAAAACAAAGATTTTGCTTCTGAAAAAGTAGATGATTTGACAAATTTTGAATTTAAAGATGAGGAAATATTGCCTATTAAGGATATAATGGACAAAATTAAAGGCGATATTGAAAGAAAAATAATAATAAAAGCATTAACCAGATATAAATGGAATAAAACAAAAGTTGCTGAAATTCTTCAAATAGATTATAAAACACTCTATAACAAAATTAAGGAGTATAAAATCGAATGAAAATAACTCTTTTATTTATTAATATGCCAAATTTAATATTCTTTATTACTTTAGTAACTGGAATATTATTTAAAAAAAAAGCAATTGATATATTGTTTTTTAGCCTTTTTTTATATATTTTATCCATGATTTTTCTTTTTATTATTAGGTTTTTATTGTCTAAAAAAAAGATGGAGACTTAAAATAAAATGAATGAATTAGAAGAAAATTTATGGAAAAAATATTATGAGACAAGAGATACAAAAATTAGAAATGAAATAGCTAAACTATACTTATTTCTTGTTAAATCCATAAGTGATAAATTAAATTATAATACAAATCAATTTAATAAAGATGATTTATTAAATGTTGGAATAATTGGGTTGTTAGATGCAATAGAGAGATTTGATCAAAATAGAAATGTAAAATTTATAACTTATGCATATTTTAGAATTAGAGGTATGATTTTAGATTTTATCAGGGAACAGGAATGGTTACCAAGAAGTATAAAAGATAAAATAAATAGACTTCAACAGGCATACCAGAGTTTAATGGAAAAAAATATTGATAACCCTGCGGATGAACAGGTTGCTGCAGAATTGAATATGTCTATTGATGAATATTATAACTTTTTGAATTGTGTAAATGTAAGAACTATAAATTCAATAGATGATTTATATGACGAAGAAAACTCCAGTCCTGTAAGTCTTGTTGATGAGAATTATGATAGTGATTATAAAAAACAATTAATAATTGATATTCTGGAGAAATGTTTGAATGAAAAGGAAAAATTAGTTATAAGCTTATATTATTTTGAAGAACTAACGTTTAAGGAAATATCAGAAATTTTAAATTTAACAGAAGCAAGAATATGTCAATTACACACTTTAGCTATTACAAAAATAAGAACCAGATTAAAAAACGAAACAATTATGTTAAATAAAAAATGAAAAAAATATTAATAATTGAAGATGACATAGAAATAGTAAAAATAATAGATTTAATTTTTAAAACTTATAAAAAGCATTATGAAATTGAATTTTCGCATAATGCAAAAGATGGTTATGAAAAGGTTTTTAGATTTAAACCTGATTTAATAATTATGGATAATATTTTACCTGATATTTCAGGAAATGAATTATCTTTAAAGATTAAAAAAAACTCAGATGACACAAATATATCAGATATACCAATAATTATGCTCAGTGCTAAGGGTGATTTAAATAATAAAATAGAAAGTATGAATAAATACCTGGTTAATGATTTTATCGAAAAACCATTTGAGCCTCAGGAATTGCTGATTAGAATTGAAAATATGCTAAGAATTAAAGAATTAAATGATAAAAGATCGGTAGCGAATGATAATTTGCAAAAAAAATATGATAATATAATTTTAAAAGAAGAAATAAAAACAAAATTATTAAAAGAAATTTTAGCTTTGTTACCCTATCCAATATTGTTATGTGATAATGATGGAAACATTGTGTCAATTAATGAGACATTTTTTCGCGATTTTGAAATTAAAAATGAAGATTTGTGTAATAAAAAGATTGATGAAATTTTTAATATTGATTTAAAAAAAATATTATTAAAAAAAGAAAACAAAATAGGATTAAAACATGAAAATATTGGTGATTTAGATATAAATATACAGAATATTTATATTACAGAATACAAAAAAAATTATTTATTGTTTGTTTTTAATAATAGTATAAAAGAAAAAGTATTAACTGATATTAAAAAAATTTTAAAGAATAAGATTGAAACATATAAAAATAAAGAGAAATTATTAAAAACAATTGTATATACTATTCGTGAATATCTTGGAGCTAAACATTCGATAATTAAATTTTATGATAATAAAAATCAATTAATTATTGGTGGAGATAGTGAAGGAGATTTAGAATTAATAAAAAATATTAATACGGTTTATATTGATAGAATCTTAAGAAATAAAATTTTATTTATAGATAGCAAAAACATACAGGAAATATTTATAAATTTAAATGAAGATATAAAAGATGGAATAATTATTCCAATTAATGGTATTAATAACTGTCTGGGATTTGTTTTATTACTAAATTTAAATATATCTAATAAATTCTTTAATAAAAATTTTGAAATTATAGAATTATTTTTAAATACAATAGGAATTTTATATGAGAATATTAAATTAATTAATGAATTAAATTCAGAAAATATAATGATAAAAAGTTATATAAATATATCAAAAATTTTAAATTCTACTATAGAATATAATAAATTAGTAATAATTTTTACAGAGATTATAAATTGGTTCATAAACGCTGATTCAGTGGCAATATTTTTGTTAAATAAACACAGTCATAAATTTGAAGCAGCCTACTCTCTTGGAAATTTTACTTCCAAAATAGATGATTACAAAAAAAATATGATAGAAGGGTATGAAATAGATCATACTACAATTTTTAAAAATAAAATATTTGAAAATAAAAAACTAAATTTATTTCACGATAAAAAAACATTACACTTTTTTCCTTTAATTTTAAGACATAAAATAATTGGATTTATTTTGATAGAAAAAGAAGAAATAGAAAGTAATTATAAAGAATTTATCAATATACTTGCAGATAATTTTGCAATAATAATAGAAAATTCGTATTTGTTTGAACAATTAATAAAACAAAATGAACAATTAAAAAATACAACAGAGATCCTAAAAAAAACAGAACAACAGTTAATCAAGGCGGAACATTTCGCAAGTATCGGAAAATTTGCTACATCAGTTGCCCATGAAATAAGAACACCTCTTATGGTAATGATGGGAATAATAAATGAAGCCAAAAATACACCAGATAATTATATTGAAATTTTGTCTTTGCTATATAATAAATTGATTGATATTGAAAATATTGTTAAACAAATGATGGACTATGGTAAAGAAATTATTTTAAATTTAGAAGATTCCATTGTTGAAGAAATGATAACAAAAACAGTAAATTTTGTTTCTTCAAAATTAAAAGAAAATAATATAAAAGTTGATATTGAATTAAAGTATAAAGGTAATTTGAGAGTTGATAAATTGTGGCTTGAAAGAATAATTTTAAATTTAATTTTAAATGCAATAGAAGAAATGAAAAATGGAGGAGTATTAACAATAAAAACCAATAAAATTAACAATAACTTTTTTTTAGAAATTTCTGATACTGGTAAAGGCATATCAAAAGAAATAATTTCAAAAATGTTTGAGCCATTTATAACCACCAAAAAAACAGGAAATGGATTGGGTTTATATAATGTAAAAAAAGTTATAGAACTTCACGGGGGAAATATAAGTTTTAGAACAGGGGAGAAAGGCACTAATTTCATTATTGAAATTCCTATGAATAGTGTTTAAACATAAGAATAATAAAAAACTATCTCTTATAAAATTATTTCAGTATGAATTTAAACCATATTTTATGGAATAAAAGCCTAATAAATAATAATAAAAAGTAAAAAAACAAATACATTTATCTGGCACAATTTATGCTTATATTTTAAACAAAAATTATAGAGGTAAATAATGGATAATGGAATAAAAATATCATCAATTTCAATGTATAACAGAGAAAAACAGCATGAAATAATAGCACATAACATTTCCAATATTGATACTGATTATTATAAAGCCAGAGGAATTAATTTTATTGAAATTAATAATAAACCTGAAATATTAGAATTTATTAATAATACAAGCGGGCCAATACAAACAACAAAAAATAATCTTGATTTATTTATAAATAATGGATTCTTAATAAGAGTCATGGATGAAAATAATAATATTTATTTTATTAACAATGGTAAATTAACAATAGATTCTGAAGGCTTTTTATCATATAAAGGTTTGAAAGTTTTAAATACCAGTGGAGAATTCATAAATATTAGCCAACCCGAAGATTTAATAATAAAACAGGATGGAACAATTTATCATGATGGAAAAATTGAAAAGATTTCAATTGTTCAGGTTGAAGATGGTTTCAAATTAAAAGAGATCCAGCCAAATATATTTGAAATAGATAACAAATTCTATAAAGAAGCAGAATCATACAATATTATTTTGCAGGGATTTATAGAAAAATCAAATGTAAATAGAGTTAATGAGATTACTAAACTTATAAATTTAATTCATATTTATGAGGCGAGTCAAAAATCTCTAATAACGCATGACGAAGTTATTTCAAAAACAATTAATGAGATGGGTAAGTTTTAATTTTAAAGGAGGCAAATAATGAAATCTTTCTGGATTGCTTCAACAGGTTTAAATGTTCAAGAAAAAAAATTAGATTTAATTGCAAATAATTTAGCCAATATAAATACTTCTGGATATAAATTTGAAGATGCAATAGTAGAAGAAATAAATTCATTAATTGACAATAATAATGTTATAAAAAGAATTGGGGATGGTACAAATATAGTAGCAATAAATAAGAATTTTTCACAAGGTTTAATGGAATCAACCGGTTTGCCTTTTGATATAGCGATAAATGGAGATGGATTCTTTGAGGTTTTATTGCCAGATGATAGTATTGGCTATGTGCGTTCCGGTGAATTTACAATTGATGCAAATGGGCAATTGGTTACAAAAAGTGGTTATAAATTATATCCTGAAATCTTTATTCCCGAAAACACAGTTGCGGTATCAATATCAGATAATGGATTAATTTCTGTTCGACTTGATGATGGTAGTGTAAAGGATATAGGTACAATTGAGCTTGCTAAATTTATTAATCCAAATGGACTGAAAAGTGTAGGAACTGGAATTTATATTAAAACAGAAAATTCTGGTGAGCCTATTGTAGATGCTCCAGGAAAACAGGGGATTGGAACTCTGATGCAAGGATTTATTGAAAGATCAAATGTTAATATGGCAAATGAAATGATTAAAATGATGATAACTCAAAAGTCTTATGAAATAAATGCAAGGGTAATTCAAACTGCTGATCAAATGATGAGTATAGCCAATAATATTAAAAGGTGAAAAATGACATATATAAGAATTTTATTATGTTTGATTATATTGATTTTTAATTGTTTGATTTTAAAAGCAGAAAATATACATACAGAAAATACACTAAAAGAAATAATTATTAAGGAATTAAAAAGAGATTTGCCAGATGATTCTGAAATAACAATTGAATTTATTAAAAGAGAAGATTTAAATCCAGTAATCAATCTAAAAGATTTAAAATGTGAAATTGAATTTTCATATACCAATCCAGTTAAAGTAACGTTTTATGGATATTTCAATAATAAATTACAGAAAAAAATTTTATATTTAAATATAAAAATTTATACAAATGTTGTTGTTGCAGAAAATACAATTTTATCTGGCAATAAAATTAATCGAAATAATATAACAATTAAAAGAAAAAATATTATGAATTTAAATGGGATGCCTTATTTTAAAATTGACGAGACAATTTTAAATAAAATAGTAAATAAAACTATTCAAAAAGACCGAGTAATAACTAAAAATGATTTTGAGATGGAAAAAGATATAAAGGTTGGAAGAATAGTTAAAATCATATACGAGACTGATGGAGTTAGTATCAGTGCTGATGGGAGAGCAGAGCAAAATGGCGATATAGGGGAGATCATAGGCGTGAGAAATTTGAAATCTAAAAAGTTAATATACGGAAAAGTTATCTCTGAAAAGACTGTAAAAGTGGAGGTAAATTAATGAAGAAAAATTTATTATTTGTATTATTAAATTTATTATTTATTACCGTAATCAATAGCGAAAACTTAACAGGAAATTTAAATTTGCTTTTTACTAACAAAAACAATTTTATAGTGGGTGATGTTATAAAAGTAATAGTTGTGGAAAATGCCAGAGCTACACAAAAAAATATAACAGATTTATCAAAAGATTTTAAAATGGGGGGTGGAATTAATTTAGATAATTCTATCAATTACAGCGGAGGTATAAAATTTAATAATAATAATTATGGAAAAGGCGAAGCGGCCCAATCAGGCATCATAACAACAGAGATAAGTGTTATTGTTACAGAAGTAAAACAAAATGGCAGCTTACTTGTGAAAGGTTATAAAGAAATTCAAATGAATGGGAATACACAAAAAATAAGTATAGAAGGAGAAATAAACCCGATTGATATAAAAGCAGATAACACAATTTTATCAAATAAAATAGCAAATTTAAAAATTGATTATACTGGAGAAGGTGTATTAGGAAACAAAGCAAGGGCTGGTATTTTAACACAAATATTTGAATGGATAGGTTTATTTTGAGGGAAAAATATGAAAAAATTTTTAATCATTATTTTAATTATATTGTTTAGTAATAATATATTTGCAATATCTGTAAGAATAAAAGATATATGTAATATAGCAGGAATGAGAACAAATGAATTAATTGGATATGGCATAGTAGTTGGTCTTAACAAAACAGGTGATTATGGAAAAGATTTTACAACAGTTTCATCAGTTGTGAATATGTTGCAAAAATTAGGAATAAGAGTACCGATGGAACAAATTGTAACCGAAAACTGTGCGGCAGTAATTGTAATAGCCACATTACCACCCACCTGCCAGGTAGGAGAAAAAATAGATGTAAAAGTAGCATCTATAGGAAATGCAAAAAGTTTATATGGGGGGATATTACTTATGACTCCTTTAAAAGCAGGTAATGGTGAAATATATGCAATAGCACAGGGCTCTTTAAATGTTTCTGGACATAATTTTGAAATAAATAATAATCGTGTAGGTAAAAATTCACCCACTACAGCATTTATATCAGGTGGTGCAACTGTAGAAAAAGCAGTTCAGGAAAATTTTATAGATAAAGAAGAATTTAATCTTTATATAAATGAAAATGATTATGTTTTATCAAATTCAATTATTCAGGAGATAAATAAAAAATTTACCAAAGAAATTGCAAGTACAAATGATGGCAAAAATATTATTGTAAAAGTCCCTGATAATTATATAAATAAAAAAAGTGAATTTCTTGCAGAAGTAAATTTAATTGAAGTTGAACTTCCTGAAGAACCAGTAATTGTTTTAGACCAAAAATCAGGTTCAGTAATAATGGGAGGTAATGTTCCGATAGGTGAAATCAATATAAGTCATGGTAATTTACATATAGCAGTGAATTCAAAAAATATAATTTCTCAACCCAATCCATTTTCGTATGGTTATACAGTAAATACAATAGATTCTTCAATTATTGTTGAGCAGGACAAAACAAAATTCTACAAAAGTAAAAATACAACAACTCTTGGAGAAATTGTAAAAGGTTTAACAGAAATGGGAGTTGCGGCAGATGATATAATAGCAATAATAACCAATATTAAATTAGCAGGCGCTATAAAAGCCAGAATTATTGTTAAATAAGTTCTTTGAAATAATTTAATTTTTTTTGTTTATCAACCGATAATATAGTTAAGCAAAATTCTGAGAGGTTGGTAAATATGGAAATAAATAAAATTAATATAGATAAAAATAATGACCCAAAAGAAATAAAGGCTGTAAATAATAAGAATGATATACCTATAATAGAACAAACACAAAAATTAAATAAACAAATAACAGAAAATAAAAACCAGGTAGAAAATGCAGGTTTAAAATTAAATATTGAATTTATAAAAGATATTAGATTAAAGTTAGAAATAAACAGACTAAAACAGGAAATAAATGAAATTGAAAGTAAAAGGCAGATATACAAAAGTGATCTACAGGAATTAAAAGCAGAACTTTTAAAAGTTATAAATGAAGATAAAAAAGAACTGTTCTATAATTTAAAAGAAATCAATAGGCTTGAAGAAGAAATAAGAAAAATAGAATTAGAACGACAAAAGAAAATAACGGAATTACAAGAGAAAGTAATGAATGATAATTATAGACCAGAATTAAAAAAGGTTGTAGAAAAATGGATGAAATAATTTTATAAAATGGTGAAAAAATGACGGAAGATATTTTATCAAAAACTTACAATTTATTTGAAGAACTTGTAACAGAGTATAAAAATCTACTACAGCTTTTATTAAAAGAAAAAGAACAAATAATATATGAAGAATTATCAGATTTGACACAAACCATTATATTAAAAGAAGAGATTTTAGCAAATATAAATTCTAAAAAAGAAGAAATCAAAGAAAATATAAAACTAGTAAAAAATTATTTTGGTTTTGAAGAAAAAGACGGAGTAACTTTTGCAAAACTCATATCTTTTATGTCTGATAATTGGAAAGTTAAATTTGAAGAAATATTAAAAATTTTAAGAGAATATAATGCGAGTATAAGAACGGTAAGTATAATAAATAATAAGTTAGTAGATGATACAATGAAATTTGTAAACATTGTTATAGATTTTTTAAAAAATGGAGATGGTGAAGTAGAAATTTACACAAACAAAGGATTCGTAGAAAAAAAATCAAATGAGTTGAATTTTTTAGATGTGCAGTTATAAAAAAAGGAGCATAAATGGGTTCAACATTTTTTGGAATAGAAACAGCAAAAAGAGGAATTGTAGCTCAACAAATTGCACAAAATACAGTATCTCATAATATAGTAAATGCCTCTACACCAAATTACTCAAGGCAGAGAGCGGAATTATATACTACACATCCATTTCCAGATCCGTCATATAATAGAGATATTATAGCAGGTTTACTTGGAACAGGCGTTG
>FWPV01017205.1_pt1 | contig 10053 bp, 6 predicted proteins | sample 2228371 | NCBI WGS metagenome assembly FWPV01 (sample SAMEA103939776, study PRJEB20133) | metagenome
TAAAAGATTTTAAATTAGAGATAAAAAATTAGACGCTAGTTTCTAATATACCAAAATATTTCTTTGTAAAATTTTAACAAACAACATGATAGAATGTATTTATTATTAATTCCTAAACATGAACAAAAAGAAAAAAGTTGCAAAAAAGAAACAACAAAAAAAGCAAGGAAAAAAAACTAAGATAAGATACAGATAGTACAAGTATAATAGCGTAAACATAAATATTAAACGTACATAAAGCAATCCGTTTGTGGGGAGATTGTAATGTATACTGTAATACAATAAGGTAAGGATAATAAAGTAATATAGAAAAAACATCTCGAACCGCACGATAAAATATAAAATTTAAAGCAAAATTTAAATCGCCAACACATAAAAAATAAATATGAATTGACTGGTAATTGAAGATAACTCCATATGAAAGCAAGTAGCTGTTTAACATTGTAACAGGTGAAGAAATAAGATGCTGCTATAAAAAGAAATAATACGAAGCAAGCTTCTTAATTCACAGGATATACACATAGCCTGTATTTTGCTTTATGGAAAAAATGTTATATTACGAAAGGTTAAATTTTTAATTACCTTTATTTATGAAAAAGTTTTTACCAATTTTAAAAAGCTTGACAATAGTTACAACGCTACTTTTAATATTTACCCAGCAGTCACAAGCACAAATTGGCAACGAAATGAGCTGGGTTTCATTTTAGGTGATGTACAAACAGTAGCGATAAATTCACAATTCACAATTAAATACACATCAAAAAATGTTATTGAAAAACAAATAGAATCTGAATGCGGAATAACATTATTCAACGACACTAATATTGGCAATCCTGCAGATTTATATTTTGTATTTGTTGGAGGAAATGCAATCACTTCCAATGGGAAATCAAGTACAGCTCATTTTATGACAGGTTCTTACGGTCTATCATATATCACAAACCCTTTAATACTTGATCCAAACGAAACTATCACTTGTTCTATGACATTTAAAGCAATAAAGTACACATCAGACAGTATTCTCGCAGCAATAAGCATGCGATACCGTCCAAAGCTTGAATTTGAATCATATTCATACATTTCTCATAATGGGAGAATTTATATTTCTGGCTCCTCAACAAATAAACCTGTTGTCCAAAAAACAAAAATTACTCAACAAGCAGAACCAAAAGCTCCTATAGCTGGAGCAACTTATCCGCAAGAATTTATAAAGGAAGGATCACTCACAACGGATGTTTCAAAATTAACTTTATCACAAGCACAAAATGTAAAAGATTTCAGACTTGAAGTAAAAGATATAGGATACATAATATACAAAGTCCCATTAAATTTATCAGGAGAAGACCTCCTTGAGAAGTTTAATAATCTGTCCACATACGTTATTATTCGTCCCGGTTACATAGAGATAAAATCAGATCAAATAGCTGAACTAAACGCTCAGGCTCAAATTACCATGAATAACTTAAACTTTATCGAAGGTTCAATTCCGGTAATTCTTAAGGATGGAGAACCTGCCGAAGAAAGTGTTACAAATGTAACGTATTCACAAGGAACATTAACTTTTGATGTTAACGGATTTTCAAGTTACAGTGTACAACCGACAATGACGCTTGAAGATAAAAGTACCGATGAAAAGATTATCATTATTGGCAAAATTGACGATTTAAATAAAAAAGTTGTGGTAAAGTTTGGAGAAATCGAGAAGTTATTATTTCTAGACGAAAAAGGCTCTTTTGAATTTGAAACCGAACGGGAAAATAACGATAAAGCTACTATTTCATTTATGGCTTTAGGAGTAAGCGGAGAAAAAATTTCAGATACAATTACAGTTCAAGCTGTCAAAGGAAACGAAAAAAATGTTAAAAATTTACCTTTTATATTAATTGGACTGGGTATTTTAACATTAATGTCATTTACTGGCATCGGACTTCTAGTATTTAAAATAGGGTAATGTCAAAATTTAGCCACCAAATTTAAAAGTTTATTTACTTGACTGTCTATATCTAAGTGCCGATTATTAAATCTCCAAACATACTCTGTTAGATAATCAGGTATCTTCGCTCTTCTAATACCTCCACGAGACGATAATTGCCTCTTTAAATACCCCCAAAATCCTTCAAGACTATTTATATGATTACCTTTCTTATCTGAGTATTCCTCTTCTTTGTGTCTTACTAGTCTATGTACATATCCCTTCGCTGCTATTCTAGTATACCCTCTCCTTGTATCTGAACATATTGTTGATCCCCTTTTTACCCTCTTCTCAATTATCGGTTGTAGATCTCTTTTCTGTAAGTCTCATCCCTCCTATCTTCGGAGCAAATTCGTACCTACATTTTTTGCATTTTTTCTTACTCCTTCTAACGTTCCAAAATCTGGTACCACCACATTTTTTACATTTATGCCGTATCATAAGCATTATTCTATCATAGTTGGTGGCTTTTTTTTAACATTACCCAATTTTATAATTCCTTTATCCATAAGGTAGGAAATTGTTTGTTGTGTTGGTGAAAAATTTTCACCACCACCAGGGAATGTAAATGTGAGACTGACACTTCTTCCTCTTAGTTGCGTTCCTTGAACTTGTAGTTGTTGCCCGTTTAGCTCGGCGGATAAAATGCGCGGTAAATCTCCGTAGTCTCTTCCTTCAAAAGTGATGTTACCCACATGCTGACCATGTAGGTCAAAAATAGCAAGGGATGTTCTGTCAACTCCTGGCATTTCGCCATTTGCAGCTCTTATGTTAAGTTGTACTGCTATATACAGGCATCTTCCTTTTTCATTTTCCAAAAAAATGCCGGTTGGTCTAAAAAGTCTTCCGTTTTTTCTTTCTTCTTCAAATTTTCTTTTTAATCCAAAAGGATCCTGGCTATCTGGTATTCTATTAAGGAAATTTTTAATTGCTTCTTTACTACATGTTTGTAAGTTTTCTATAATTGAGTATAATCATAGTATGTTTAAACCTCAATATACAATTACAAACAATCTTTTAACATATGTGTCTCAAATAGAAGCGGCGAAACAAATAATAGAAAACGCTCCCCTTGTTCCTGCATGGGAGAGAAGGTTTCGGCAAGAGGCAGAAGAGAGAACAGTTTACTTTTCTACAAAAATTGAAGGCGGAAATTTAGATTTTTCGGAAACAAAAAGAGTTCTTGATGGTGAAGAGATAAGAACTTTTAGAAGGAGGGATATTTTGGAAGTGGTAAATTATAGGGAAGTAATAGCGTATATTCAAAAAGTAAAAAAAAGTTCAATTGATGAGAAATTCATTTTCGAAGTGCATAAAAAGGTTATGAATAAGATTTTACCCGAAAATGAACTTGGTAAATATCGCGAATGCGAGGAAGCTTTGATAGATTCAAAAACATACGAAGTTGTTACGGAACTAATAGAGCCAGAGTATATTGAAGGTGAAATGCAAAAATTGATTGAATGGCTTAATAAAGAAGCTTTAAAAATTCATCCTGTTATAAAAGCTGGCATTCTTTTTTATGAAATTGTTAGAATACATCCTTTTACTGATGGGAATGGCCGAACAGCCAGGATACTCGCAACTTATTCGTTGTATAAGGATGGTTATGATATAAAGAGATTTTTTTCTCTTGAGGAATATTACGATCAAAATCTTGAAGAATATTACAAGGCATTGGCAAGTGTTGAGGAAAATGATGATGATCTTACCTTTTGGCTTGAGTTTTTTGCTAAAGGTTTAGCAGTTGAGCTTGATAGGATAAAAAGAAAAATTCTTGATATAAGTAGCGATGTTAAACTTAAAAAAATGATAGGGCAAGTAGCTTTAAATGACCGGCAGATAAAGATAGTTAGTTTTATTCAGGAGCATGGATATATTTGCAATAAAGATTGGCAAAAGATATTTCCGCTTACAAGCGATGATACAATTTTAAGAGATCTTAAGGATCTTCGAGATAAAGGAATAATAAAAAAGCAGGGAAAAACAAAGGCGGCAAGATATGTTTTGAAATAATTATTACTTATTTGTATATTTGGCTTTATGGAAGTTTTAAAGTTCCATTTTTGATTATGATATTTTAAAAATTTTAGATATCAAAATAAAATATGAGATTTAGGGAATTTGCAAAAATTTTACAAAAAATAGAGACAACAACTTCGCGCATTGAAATGACTAATTTACTTGCCAAATTGTTTAAATCTCTTTCCATAGATGAAATAGCGGAATCTCTTTACTTAATTCAAGGTAGAGTTGTTCCGAGATACGTTGCTTTAGAATTTAATATTGCAAGAAAGCTTATGGTTAGAGCAATAGCAAAAGCATTTGGTAAGGAAATAAAAGAGATTGAGGAGGAATTCAATAAATTAGGAGATTTGGGAATGGTAGTACAAAGTATAAATTTAAACGAGAAGTCAAATCTTACGATTCTTGAGCTTTACAAAAATCTTTATACGTTGGCTAAACTAGGTGGAAAAGGCTCTGTGGATGCAAAAGTAAATAAGATCACAGAAATATTAAAAGAAGCAGATGGCCTTTCTTCAAAATATATAGTAAGGATAATCCTTGGAAATTTAAGATTGGGTGTAAGTGATAAAACTTTTCTTGATGCTTTATCGTTTATGAAGGTTGGGAATAAATCCAAACGCGAAATACTTGATAGAGCATATGGCGTAAGGAGCGATATTGGCTTAGTTGCGAAAATATTATTAAAGGATGGTATAGGAGCAATTGAAAATATAACTGTTACACCGGGTATTCCTGTTGCATCTATGCTTTGTGAGAGGGAGAAGTCGATTGAAAACATTTTTAATCGTTTTGGAAAAGTAGCTATTCAGCCTAAATATGATGGTCTTAGGTGCCAAATTCACTACAATAAAGCTGGAATAAATTTAGGATTTTTAAATGGGGGAGAAGGGGATAGCTTTCTTCAAAATAGTTTAGAAAAAACTTCGGAAAAAGTAAGGTTGTTTTCAAGGAATTTAGAAGATTTGTCTAATATGTTTCCGGATATCAATGACTCAATTAAGAAATACGATATTGATTCAATTGTCATTGATAGTGAAATAGTAGGGTATGATGAAAATGCTGATGTATTTTTACCATTTCAAGAGACAATTAAGCGAAGACGGAAGTACGAAGTAAATAAAATGAAAGAAAATATACCTATTAGAGCTTATATTTTTGATATTTTATACATTAATGGTAAGGATATTTTGTCAGAGAAATTTTTAGATAGGTTTGAGATTATCAAAAAAGTATTTTCTAAGAAGGTAAGCGATAATATTTTTTTTATAACGCCTACTGATATTTTAAGTGATGCTAATAAGGGCATAGAGTTATTTACAAAATATATTGAACAGGGCCTTGAGGGGATTGTTGTAAAAAATCCCAATAGTAGATATATGCCGGGGAAGAGAGGTTTTGAATGGATAAAATACAAAAGGGCATCAGAAAGTAATCTTGCCGACACAATAGATGCAGTAGTTCTTGGTTACTACTACGGCAGAGGTTTAAGAGCTAAATTTGGAATTGGAGCGTTATTAATTGGAGTGTTAAATGAAGATACAAATGAATACGAATCTATTGCTAAAGTTGGAACCGGTATTACCGATAAGCAATGGCATTTAATAAAGAAACGTTTGGATGATATTTCTCTGAAAAGTAAGCCGAGTATATACAATGTATCAAAGCAACTTTTTTGCGATGTTTGGGTAGAGCCAAGGGTTGTAGTTGAGGTCGAGGCGGATGAGATAACAAAAAGTTCTATACATACAGCAGGTTTTGATGCTAAAGAAGGATTTGGTTTTTCGCTTCGTTTCCCTAGGTTAAAAATTTTTGATAGGAAAGATAAAGATCCTGATATGGTGACATTATCATCAGAGGTTAGAAAAATGTTTAAATTGTAAATTAAAATATTGACATATATATAAAATATAGGTATATTCTTGATTAGTTAAATTATTAATTTATTTTAAATGGCAGAAACAAAAACACAAGTTTCAGGATCCAAGGATAGAACTAATGCGCTTTTAGCATGGATCTTTGCTCCAATTACAAGTTTCATTTTCATGAATGATAAAGATGAGTTTACCAAGAAATGTGCAAAGCACTCGTTATATTTTGGTGTTGCCATGATTATTGGTCACGTAATCATGTGGATTCTTATGGCAATATTAACTGCGGTTACGCTTGGTTTTGGTGCTATGTGTGCTTGGATTTTACCAACAGCTTGGATAGCAGTGGATTTGGCAGGTAGGATTATAGGAGCTGTAAAAGCGAATAACGGTGAATTGTTTGAAGTCCCTGTAATCAGCGGGATGGTAAAAGACTAACAAATCATTGTTACTCTTTTTATAATTTACTACAGTAGCTTGATGTTACTTGTGGTATTCATAATGTTCAAACCTATGGGTGAGAAATTATCAAATTTTATTCAAAACTTGGATTTTGGCCGGTTATCTAGTATAGACTTGCAGAAATTATTTAATTGGAGGTATCTTACAGAAGTCCAACCTACACCTTCGTTTTTCTTTGAGCAGTGGATATACGTTTTTGTTATCGTTAACTGGTTGATATCAATAATAGGTTTTAAGTTAATTGCCAATTTGTTTGCAAAAGTTCGTCCCAAAGAGAGATTAATAAAAAAAATTTCATTTATGTGGTTTTCAAATTCTGTTTTTTTACTTTTGTACAATCTAATAAGAGTGGGAGGAGTAAGATTTTTCTCAATGCGGCTAATATTAATTTTAATATTGTTTTCTTATATTATTATACTTGCATATGGAGTTTTTTATTGGGCCTTTAAACTTCCGGATGATATAGAAAGATTTAACGAAGAAAAAATAAGGGATAAGTATATGAACAGAAAAAAGAAGCGTTAATTTTGTTTTTTTTTATAATAAATCTCCTTTAATTTATCGCCACACTTTTTAGTATTTTAGTGTAAAGGAAATTTTCTGTAGATAACTTTTTTCGGAAATTTTGCTTAATTGAGAATAATCAAAGTCGAGTAAGAATATTTTATTTATGGTGTTACTAAAGTTATTAAATTTAAAAATTATTCTTAATTTAGTAATGTTTTTTTTGCTAAAATCTTTATAAATAAAACAGGCATAATCTACATCACTTATAGCTATTCTAAGGTCTATTTCAGTTTAAGCAAATTCAAAAAATAATTTATTTTTAGTTTTTGTTATACTTTCTCAAACAGTACCCAGTCCTGAGTTACTTTTGTTTGGATCGTAATTGGGATCATAAGTGTTTGGATGATTTTCATGATTTTGAATGTTAGTTGGCTGTTGGAAATTTGGCTGTTGGTTTGTAGGATTAACATTTTGTCCTTCTGATTGGATATTCCCAGGTACTGTATAATTTGGTGATTGTTGTATGTTATTTTGTTGGAATTGTTGTGTCTGGAAATTCTGTGATTGTTGCGCTTGTTGTGTTTGCGTTTGTGCTTGCAAATTTGGATCAATTGGCACATTTGGAATACTTGGCATTTGCTGTGGAAATTGATTTTTTAAAGTATCATCTTGATATGTGGCTTTTATTTTATTTTCCTTTTTTGAAAATATTTTTATAATTACAATTAAAAATATCAAAGAAAATCCAAGCAGAATTGATAGAATCGTTATCCCTAGTAGCAATAATTCTGTTTTTTCTAATTTTATTTTACCAAGGAAATTTGTAGGAGTTTTGTCTTTGCCACTGTCAATTTTACTTTGTGCAATAGTTATAAGTGGTTTTAAGATGTCAGATACTGCGCTATTTAATGAGATTGCATCTTCAAAGTTAGATTTAGCTAGAGAATAATACTCCTTCTTAAAGTTTTCAAATCCATTGATAATGTTTTCTGTTACTGGTCCAATTTCGTTTGAAATATTGTTTTTTTCAATAAATTTTAAAATTTCATCAATAAAAATTCCAGCATTATATTCACCAGTTTCTTCTATGTTTATAATATATGTTGCGATTCCGACGACCTCTCCATCTTTATTTAATATTGGGCCACCGCTATTCCCATGAGAAATAGAAGCATCAATCTGAATTAGCTTATATGAGTTGTCAAAGTTTGGCTTTATCGCACTTATTGTTCCATTTGTGATTGTTGGAATTACTGTAGCTTCTTGGGAGAATAAATCTTCACTTTCTGCTGCACTTGGGAAACCTATTACGTATATTGAATTACCGGAACTTATTAAATTTGGATCTGCAATGGGTATTGCTGGGTATTCAATATCTGTTGTTTTCACCTTAAGTAATGCAATGTCTGGAACTTTAATTCCGACTTTTTCTCCTTTTACTCTATCATAAGCGATTTGATAAATTGATTCAAGGTTGTTGTAATCAATCATTTCAGTTTCTAAGACTTCATCTTTATTTGTTAGGTCTAAATTGTGTCTACTGATATCAAATGGTTTTCCATTTTGAATGTAATTTTGATAAGAGACGTCTTCAATTTTTATTGTGTTGTTCTTGTATTGATCTATAAGATAAGTAATGATTATTTCATCAATTTTTTTTCTAAAATTTGGATCATTTATGTAAGAATAATTATATCCCTCACTTTCTAGATAGATTAATATATCGGTTACAAAATTTTTGTAAAGATTATTTGGGTCGTAACCATACATTCCATATATAACTGTATCAAGTTCATTTGGAGTGGACACGTGAGCATTGGTAAGTAGGTAACCTTTGTGGTTTATAAAAAACCCAGTACCAAAAGCGGCACTACATAATTCATATGTTTTACCACTTGTTGTTGGTAGTGAACTGGAGTACGGTATCTTAAGTTTTGCGCAAGAGCGATTAAATATATGAACTACTGATGGTTGCCCAATAAGCACTGCTTTTGATATTTCAATGTTACTTGTATCCGATGCTTTTACTTGTTGTAAGATGCTTTTACCGCTATTACTTTTTGATTCATGTGTTTCATATATTTTTGATGTAGACTTATCATTGGAACTTGAGAAAGTAATATTTGATATCACTTTTTGTATCTCTTTGTAACCATTTGTATCAGGGTTTGAATAATTAATTTTAATTGATATTAATACTTGAGAGCTATTATTATACCCAAAATAACTTTCATGATAAGTAATTTCTTGGTCATTTCCTGTTGTGTACTTAGACATGTAAAAAGGTATGTTATCAATGTTTATTTCTACATTTTCTTCTAAAATAGAGAAATTTTTATAGGCATCTTTTATGGAATCTAAACTTAACTTTAATTCTTTACGTAGTTCTTCGGCTGTTTTTTCTTTTGTATTGTATCCGCTAATACTTATATATGAGTGTGTATATTTAAATGACTCATCTTCATTTTGAAAACTTCTATAACTTAAAGTTAATGTAGAATCGGTTTGAGTATCAACTGTCCAAAGTTTTCTATCGAATTTGATATGAGTGCCGATATTTTTAATTTCGTAAATAATTTCTTCCTCAAGATCTTCAGGATTTAATTTAATTGACGAAAGAATTTCCGAAAAATCGTCTAATAGTTTTTTAGTAATATTATCAGGATTTGTTTCTTTTAATGAAATAACAATAAAGTTCTTATCTATTTCCCTTATTAAACAAGTGATATATATTTCTTCTTCGGCTTCGCTAAAAAGTGTGATTTGAGAACCTTTTAGATGTAATATTTTGTTATCATCAAAAATCTCAGAGTTTATTATTTCAACATGTTTATATAGGGTGTTGTATTCTTTATTTAAGACATCTTCGATATTTTCTGTTTCTGAAATGTTGTATAGTTTTAAAGTAATATAATATGACAATGAATAACTTCCCTTAATATTAAAAACTAAAGATTGAAAGCCTTCAGTTATGACATATTTATCTTTGTTATATTTTAAAAGAAGATTTAGTGAAGGTGAATAGTAATCGCTTATTCCGGTAGTTGAATAAACTAAAACTTTTGCTAAATCATTTGCTATTTTAGAATCAATATCTGAGGCTATAATATTTTCGCTGATGTCTGTTTTTTTACTTTTATTTATAAAAATCAGAGTTATGAATGATAGTAATCCAATAAATATAAGAAAAATCCCGAAAAAAAGTAGGTATTTATT
>FWPV01017206.1_pt1 | contig 10053 bp, 5 predicted proteins | sample 2228371 | NCBI WGS metagenome assembly FWPV01 (sample SAMEA103939776, study PRJEB20133) | metagenome
GAATCTGCTCCGCCTGGAAAGCCCGCCCGAGGTTCTGATTTCGGCTTCCGCCATTGGCTTCTATGGCTCGCGCGGCGACGAAGTGCTCACTGAGGACTCGGCGCCCGGCAGCGGCTTCCTGGCCGATGTTTGCCGCGAATGGGAGCAGGAAGCGGAACGCGCCGTCCAAGCGGGCATCCGCGTGGTGGCGCTTCGCATCGGCATCGTCTTGGGCAAGGGCGGCGGAGCGCTCAAAGCCATGCTGCCGCCGTTCCGCATCGGTTTGGGCGGACCGCTAGGCGCCGGGAATCAGTGGATGTCCTGGATTCATCTGGACGACATCACCGGTCTCATCCGCCACGCCGCCGCCACGTCAGGTCTGCATGGACCGCTCAACGCCACCGCGCCGGCGCCTGTCGCCAACCGCGACTTCAGCCGCACGCTCGGGCGCGTGCTCCACCGCCCCGCCTTCATCCCTGTGCCGGAGTTCGCCATTCGTTTGCTTTACGGCGAGATGGCCTCTGTGGTTCTCGCCAGCCAGCGGGTGCTGCCCCGCAAGGCGCTTGCTTCCGGCTACCGCTTCCGGTTTGAGAATCTTGAGGACGCCTTGCGCGACCTTTTTAGCGGCGCCCTGAGATGATTGCGTCGATGGCGTCCAACTTGTCGGCGCGGAATCTCTCCCGCACGGCGATCTCGGAACCGAACTCCAGCAGCTCATCCTCCGAAGGGCGGTAAACCGGCCACTGCGGCAAGCCGGAGCGGTTCGGGTCGCCGGTCTTCGCGAACTGCACCCAATAGCTGCTCATCACGCCCGCCATCTTGCGGTCTTGGTCCGTAACCAGCTTGGCCACCGGGCTGCGGTCGAGCGTGTCGAAGACGAACGGGATTTCCGACCCGTGAGCCGCTCCCGGGACCTTCCCCCGGCGCGCTTCAAGCACGTATGAAAAGTGATACAGGAACGCGGGCTGCCGTGTCTCGCTGACCCGCGCGGCCAGGTAACGCGCCGGCCCCACAAACAGAGCGTCGCCGAACAGCTCCCTCGCCGCTTGGTCCTCGTCGTCGCCGTATAGCTTCCTGATCAACGCCCCGCCCGCGCCGACATACCCGCGAATGCGCTCCGCGTTCACCCTGAACGCGCCCATCAGGCTAGCTTCGAAGCTGTTCGCCCCCACGATAAAAGGAACCGGCGCCTGCTTGCCTTCGGCGAAAACGTTTCTGGGCGCCGCCGGAAGATAGATTCCGTCCACTACGGGTCCGTACGCGCCCATCTCCACCGGACGCGTCCGGGCGAGCATTTTCGCCGCCGGCAGAGCGCGCAAGGACTTCAAGTCTGTGGCGCCCCAATCCGCCGTCAGTTTCTCGCCCAGCTTCTCCAAGTCCGCGAGGCTCCGCGCCGCCTGCCGCCCGCCGCCGCTTTGAGAAATCGCCCGGTGGAACAAGCCGCGCGCCTTCGGCGACGCCATCAACGCCTGAACGCTCGCGCCGCCCGCGGACTCGCCGAAAATCGTCACATTTTTTGGATCGCCCCCAAATGCGGCGATGTTGTCCCGCACCCACTCAAGCGCCGCCACTTGGTCCATCAGACCGAAATTGCCGGTCGGACCTCCGGCGGCTTCTTTCGTCAGCTCCGGGTGCGCAAAGAAGCCGAAATCGCCCACCCGGTAGTTGATCGTCACCACCACCACGCCTTTGCGCGCCAGCGTCGTGCCGTCATAAAAGGGCAAGGAGCCGCTGCCTTGGCGGAATGCTCCTCCATGGATCCAAACCATCACCGGCAGCTTCGACGCGCCGGCGGGCGACCAAACGTTCAGACTAAGGCAGTCTTCGCTCGGTTCGGGCGCGCCTTTGCGGACGGTCTGCATACACGGCGGTCCGTGCTTGTCCGCGGCGCGCACGCCATTCCAGGATGGCGCCGGGCGCGGCGGTTTCCATCGCCATTCGCCCACCGGCGGCGCCGCGTAAGGGATCCCCAACCAGGAGCGGACGCCGTTCGATTCCGCGCCGGCAATCCGCCCCGAAACAATCCGAACCTCCGTCGCGGTCTGCCCGCACAGGAGGGAAACCCACAAAACCAGCCATGCCAGCCGAGCCATGTTTCTAACGTAGCCCAATCACGACCCGCGCCGGGTCCGCCACCAGGTATTGATCACCGTCGCGGCGACGATGATCGTGCCCCCGGCTAAAGCCAGCCGCCCGGGTTTCTCGCCATGCACAAGCCAAGCCCAGCACGGGTTAAGAGCCGTTTCCAGAAGGACGATGGTGGACGCCTCAAAGGCAGGCACCCGCCGCAAGCCGCGGGTCAGGCAAACATACGCCAGTCCGATTTGGAAAACGCCCAGATACGCCAGCACGGCGGCGTCGCGCAGACTCAGCGATTCGACCGGCAGCGCCATCGGCAGGGCGAGAACGAAAGCCAGCGCGTTGCCCATCGCGACGGTGGTCATCGCCGCGCCTCCGCCTTTCCTTTTGCGGGCTAGCCAGCGCAACCCGCCGATGGTCAGCGCCCACGCGACGCCCGACGCCGCCGCCAGGATATTCCCCAGAAACGGATTGGGCGCCGTCGCCACGGGAGTTTCCGCGCCGATAAAGAACAGCGCGATGCCGGAGCCGAGCGCCAGGATCAGCAGGATATCGCCCCGCCGGATAGGTTCCCGGAGCAGCCACGGTCCGAGTAATATCAGGTACAGCGGCGACGTGGATTGGAGGAAAATGGCGTTCGCCGCCGTCGTCGTGCGTGTAGCCAGCACGAACAGGATCAGCATCACCGCATAGGCTAAGCCCACCACAGCCGCCTTGCGGCTCCAACCGCGCCGCGCCTCCGGCAGAAAAAGAAAGAGCGCCAGAGCCGCCAGCCCGGAGCGGAAGCTCGCCACCTGCCACGGCGTTACCGAAGCCGCTTTGATCGCCGCGCCGCCGGTGGAAAACAGCACCGCCGCCGCAATCAACCACAACCGGCTCACCGCGCGTACCGCTCCAGATAGTCGAGCACCAAGTTCGTCATGGCTTTCACCCCGGTCACCAGACTGCCCTCGTGCGCTTCAAATTCGGCGGTGTGGAGCGCCCCGTGGGTGGTCTTGGCGGGGTCGCCCACACCCAGCCAGAAGTAGAAGCCGGGAATGGCCTTTTGAAAATACGCGAAATCCTCCGCCCCCATCACCGGAGGAACACGCACGACGTTTTCCTTTCCCAGAGCGGCGGCTAGCAGCGGCGCCACGCGTTCGGTCAACTCCGGCGGATTGTACGTTACAGGGTTGGAACGCGCCGACCACCTTACTTCCGCGCGTGCGCCGTGCGATGCCGCCACGCCGGCGACTATTTCCTTCACTAAACTGATGGCGCGCTCCCGGACCTTCTCGTTGTGCGTCCGGAGCGTACCCTGCATCGTGACCTCGTCCGCGATAATGTTGGACCGGTTGCCGCCTTGAATCGAGCCGACCGTGAGGACCAGAGGCTCGACCGGATCGATGCGCCGGCTGCGTATGGTCTGAAGGGCAAGCACGCACTCCGCCGCCACCACCACGGGGTCGATGCCCTGATGCGGCCAAGCGGCGTGCACCCGCTTGCCCACAATCTTGATCTGAAAGGTGTCCGAAGACGCCAGCATCCCTCCGGAGATCCAACCCACTTTGCCCGCCGGGAGCTCAGGATTCGTGTGCAAGCCGAAAATCGCCGCCGGACGCGGGTTATCAAGCGCGCCTTCGGCGATCATTTGCGCTGCCCCGCTGTTTTCGCCCTCCGGCGCGCCCTCCTCCGCAGGCTGGAAGATGAACTTGACGCTGCCGGGGATCTCCGCGCGCATCCGGCTCAACACTTCCGCCGTCCCTAAAGCGACGGTCATGTGTATGTCGTGCCCGCAGGCGTGCATGACGCCCGGATTGCGGGAGCGGAAGGGGACATTGGCTGTTTCCTGAATTGGCAGCGCGTCCATGTCCGCCCTTACCGCCACGACGCCTCCGGGCTTGCCGCCTTTCAGCAGCGCCACAATTCCGTGCCGGCTGACTCCGGTGCGGATGTCGTCGAAGCCCAACTTTTTCAACCGTTCGGCGATGACGCGCGCCGTGCGCTCTTCGCGGTTGGAAAGCTCCGGGTGCATATGGAAGTCGCGGCGCTGCTCGATCAAGGAAGCCTCCAGCGCCTGCGCCGCTTTCGCCACGCGAGCTTGCCGCGAGCCGCCGTCCGCCGCCAAAGACAACATCGCCATTCCAAGCAAAGCAATCAGGGGTTTCATACCGAACGCTTCAGGATAGCATCCGCTCCACCCGCCGCACTTCCTCCCACCGCGCGCCCTTCGACGTCATTTTCTCCTTGACATGGAGTCGCCGAGACCCTATTCAATATGTGCGGGAGGTGAGCATGAATGTTCACTATGTGAACAGACTTGTCGCGGGCGTGGCTGTCCTTCTGGCGGCGGCGCTCGCAGGGAAGGCTCAAACGGTTACCGGCTCCATCCTCGGGACTGTGGTGGATCCTGCCGGACTCGCGGTGGTGAATGCCGCAGTGCGGTTACAATTTCCAGCCACGGGGCTCACCCGGGAGGGCATGACGGACGCCCGCGGCGATTTCGCTTTCCGTAGCCTTCAGCCGGGCGTTTATGAGATCAGCATCCTCGCCCCGGGCTTCAAACAGTTCACCAAACGGGAAATCGCGCTCACGGCGTCCGAGACGCTGTCGCTTGGAACCATCAGCTTGGAAGTCGGCGCAACCACCGAATCCGTCACGGTGACGGCGGAAGGCGCCGCCGTGCAGGTGGCGAGCGGCGAGCGTTCCGGAGTGATCACCGGCGATCAAGTGGAGCACTTGCTCATCCGCGGGCGCAACGCCATGTCGCTGCTGAGTCTCTTGCCTGGCGTCGTGGACAATCAAGACGCCGAGGGATTGGACCGCTATTTCGACTTGAATGTTCAAGGCAGCCGGAACAACACGGCGAGCGTCGCCCTGGAAGGCATGTCCTTGAATCCCATCGGCAATAATCGCAACGGCGTGGTGACCGTCAGCCAAGACGCCATCGCCGAGGTAAAAGTCCTGTTGAGCAACTATCAAGCCGAATACGGACGCATGTCCGGGGCGAACGTCAACATCGTGACCAAGTCCGGCACGAAACAGTTCCACGGGTTGGCGTCCTACTTCAAGCGCCATGAACAGTTCAACGCCAACGGGTTTTTCGAGAATCGCAACGGGCAGGAGAAGAGCCGGTACCGCTATCACACCTGGAGTTACAACCTCGGCGGTCCGGTGTTCATCCCGAACCGGTTCAACCGGAATCGCGAGAAGCTCTTTTTCTTCTGGAGCCAGGAGTATTGGCCCCGGCGCTCCTCGGTTCCGCGGCAGGTGACGATGCCCACCGAACGGGAACGGACGGGCGATTTCAGCCAATCGCTGGACTTGAACAACCGGCTCATTACTGTGCGGGAGGCGCTCGGCGCTCCGCCGTTTCCCGGCAACGTGATTCCGCCGAGCCGGATTCATCCGAGCGGACAAGCTCTGCTGAAAGTTTTTCCGCTGCCCAATTTCTTCGACCGCAACATTTCACGGGGCACATACAACTACGTTTTTCAAGCCGAGAGCAAGACGCCGCAGCTCACGCAGAATCTGAAAATCGACTACAACATCAGTCCGCGGAACCAATTGTTCGGCACTTTCACAGTGCACACGGACAATCAGGAGGGCGCCATCGGCATTCTCACGGCGAGCGGCGCCAACTGGCCGCAGATGCCCAAAGGGTACTGGCTGCAAGGGCAAGTGTGGGTGATTCGCGACACGCACATTTTCAGCCCCACCTTGATCAATGAGTTCAAGTTCGGGCTGAGCCGGCGCCCCGAAAAGAACATCATTTTCGAGGAGCATCTGGCTAAGGTGCAAAGGGACAAGGTGGGCTTCCTTGTGGGTCAGTTCCGGCCGGATAACAATCCGCTGAAGCTCATCCCCAACGCCACCTTCGGAGGCATCACCAACCCGGCGAACCTGAGAGAGGAAGGGCGCTTTCCTTTCTGGCAGGAGCTGCAAACCATAAGCATCACGGACAACATCACCCGCACTTTCCGCACGCATACAGTGAAAGCCGGCATCTTGATGGACCGTTCGCTCAGCAACGCGCCAACCAGCGTGAATTTCAACGGGACGTTCGATTTCACGCGGAGCGGCAACAATCCGCTGGATGCGAACCATCCGTACGCCAACGCTTTGCTGGGGGTATTCTACACCTATTCGGAGGCTTCCACCCGCCCGGTGCGGCGATTCCGGCAGCGGTCGGTGGAGTGGTTCATTCAGGACAACTGGAAGGCGCTGCGGCGGCTGACGCTCGACTACGGTGTGCGGTTCTACCGCTTGAAGCCGGTGTACGAACAAAATAACGCCTTGGCGACGTTCCTGCCCGAGCGCTTCGACCCGCGCAAGCAGGTTTCGTTGATCACACCGCAGATCGTTGGCGGGCAGCGCGTAGGCGTGCATCCACTGACCGGGCAGGTCTACCCGGCAGCCTTGATTGGGGCATTCGCGCCCGGCGCCGGCGATCCGTACAACGGCATACTCGTGACGGCTAACGAACCGGGCTATCCGCGCTCCATGATCGAGGACCAAGGCGTCCTGCTCGCGCCGCGTTTCGGTTTTGCGTTCGATCCGAGAGGCAAGGGAACGACGGCTCTGCGCGGTGGCTTCGGCGTGTACTACAACCGCCAGAACATGTCGGACATCTTCGTGCCGTTCGGCAGCAACCCGCCGCTGGTGGAAACCCCCACGGTGTATTTCGGCTCGTTTGCGACGCTGCTCCAATCCTCGGGCTTCATGTTCCCGCAAAACATTGTGGCGATGGAACGGGAGGGCAAAGTGCCCACGGTCATGAATTTCAGCGTCGGTTTGCAGCAGCGGCTGCCGTTCCGGCTACTGGCGGATTTGAGCTACGTCGGCTCGCTCGGGCGGCATCTGATGTGGAATCGAAACATCAATTCGATTCCTTTTGGTTCCAACTGGAATCCGGCGTTTCAGGATCCCACTACCCGGGCTGTGCTGCCTCAATCCTTCATGCGCCCGTACCTTGGCTTCAACGATATCGGGCAGCGCGCCTCGGCTAGTTCATCCAACTATCACTCCATGCAGTTGTCCGTGCAGCGGCGGTACGCCCGGCGCATACAGTTCGGCGGCGCGTGGACGTGGTCCAAGGCGCTCGACTTCAACGACACCGACACGGAGACGGTGGCGTTCCTCGTGCCGGTGCGGATCTGGAATTACGGGCTGGCTTCTTTCGATCGCACGCACATTCTGAAGGTCAACTGGCTTTGGGATGCGCCGGGAGTGAAGCGGCGCAGCTTACCCCTGCGAACGGCGCTCAACGGCTGGCAGGTATCGGGCATCGCCAGCTTCATCAGCGGTCAGCCGCGCGGGTTAACGTATTCGACGGTTCTGTATTCCGACCCAACGGGCACTCCTTCTCAAGGCGCGCGGGTGGTGGTGCTCGCCAATCCGGTGTTGCCCAAGAGCGAGCGCACGTTCAGCCGGAATTTCCGCACTGACGTCTTTCAGCCCGCGCCCCGCGGCACCATCGGCACTGCGGCCAAGACGATCATTCGCGGACCGGGCGTGAACAATTGGGACATCGCGGTATTCAAGAGTTTCCCGGTGCGCGAGCCGTTCCGGCTGCAATTCCGCTGGGAGACGTACAATTCATTCAACCATACGCAGTTCAGCGGTTTAGACACGCAAGCGCGTTTCGACGCCGCCGGCGTGCAGGTCAACCAGCGCCTGAGTGAATTCACAAGCGCCCGCCCGCCCCGCCGTATGCAATTCGCGCTGCGGTTTACGTTTTGACGGGCGGCGAAGGGAGATCAACGGTATGAGACGGCGTGATGTCTTGACTGCTTTGGGAGTGTGCGCCGGAGCGCCGGCTGCGCAAGCCTGGGCTCAGTCCTGCCAGATTGGGGGATCTGCGTTGAATTATGCCTCCGTGCCGGCCGTTTGTCCGGGAGACGCGGAAGCTTACTTCACCGAGGAGAAACTGCGGACGCTTGTAGACGCGACGAAGCCGCTGCCCGAGGTCAACTACGAGGTTGTCGCCTACAACTATCCGTGCTGGCATCCAGACGCGTGGTTCGAAAAACACTTCGGCAAGGGTTGGACGCAATTTCAGTCGCTCAGGGACTCCAGGCCGCTGTACCCGGGACATCTTTTCCCAAAGTACCCCCTGTGGGGCGAGTATAACGAGGCCACGCCGGAGGGGGCGGAGCGGGAGATCGACGCAGCCGCAGACCACGGCATAGGCGTTTGGATGCACTGTTGGTACTGGCATGAAGGCACGATGAGATGCCAGTCGCAGTTGGAAACAGGCTTGCTGAAGGCCAGGAACCGCCGGCGCCTCAAGTTTGCCCTGATGTGGGCCAACCATGATTGGAGCAATCACTGGCCGGGAACCTCGGCGGGAGTCACGGCGCCAATGTCCCGTCAGCGCCACAGCGAGGAGGACATGATGAAGGTGGTCGACTATTGCATCGAACACTACTTTCATCAGCCCAATTATTGGCGCATCAATGGAGCTCTGGTTTTTGGGATCTATTCGGTCACCTCTTTATTGCGGGACTTGACGGTTGAGCAATGGCGCCGGGTTGTCGATCGGATGCGTGAGAGGGTGGCCAAAGCCGGGCTTGGGGATCTGCATCTTCAGGCCAATTCCGTCAGCGCCGGGACAGCCGGCAAGATTCAGGAACTGGGTTTCCAAAGCGCAACGCTCTATAACAGCGCAGGACCGATGATTGCGGCTATGCCTAAGGGCGGACGAGCGCCATATGGGAAGTTGGCGGCCTATGCTATATCTTACTGGCGGGAACTGAGGGCGAAGTGCCCGGCGCCATTCTTTCCTACTTGCATGGTGGGATGGGACAACAGCCCCCGTGTGGGCGCAAGCGCCCGCATGATCACTCAACGGTCACCGGATCAATATGAACGCTTGATGATTGCGGCGAAGTATTTTTTGGCCGAGTCAGGCTCCCGTTCGCCAAAGATCGTGTACCTTTCATCCTGGAACGAATGGACCGAGGATCACGTTTTGATTCCCGATACAGTGTACGGCTATAGCTACCTCGAAGCGGTCCGGCGGGTTTTCGGCGGGAAATCCGGAAGGGCGTGCCTGGAAGGGAAGAGAGCGCTGACGGCGATGTCCGCTCCGCAAACCGGCGGCGCGGCTATTTCGTAAGCGAGACGGCGTCCACCCAGACTGTGCCTTTGATCTTGCTGTCGAATTTGTGGGTGGGCTCCCGGCAAAGGAAAACCATGACGCTCGTGACGCCCGGGGGAACCGTGAATTCGGCGGTGAGCGGGGTCCAGGGGTTGCCGCCGAGAAGATCTTCGGTCTTGGCGTCCACGCCTTCGCCTAAAACGTGGAGGTGGGGTCCGGAAATCGTCGTGATGCCGTCGCTTTTCGCCATGGCGCGCAAGCGCCACCGTCCCGGGGTCACGGCGGCTGTCTGAGCTAATCCCCGGTAGTGGAAGTTCTGCGTGCCGGGAAACGTCACCCGGAACGAGTGCCGCCCCTCATACGCCACCGTGGCGTCCCGTTCGGCGGCGATGCCTTCCACTGTAGAAACATTCCAGTCTAAGCGCGCTTGCGTAAAGGCGCGTTCGAAGCCTCCGTTGAACAGGCGGTTCCGCTCCGGATAATCTCCCGCCTCCTCGCCAAGATGCTCCGCCCAGGCGCGAACCGCTTCCGCCGGTTGGCGGTGCGCAAGCAGCCAGTTCACAAAGCCCTCCGCCATACGGCTGTCCACCTGCTCGAGCTCGCGCAAGGTTTTCCAATTGCGCTTGGCGTCCTCCACCCGTCCCGAATCCATCAAGTACTGAAAATAGCGGCGCGCCACCTTTCCATCGAAGGATAAGCGCGTCATCACGCGGTCCGGAGGAATGCGCAGGACGTCGTAGGTGCCAAAAATCGCGGCGTCGTAGTCCGGCGCCAGCGCAAGCGCGCGAGCTGAAGCGTCGAGCGCTTTGTCCGCCTCGCCGCGCTCGACATGAAAATTCATGGTCCGCACCCACACCGGAGGGACGCGGGGACCCAACTGTTGAGCGCGGGCGAAGCATCGCCGCGCACGCTCT
>FWPV01017207.1_pt1 | contig 10052 bp, 9 predicted proteins | sample 2228371 | NCBI WGS metagenome assembly FWPV01 (sample SAMEA103939776, study PRJEB20133) | metagenome
GGATGAGAGTCGGTTCCACTTGCCTGTTGGGCTGGCGGTGGATGGGAGTGGGCGGTTGATCGTGGCGGATAGTGGGAATCATCGGATCATGGTCTTTGCGCCGTTTGGGCCGTGAGAGTCAACGTTTGGCGGGTCCGGCCATAGTCTGTTTTGCATAGGGAGGGTTGCGTGAAACTGCATGAATACCAATCCAAGCGCATCTTCGCGCGGTACGGCATCCCGATTCCCCAGGGCGATGTGGCGACGACGCCTGTGGAGGCCGGCGCCATCGCCGCGCGGCTCGGCAAGCCGGTGGTCATCAAGTCGCAGGTGCTGGTCGGCGGGCGGGGGAAGGCGGGCGGCATCAAACTGGCCCGCGATCCCGGAGAAGCCGAGCGCATCGCGGCTCAAATCCTGGGCATGGACATCAAGGGCCTGACGGTGAAGAAGGTTCTGGTAGACGAGGCGGCTCGAATTCAGAAGGAGATTTACCTGGGGGTTGTGGTGGATCGCGCGAGCAAGCGCGCGGTCATGATGGCCTCTGCCGAGGGCGGCGTGGAGATTGAGGAAGTCGCGCGCGTCTCACCCGAGAAGATTTACAAAGTGAGCATCAACCCGTTCCTGGGTCTGCAGCCGTTCCAGGCCCGCGAGATTGCCTTTGGCATCGGGCTGGACAAGGACCTGGTCGGGGCGTTCTCGGCGATCGCGCAGGGCCTGTATCAGGCATTCGTGAGCACGGACGCGTCGCTGGCGGAGATCAACCCGCTGGTTGTTACGGACGAGCACAGATTGTTGGGTGTGGACGGGAAGATCGTCCTGGACGACAACGGCCTGTTCCGCCATCCGGACCTGGCCGAGATGCGCGACCTGGATGAGGAAGCGCCCGCCGAGACCGAGGCGCGCCAGTACGGGTTGAGTTACGTGAAACTGGACGGCAACGTGGGGTGCATGGTGAACGGCGCGGGCCTGGCCATGGCGACCATGGACGTCATTAAACTCTTCGGGGGCGCGCCCGCGAACTTTTTGGACATCGGCGGCGGGGCCAAAGCCGACAAGGTAGCGGCGGCCCTGCGCATGATCCTGTCAGACCCCAATGTGAAATCCGTGCTGTTCAACATCTTTGGCGGAATCACGCGCTGCGACGAAGTCGCCAAGGGCATCCTCACGGCGCTGGAGGAGGTCAAGCCGAACGTCCCCATGGTGGTGCGGCTGGTGGGCACCAACGAGGAGGAAGGACGGCGGCTTCTGGCGAACGCGAACATGCGCGCCACGACCTCGCTGGTGGAGGCGGCGCAGTTGGCGGTGGCGGCGGCCCGCGGCGAAGCGTAAAGGTTCGGAGGGGCGGCATGGGATGCGTGTTCTGCGACATCATCGCGCGGCGAGCGCCAGCGCATATCGTGTACGAGGACGATGCGACCGTGGCGTTCATGGACATCGCGCCGATCCACGAGGGGCACACGCTGGTGGTGCCCAAGACGCACGCGGCCGATGTCTTTGAGATTGACCCGGAGGACGCTGTGGCAGCCATGCGCACGGCGGTGAAGGTGGCGCGCGCGGTGAAGGCCGCCTTCGGGTGCGATGGGGTGAACATCTTCCAGAGCAATGGGCCGGCCGCCGGTCAGACCGTCTTCCACTTCCACATCCACGTGCTCCCGCGCTGGGCGGGCGACCGGTCTATCGCCCTGCGTCGGGAATACTTCGCCGGCGATGAGGATTTGCAGCAGGCCGCGGAGCGCATCCGCCGCGCCGTCGGGTTGGAATCTTGACGTTTACATAAAGAGAGGACTGCAATGAGCGTCTTGGTCAACAAGCAAACGCGCCTGCTGGTGCAGGGGATCACGGGCCGCGAAGGGGAGTTCCATACCCTCCAGATGATTGCCTACGGCACCAAAGTGGTCGGCGGGACATCGCCGGGGAAGGGCGGCGAGTGGGCCGCCGGCGTGCCGGTGTTTGACACGGTGAAGGAAGCGGTGCACGCAACGGGCGCGAACGCCTCTATCATCTACGTCCCGGCCCGATTCGCGCCGGATGCCATCCTGGAGGCGGCGGACGCAGGGATTGAACTCGTCGTCTGCATCACCGAGGGCATTCCGGTTCTGGACATGGTGAAGGTGTGCGAGTACCTGAAGCACACATCCACGCGGCTGATCGGCCCCAACTGCCCGGGCCTCATCACGCCCGGAGAGGCGAAGGTGGGCATCATGCCCGGGCACATCCACATGCCGGGCAAGGTCGGCGTGGTTTCCCGCAGTGGAACGCTCACCTACGAAGTGGTGTATGCTCTCACGCAGAAGGGCATTGGGCAGTCCACGTGCATCGGGATCGGGGGCGACCCCATCATCGGAACAACGTTCATTGACGCGCTGCAACTGTTCCAGGACGACCCGCTGACGGAGCACGTGGTGCTCATCGGCGAAATCGGCGGGACTGATGAGGAGCGTGCCGCGGAATACATTGCCACGCACATGACCAAGCCGGTTACCGCGTTCATCGCCGGGCAGACGGCTCCGCCGGGCAAGCGCATGGGCCACGCCGGCGCGATTATCTCCGGCGGGACAGGCACCGCGGCGGAGAAGATCGCCGCCCTGCGGGAGGCGGGCGTGCGCATCGCCCGGCATCCCGTGGAGGTGGCGGACTTGGTGGCCGAAACGGCGTAACTACTTTGACATTCGCACGGCTGTCAGTATACTGACTTTGCATGGAAGCCGCACGCGCGTGAGCGATGGCGCTCGGGCGGAGTGTGGAACGCTGGCTGGTACCGAGGGCGCTCCATTCGCTCGGGGCATGCAATGGAGCGCCCGAGTTTTCCCGACAAACCGACAGGAGGAGGAGAGTGAAGTTCTGGCGTCGTCCTCTGGATGCCGACAAGGTCGTGGTGCCGCGCGGCCGGATCTCCGTTCTCGTGGAGCGGTGCAAAGGGTGTGGGTTCTGCGTGGAGTTCTGCCCGCGAGACGTGCTTGCGATTTCCGAAACCTTCAATCAGAAGGGCTACCATCCCCCCTATGCCCTTCGCCCTGAGCAATGCGTTGCCTGCGGTCTCTGCGAAATGCTTTGCCCCGAGTTCGCCATCCACGTGCAGGAAGAGTCGGAGGTGGTACCATGAGCGAACCCCGGCTTCTGTGCGGTGAATACTTCATGAGCGGCGACGACGCCTGCGCCGAGGCGGCAATCTCGGCGGGGTGCCGATTCTTCGCGGGATACCCCATCACCCCCGCGACCGAAATCGCCGAGCGCATGGCGGCTCGCTTGCCCGAGGTGGGCGGCATCTATATCCAGATGGAAGATGAACTGGCCTCTATGAACGTGGTGCTGGGGGCCTCGTGGGCGGGGCGGCGCGCCATGACCGCCACCTCCGGCCCGGGGTTCAGCCTCATGATGGAGAACCTGGGCCTGGGCATCATGATGGAGACGCCGTGCGTTCTCGTGAACGTTCAGCGCGGCGGGCCGTCCACCGGATTGCCCACGCTGGTGGGCCAGGGCGATGTGATGCAGGCTCGCTGGGGCTCCCACGGATGTTACGAGATCATCGCCCTGTGTCCCAAATCCCCACAGGAACTCTTTGACCTCACCATCCGCGCGTTCAACCTGGCCGAGGAGTTTCGCACTCCCGTGCTGGTGATGACCGACGCCGAAGTGGGGCACATGACCGAGAAGGTGGTCATTCCGCCGCCGGAGGAGATCCCCGTCTACCCCCGCCGCAAGCCTACGGTTGGGCCGGAGGAGTACAAGCCTTTTGCCGTCGGGGAAGACCTGGTGCCGGCGATGGTGAATGCCGGCGAAGGGTATCGGATTCACATCACGGGCCTCACCCACGACGAGCGGGGCTACCCGATGGTGGACGCGGAGACCCAGCAGCGCATGATCACGCGCCTTGTGGAGAAGATACGCCGGAACCGCCACCGCATCATAGACGTAGAGGAACAGGGCCTGGAGGACGCCGAGGTCGTGGTGGTTACCTACGGCATATCGGCCCGCACATCGCACTGGCCCATGGAGCAGGCGCGCCAAGAGGGGATAAAAGTGGGGATGTTGCGGCTCATCACCCTGTGGCCGTTCCCCGAAGACCATATCCGCGCCCTCGCGGAACGCGTCCGCGCCTTTGTTGTGGTTGAGATCAACCTGGGGCAGATGGTGTACGAGGTGGAGCGGTGCGCGGCCGGGAAAGCCCCGGTTTACCTGGCGGGCCATGCCGGAGGGGATTTGCACGACCCGCACGACATCCTGGCCCTCATCCGCAGGGCCGCGGGCCGTGGATAGGAGGATGCCCATGATTGAGACGGTGCCGCAGGAATTGGGGACGGTGGAATCGCACCCCATGGACGCCGTTCTTCGGCAAGACCGCTTGCCGCACATCTGGTGTCCTGGGTGTGGGCTGGGGACGGCGCTCACGTGCTTTGTCAGCGCCCTGGTCAAATCAGGACTGGACTTGGACAAGGTTGTGGTGGTGTCGGGCATCGGGTGCACCGGGCGTGTGGCCGGATACGTGCGGCTGGATTCGTTCCACACGACGCACGGGCGGGCCATCCCGTTCGCCACAGGGTTGAAACTGGGCAATCCGGAACTGAAGGTCGTTGTGTTCAGCGGGGACGGCGACCTGGCAGGCATCGGCGGCAATCACCTCATCCATGCCGCCCGCCGCAATGTGGACATGACGGTCATCTGTGTGAACAACTTCAACTACGGCATGACGGGCGGACAACTCGCCCCGACAACTCCCCTGCACGCTCGCACGACCACATCCCCTCGCGGCAATGCGGAGCACCCGTTCAACCTGCCCTACCTGGCGGCGGGGAGCGGGGCGGTGTACGTGGCACGGTGGACGGTGCTCCACGTCCGCAGGCTGGAGCGGGCCATCGGCGAGGCCCTCATGAAGCGGGGATTCAGTTTTGTGGAGATCATATCGCCGTGCCCTACGCTGTATGGTCGCATGAACAAACTGCGCGAGGGGCTGGACCACCTGCGCTACTACCGCGAGCGCAGCCGCATCGTGCACGGCGCAGACCCGCGCGATGTGGACATTGAACTGGGCGGGGATATCATCGTCGGCAAGTTCGTGGACATAGAGAAGCCTGTATGGGGCGAGGCAGGCTAAGGTGCATTGCAGCGGATGGAGGGCGCGATGTCGCGAACGGAGATTCGGCTGACAGGTTTTGGAGGGCAGGGCATCATCCTGGCCGGGTACATCCTGGGCAAGGCGGCGGCCCTCTATGACAAGAAGCATGCGACGTTCACCCAGAGTTACGGCCCCGAGTCGCGAGGTGGAGCCTGCGCCGCGCAGGTAGTCCTGTCCGACGAGCCGGTGCAGTATCCGCATTTGATTGACCCCTCTATCGTGGTCATCATGTCCCAAGAGGCATACAACAAGTACGCGCCTTCGCTCCACGATGGGAATCTGCTCCTGGTGGACGAGGATTTGGTGGCATTGGGCCCGCTGCAGGAGGGGGTGAGGGTGTACGCCATTCCCGCCACGCGCATCGCCGAGACGGAGGTGGGCAGGAAGATGGTGGCGAACATCGTCATGCTGGGGTTCCTCACGGCGGTGTCGGGCGTGGTGTCGGAGGAGTCCATGCGCCGAGCGGTGAGCGAGTCGGTGCCCAAGGGCACGGAAGAACTCAACCTCAAGGCGTTCCAAGCCGGGCTGGACTACGGCCGGCGGTTGATGGGGAGCCGCGCGTGATGGGTGAGTTCCTGGTCGTCGGGGGTACCGTCGCAGGGGCGCAGGCCGCGTGGGACCTGGCCGAGGCCGGCGCGCGGGTGCATTTGGTCAGCGCGACGCCGTGGTTCGCGGCGCCCGGGCAAGACCTGGAGACCCGAACGTGGCTACTGCAGGTCTCGCGGCATCCCAATATTCGGTTTGTCGCGCCTGGGTCGGTGGTGCGGCTGGGCGAGGAGGGCGTCGGCTACAGGGCGCTTATCGGCGTTCGCAGCCGATTTGTGGACGTGGAGCGCTGCACCGGCTGTGGCGAGTGCGAGAAGGTCTGTCCGGTTGCGGTATCCGACGGGACGCGCCGCGCCATCTGGCGGCCCGCAGGCGCGGTTCCCGACGTGTACGCCATTGAGCGCATCGGAAGGCCACCCTGCTCCGATACCTGCCCGGGCGGCATTCATGTGCAGGGGTATGTGGCGCTCATCGCCCAGCGGCGGTTTGAGGAGGCGCTGGAACTCATTCGCGAGGCCATCGCCTTTCCCGCGGTCTGCGGCCGGGTGTGCGACCACCCCTGCGAGGCCAACTGTCGGCGCAACGAGGTGGACAAAGCCGTGTCCACCCGGGCGCTGAAGCGGTTTGTCGCGGATTACGAACTGCGCGCGGCGCGCCGCCCCTCACTCCTGGGCCGCAAGGAGCGGACTCCCCAAGTCGGCGAGGGGCGTAAGGTGGCCGTCATCGGATCAGGGCCCGCGGGCCTGACGGTGGCCGCGGAACTGGCGCTTCGCGGGTATGGGGTTACGATCTTTGAGGCGCTGCCCGTTGCGGGGGGCATGTTGGCGGTGGGCATTCCCCCCTACCGCCTGCCCAAGGATGTCCTGCGCATGGAGATTGAGGCCGTGGAGTCCCTCGGCGTGGAAATCCGCCTGAATTCGCCGGTGCGACTGCGGGATGGGGGTCTGGACGGCTTGTTCGCGCAGGGGTACGAGGCCGTTTTCATCGGCGTGGGCGCGCACCACAGCACGGAACTGGGTATCCCCGGTGAGCACCTGGAGGGCGTGGTCCATGGGGCGCGCTTGCTCAAGATGCTCAACCTGTCCCAGCAGGTGGACGACCCGCAGTGGAAGCGGGAATTGGAGCGCGTGCTGGTGCGGGGCGCCGACACCCGCGTGGCGGTCATCGGCGGCGGGAACACGGCCATGGACGTGTCGCGCTCGCTCCGCCGGCTTGGGGTCAAGTCCCTTATGGTGCTGTATCGTCGGTCGCGGGAGGAGATGCCGGCAATCCCCGAAGAGGTGGAAGAGGCGGAACGTGAGGGGGTTCCGTTCCAGTTCCTCGTCGCGCCGGTGCGCGTGGTGGAGGGAGATGGCCGCGTGGCCGGGCTGGAGTGCGTGCGGATGCGGCTGGGCGAGCCGGATGCTTCGGGCCGTCCTCGCCCTGTGCCCATTCCGGGGAGTGAGTTCCGCCTGGATGTGGATGTGGTTGTGCCTGCCATCGGCCAGTCGCCCGACTTGAGTTTTCTCGGCGAGGGCCATGGGATGCGCATCACGCCTCAGGGCACGTTTGAGGTGGACCGCCGCACGTACATGACGAACCGACCGGGCGTTTTTGCCGCTGGGGATGCCATCACCCAGCCCGTGTCGGTGATTCACGCGATTGCCTCGGCCAAGCGCGCCGCCGCCGCGATGGACGCCTATCTGCGCGGCGTGCCGCTGGGCGACGCGGCGGTTGCGGTGCCGGTGGCCCACAGGGATTTGTCGGAAGCCGAACGTCGGCCTCGCCCGCGCGTGCCAGTGCCGACTATCCCGATGGAGGAGCGGCTCTCCACGTTCAAGGAAGTGGAACTGGGGTTTGACGTGGAACAGGCGGTGGCGGAGGCCGGCCGCTGTCTCACGTGCGGCCCGTGCTCCGAATGCCTGGCCTGCGTGCGGGTGTGCGAGCCGCGCGCCATACGGCACGACTGGGTTGAGGAGACGTGCGAGTTGGCCGTCTCGGGCGTGATCGTCGCAGAGGCCCGCTCCGACTTCCCAGCCGCGCCTGGGCGGAGCCTGCGGCGCGTGTCGGAGAATGACCGCGTCGGCGCGTCGGCGGCCGCGGCAGACCTGCTGGCGCAGACGGCTGGGCGGCCTCGCCATGCCATTGCCGCATGGCGGAGGCGCGCGGCGGCCGCAAGCCCCAGGATCGGCGTCTGGCTGTGCGCGTGTCAGGGCCAGATCGCCGATCGCCTGGCGCTGGAATCATTGGCTCGGCGGGCGGGTGCCCTGCGCGATGTCGTGTGGGCTGAAATCACCCCGCAGGCGTGCGCGCCCGAAACGGAAGAACACCTGCGGAAAGTGGTGGAGGAACACAGGCTCAACCGCGTGGTTGTGGCGGCGTGCTCCTGCTGTGCCCTGGATCAAGTCTGCTACTCCTGCACGACCCAGCGGCTTCGCTGTAAGGCCCGGCTTCTGCCTTTGAACGAAGGGGGCGTCTGGCTTGAGTTTGTCAACATCCGCGAACAGTGCGCTTGGCTCTACGACGACCCGTCGGAAGCGAACGCCGTGGCGGAGGGCCTGATCGCCCTGGGCGTCTCCCGCGCCGGCGTGGGCGGGGCCGGCATGCCCTTCGCCGAGTATCCGGTGATGCCGGCGGCGCTCGTGGTGGGCGAGGGCAGGGCGGCGGCCAGCATGGCGCAGTTGCTGTCCCGCATGGGACTGGCGACGTCGTGGGCAAGCCCGGCGGACAACGCAGACGTGCCGCCTGGAGTGCAGTTCCTGCCCGGCGCTCGCCTTGAGCGCATAGAGGGCGCGATGGGCGACTTCAGCGTTACTCTGGCTGGGCCGCACGGCGAGGTGCCCGCGACCTGCGGCGCTGTGGTGCTCGTCGGCGCGGAGACCGACCGCCGGATTCCCGGCGTGTACGCCGTCCACCCTGACGCGTCGGCGCCGACGCTGGAGGCAGTGGCGGCGAAGGTTGGCGCCATCCTGGGGCGCAGCGTTATCCGTCGGGACGGGAGCGGCGCGCAGGTGCGCGAGGCGCTGTGCCGAGCGTGCGGCACGTGCGAGGAGGTGTGCCCGTTCGGGGCGGCGGAAGTGCGGGAGTCCGACGGGCGGCGCGCCGCCGTTGTGAATGCAGGCCGGTGCCAGGGGTGCGGCCTGTGCGTCGCGCGGTGTCCGTCTGGCGCGATGACGCAGGGCGCGTATTCGGACAGGGACGTGGCGCTGTCGCTGGAACTCCTGTGTCGGGGGTGGAAGTGAGATGACTGCACGGAACGCCCATCCGCGGGTCGTCGTGTTCGCCTGCAACTGGGAGGGGTACCGCGGGCTGGAGGAACTGGGCCGGGCGCGGCAGACGCCGACGGCGCAGGTTCGCGTCGTCCGCCTGCCTTGCCTCGCGCGGCTTCACCCGGGCTTGATCCTCAAGGCGTTTCACGCCGGCGCGGATGGCGTCTTGGCGTTGGGGTGCTCGCCCGACCACTGCCACTTCGGGGTTGGCGGTGAGCACGCCCAAGCGGTTGTGCGGCAGACTTCGGATTTGCTTCGCCTGTTGGGGATAGCACCCGCACGCCTGGCGGTGGACTGGGTGCCCGAAGGGAGCGCGACGGCCTGCGCGGAGCGGATTCAACGGTTCGCAAGCGGCCTTGCGGAGGAGCAGGGAGCGTAGCATGGATGCACTGAGCGCAGCACTCCGAGAGAACCGCGCCTACCTGTGCTTGAGTTGCGGCAAGTGCACGGCGGTGTGTCCGGTGGCCCGCAAGGACGCCGGGTTCTCGCCGCGCCGCATGGTGGAGCGCGCGGTCAACGATGAGCCGCACACATGGCTGGACGGCGAGGATGTGTGGAAGTGTCTGACGTGCTTGCGGTGCAGTGCGCTGTGTCCGGGCGATGTGCATTTCTCCGAGTTCACCCGCGATGTGCGGGCGCTGGCCAGGGAGCAGGGGCACGTCGGCGCGTGCACGCACGGCGATGCCATCTTCGCTTGGATGCGGCTGATGCAGGATCCCGGCCTGCGCCAGGATCGCCTGGGCTGGCTCACCGATGACCTGGAAGTGGCGGATGATGGCGATACCCTGTACTTTGTGGGGTGCTTGCCGCATTATGACGTGATGTTTCGCGGGCAGGGGTTTGAGGGCGTGCGCATTGCGCAGAGTGCGGTGCGCCTGCTCAACCGCGCGGGCATTGCGCCACGAGTGCTCAACGACGAGCGCTGTTGTGGACATGATCTGCTGTGGGCCGGCGACGTGGAGGGGTTCCGCAGGCTGGCGGAACTGAACGCGGCACTCTTCGCGCGGGCAGGGATTCGCCGGGTCATTGCGTCCTGCGCCGAGTGCTACCGCACGCTGAAGATGGATTACCCGTCGGCGTGTGGGACGAAGGTGGAGGTGCTCCACATCTCGCAGGTGCTGGCACAGGCCGCCGCCGAGGGGGTTATCGGCTTCCGCAAGGGTGCG
>FWPV01017216.1_pt1 | contig 10051 bp, 10 predicted proteins | sample 2228371 | NCBI WGS metagenome assembly FWPV01 (sample SAMEA103939776, study PRJEB20133) | metagenome
AGTAAGGTCAATAAAATTCTTTGGAATTTTATATAGGGAATGTTTTTTTTATTGACCTTCTTTTTAATAAATGCGATTTTTAGGTATTATAAAAAACGCATACTTTGAATTGAAAAATGAAGTATAATGTATTTAAAGATGTTCGGTGAAGATGTTCGGTAAGGATGTTCGCAAAGGATGTGCGCTAAGGATGTTCGGAAAAGATGTTCGCTAAAGATGTTTGATTTTGTATGATTTGGTAATCTTCACAACTTTAGATTTGGAGATCTTCGGATTTAAAAAAATCTAAAAATGCGAAGATTTGAAGATGTGAAGACCCAAAAGTGTTCGGTGAGGATGTTCGGTAAGGATGTTCAATAAAAAGGTTTGAAGAATGTTCTTAAGCCGTTTGAAATGTACTTGAAAACAATTAAATAATTTAAAGGGAAAAAATGGGAAGTGAAAAGTTGATAAAAAAATTAAAAACATTGCCTGAAAAATCCGGGGTGTATATTTTTAAGGATAAGCATGGCCGAATTATATATATCGGCAAGGCAAAATCCCTGAAAAACAGGGTTAAGTCCTATTTTCAGGGCAGCAGGAAAGATTTAAAGACATCTAAACTGGCTCAGAAAATAAAAGATTTTAACTATATAGTTACGAATAATGAGATGGAAGCTTTTTTACTTGAAGGTACGCTTGTGAAACAACACCAGCCATATTACAATATATTATTGAAAGATGATAAAACATATCCTTATATTAGAATTACTATTAAAGAAAAGTTCCCGGGGGTATATTTCACAAGAGACATAAAAGACAAAAATGCAATGTATTTTGGCCCCTTTTTTTCCGACGATGCAAAAAAGGTTTTACAGCTTATTTATAAAGTATTTAAAGTAAGGCAGTGTAAATATAATTTTGATGCAAGACCCCTTCCCAGACCATGTATTTATTATGAAACAAAATTGTGTTGTGCACCCTGTGTCAGATTTATTTCAGATGGCCCTTATAATGACTTAATAAAACAGGTAATAAAGTTTTTAAGGGGTGATTATAATGAAATATTACAGGATTTGAGTATAAAAATGAAAAAATATTCTGATGATAGAATGTATGAACTTGCTGCAGATATCCGAGATCAGATAAATGCAATTAAAAATATAATGCAAAAACAGGTTGTTGTTTTGTCTCAGGATAAAAATATTGATATTATTGATTTTATAAAGAAAGATACAAGTTTTTATTTTTGTGTTTTAAATATCCGCTCAGGACGTCTGGTTTCACAGAAGATAGACGTTTTTTATGATGTTTTTGATGTAAACAATGCTTTTGAATCGTATTTAATACAGTATTATAACAGAAATATTTCCCTGCCTGATGAAATTCTTACACGCAAAGGTTCTTTAAATGAGAAATTATTAAATGAATTTTTTAAGAATAAAAATATTAATCTGATTTTAAAGGAAAGAAGCAGTTTGCTTGATATTGCAAATAAAAATATAAAAGAAAAGATTAAACAGGATGAATTTGAAATAATTGAAAAGAAAAAACAGGAGCAAACCGAAGAAAAACAAATAATAGAGTTAAAAAAAGCATTATCATTCAATAAAAAACTGGAGATAATAGACGCTATAGATATTTCACACTTTTCTGGAGAAAATATTGTTGCATCCTGCGTTGTATTCAGAAAATCCATGCCGGAAAAGAAATTATATCGCAGGTATAAAATCAGAAATACGGGAAAGATAGATGATTATGCTGCAATTCGCGAGGTTGTTATGAGACGTTATTCCAGAATGCTGCAAGAAAACGAAAAATTCCCTGATTTAATACTGATAGATGGAGGAATAGGTCAGGTTAATGCAGCAAAAGATGGGCTTGATATGATAGGAATTGAAGATATTTGTATTATCGGTCTTGCAAAGAAAAAAGAAGAGGTTTTTTTACCGGGCAGCGCAAAACCTGTTGATGTGCCATTAAACGCCAGACTTTTACTGCAAAAGATAAGAGACGAAGCACACAGGTTTGCTCTGTCATACCAGACATTACTTGCAAATAAAAAATTGAAAAAATCAATATTTGATGATATACCTTTTATAGGAGAGAAAACCAGGTATAATATATATTCCTTGTTTAATGATAAGCACGAATTAATTGCTGCAATAGAAGCAGATGACAAGCGGGTAAATTTTTTAACAAAAAAGCAAAAACAGGAAATATTAAATAAATTTAAAGGCGAAAAAAATGAAATTTAATTTAAAACAAAAGATAATTTTATATTTTTTGATTATATCTTTCATTATAATTGGCTTATACGGCGGAATAACATATCTTATGATAATATCGGATTTGAACAAAGAAATGGAGAACAGGTTAAAAGTTACAGGCGCTTTGATTCTTGAATTTGTGGACAAATCCGATATGAATTCACTGGAATTGAAAGGAAAAATTTACAACGAATATTTGAAAAAATTTGAAAAACTTAAAAATCTTTCACAATTGAATAATATACTTGTTATTGATAAAGATAAAAAAGTAATTCTATCACTCTTGCCGGAAGGAGAGGAATTTTATATACATCTTGACGATATGGAAATAAAAAGTGCACTTGCCGGCGAGATAACATCATCAGTGCTTTATAAAGGTGCCGGTGGCAAGTATTATAAAACAACATATATCCCCATAGAGCAGAATAAATTCGTTCTTGGCGTGGAAGCCAGTGTCCTGTACCTTGAATATATTAAACACTATAAAACATCATTGCTCATAACGGGTTTTACCATACTTATTTTTGCAATATTGATTGCTTTGTTTATCTCTTCCAGAGTTACTCGTTCCATAAAGATATTAAAAAGCAAGGCAGAAGAAATAGCAAAGAGAAATTTTAGCGAAAATATTCAAATTAATGCAGAGGAAGAAATAAATGTTCTTGCGCAAACATTTGAAGCGATGAAAAATGAGTTGAAGGGATACATTTTAAACAAGGAAAGGATGGCAACCATAGGTGAATTTTCAGCAGGAATTGCTCATGAAATCAGGAATTCTTTAAATGTAATATCCGGTTATACAGAAATCATCAGAAGTAAGACAAAGGATGAAAATATATTGATAAAGGTAGATGATATTTTAAAAAACATTATGAGAATGAACGAATTTTTAAATAATTTTTTAAGTTATACACGAGAATATCTCCCGGAAAAACAAAATTATGATTTAAAAAAATTATTAAATGAAATTATTTCAGAATGCGATGAGGTGGTAAAAAAGCAGATAATAAAAAAATATAACGAAACACCCCTGGATGCGGTTGTGGATGGGTTTTTAATAAAAAAAGCAATCCATAATATTATTTTAAATGCATACCAATCCTTGGATAAACAGGAAAAGATTATAGAAATAGATTGTTTTAATGAATTAAATAAAAAAGTAATTTTAATAAAAGATAACGGCAAAGGAATGGATGATAATATAAAGGATAAGATATTCCAGCCATTCTGGACAAATAAAAAAATTGGAGCAGGACTTGGTCTTGCCATTTCTTACAGGATTATCAAGGAATTACATAACGGGGATATAACGGTTGAAAGCAAAAAAGGGCAGGGAAGCCAGTTTCGGATATATATCCCATGATAGAAACAATGTAAAATGGCATGTGGCAGATGGGATTTACGATGTGCGAAGTGCGATTTTCAATTTAAGATTTAAGAATTAAGGTTTGAAAAGGCAATGGCAGGTTCCAGGTGCAAAATGTTATATAAAAAATTATTAAGTTGTCATTCCTGCCCTTGATTAAATCAGGGATAAACTCAAGCAGGAATCCAGATTTAAATAATACAGAAAATAAAAAGTAGAGAGTGGAGAAAGGAGTTCTTGATTTATGATAAAAATAAAAAATAGAACAACTTTCGGGTCTGACCCAAAAGTTGGCGTTGTGGCTGCCTGCTGGAGTTCCCACCTGATTAAATCAAGGGCAAACTTTAAAGACAGAAAATCGAGAATCGATAATCGAAAATAGATCAAGGTTTTCTTATTTATATATATTTTTTATTGTCTCCTACTTTTTATACTATTTTGCTAAATACCGGTGAAGAAAGATTTATCGGATACTGCTGAAAATATTATATAAATATTCTCTGTATTTAATCCTGTTTTTGGCTTTATAAAAAACCTTAATATATATCTTTTCATCATCTATTTTGTTTACTGTGTAACCGATATTTTTTTTATTGAAAACCAATTCTTTATTGATATTTGCTGCATTGCTATCTTCAAAATCATGGACAGCAAGGACAAGGGCAGAGTCCAGTAAATAATTTTCCTGAGTTTCATTTAAGTGTTTACGGTAATCTGTATGCAAAAAAACGCCATAAAAAAATATTAAAATATTATTTGATATAATAAAAACCATAAATACAAAAAACAATTTTTTCATAATTAAAACACCTTAAAATCCTCTGGTAACAGGCAAACATTTCTGTTTACATAAAAGTCACATTCTACAATTTCATCATTTATATTGCAGGAAAAATTGATGAGCCCGGAATCTGCAATTTTAATTGATTTTATATTTAAAAATTTAACAACCTTATTTTTTCTTATGCTGAATTCGGATGGATACAGAATAAATAATAAGGTAGAATCATTTTTTGTTATTATTACAGTATCTTTATAATTTGAAATAAAAGTTTTATTAATGTCTATTGAAGGAATTGCCAGCAAAAAAGAATCATTATTTATATTGAATCCTTTAAATTCATTTTTGATATCACAGGAAAGCAGGATTATTTTATAAAGAGTATTTTTTATATTTAAAATTTTATTTAAATTGCTGGTTTTTATAATAAAAACAAAAAAAATATATTGTAAAAAGAAAATAATCAAAAAAACAAAACAAAGAAAAATAATTTTTATTTTTTTCAATTCCTGCTCCTTGCATCAATCAAACAAATTAATTTTGTTTCAAAAAATACAGCATGTTTCAAAATGACCTCTGCCTGCTTTATTGACGGTTTGTTTTTGTAATCCCTGGCTATGATATGACCTTTTATAAAACTGTATTTCTTCAGGAAATGATTTTCTTTATAAATAGGGATTTTTTTCTTTTTGCCTGTATCTACACAAAATGGCAGGTTTTTTACAAATTCAATCTGGCTGTAAGCGACTTCAATAGAGTGCATTCCAAGATATGCATTTACAGTCAAAAAAGCACCTATTAATAAGAAGATAACAGAAATAAGTAAAAATAAATAAATTAAATTATTTTTTTTTGTCATTTTACTATTGTTTTTAACATGTTTAATATATCGTTAATAAGTGTGGGCGAATAACCCGAATATACAAGATGAACTATACCTTCTTTGTTGATTATTACAATTGTAGGAAAATTTTTAAAATTATAAAATTTTGGAATGTTTTCTGGCAAAGTTCTGTATGATAAATTTATTTTTTCTGTTTTTTCTTCTATAATTATGTGTCTTGAACTGTCTTTTAAAATATTAAACCATATTATATCATTATTGTTTTGCATAAAGGATTTTAATTTACTGCTGTTGATTACATTTTCTGTTTTTTTTGACTGCGGAGAAGTATCAAGAAATGTAAGTATAACATTATATTTTCCTATAAAATAAGATAGTTTATATATCGTGGAATCCTTCATTCCAATAATAAAATCTTTTGCATCACTGCCAGCCAGTGGGATATTTTTTCTATATTCTTTATTTTTTAAAGTAATAAAACTAATAATTATTGTTATTAAAAAAATAAATACTAAAATAAATAAAAATTTTTTCATTTTATTTTCCAATGCAAAAATTTTTAAATATATTATCAAGAATATCTTCTGATGTAATTTTCCCAATAATTGCGCCTATCTCGTCCGCTGCCTTTTTTAAATCCAGAGCTATCAGTTCATAAGCATCTTTTTTATCAATATCATAGACTTTTTTTATTAAAGTCCTTGCTTTTATGAGAGATTCTTTATGCCTTACATTTGCAATAATAATTTCGTCTACTGCAAAGATATTTTTATTTATTATAATATTTTTCATTGTATTTGTTAAGTCATTTATTCCTGTGTTTTTTAAACATGATATTTTTTGTATATTTTTTATTTCCTTGATGCCAAAATTATTTTTTATTATATCTTCATTTATTTTGGATGGTAAATCTATTTTATTTATAATAAAAACATGCTGTTTATCTTTTATTTTATTATAAATTTCTATATCATCATTATTTATCTGCCTGGAACAATCAATCAAAAAAAGTATTAGATCGGCTGATTCAATAGTCTCATAGGTTCTTTTTATTCCTTCTTTTTCAACTATATCATCTGTTTTTCTTATACCGGCAGTGTCAAAAATTTTTACTGGAAATCCATCTATATAAATATTGTCTTCTATAATATCCCTTGTGGTTCCTGGAATATGGGTAACAATGGCTTTGTTTTTATTTAACAGAAGATTTAACAGACTTGATTTTCCTGTATTTACAGCGCCTGTTATTGCTATTTTTATTCCTTCTTTCATTATGATGCCTGATTCGCTGTTTCTTATCAGATAATCAATTTTTTCTATTATTTTATTTAATTCATTTTCTATTTGTTTATCTGTTAGTTTGTTAATATCTTCATATGCAAAATCAATTTCAGATTCCAGAAGAGTTAACAAATTTAATATATCTGTATGCAGGTTTTCTATAATTTTATGTTCTTTTCCAAGCAACTGATTTATTGCGATTTTTAAAGCAATTTCATTTTTTGCTGATATTGTATCTGCTATTGCTTCTGCCTGTGATAAATCTATTTTACCATTTAAAAATGCTCTTTTTGTAAATTCGCCGGGTTCTGCAATTCTTGCACCCTTTTTGACAAGCAGGTTTAATATGTTATTTATTATTATGGGGTTGCCATGACATGAAATCTCAGCCATATCTTCGCCTGTATATGAAAATGGGGATTTATAGAGAGATAAAATAATTTCATCAATAATCTCTTCCTTATCCTGTATAAAACCGATTGCTCTTTTTAACGATTTTAAATCAGAAGGATTGGATTTTTTTTTAAAAAAAAATATTTTTTTAATAATTTCAAATGTTTCTGGCCCAGAAATTCTTATAACAGCAATAGCGCTTTGCAGTGGATAAGTTGATAAAGCGGCAATTGTGTCCTTTTCCATGATTTTTAAAGCAAAGCCGTGATTACAACTTTTTTATAAGGACCTTTCCCGACGCTGAATGATTTTAAATTATAATTTGTAATTTCTTCATGAATTATTTTTCTTTCATAAGAAGGCAGCAAATCGGTTATTGTTTCAGTTTTGGATTCCAGTACTTTATTAGCCAGCGTTTTTGCAAAATTTTTCAGGAAAGAAGTCCTTTTATTTATATATGAATCAACATCAAGAAGTATTGGTATCTGTCTGCGAAATTTTTTATTAAGAGCGATAGAAAGAAAATATTGCAGGGCTGCCAGGTTCTGTCCGTTTTTTCCAATTATTAAACCATCCTTGTCCGCGGTTATTATTTTAATAATTGTAAGTCCATTTTGCCTCACAGTTTCCATATTTAATTTAAAATTCATAAATGAAAAAATTTTTTCAAGTATACCGGTAGCATATTTTATTTCTTCGTCACTTATCTCTTGGGGCGTCCATATTATTTTGTTTTTTATGGAAAGTTCCAGAACATATTCTTTTTTATCGGTAAATACTTTTTCTTTGAGCAGCTGTACATTTATTTCCTGTAAAGTTATATTATTTTCCTGCATAAATTCTTTAACTGCCTGAGATATTGTCGGTGAGATTTTACGAATAGTTGTTTGCATAAAGTATCTCTATTTAGTTTTATTTACAAAAATTTGTTGTGCAATTGCAAGGACATTTGACATACCCCAGTAAAGTAAAAGTCCAGATGGCCAGGAAAAAGCCATAATTGTAAGAAAAACAGGTAAACCATACATAAGTATATTTTGCTGAGCCATACTCTCTGTTGATAAACTGGTAGTTTGAGACATTTTTTGCTGGATTATCATTGTAACACCCATAAATATTGGTAATATATATAATGGATCAGGACGGGATAGATCCTTTAACCACCAGATAAAAGATGCACCTTTTAATTCAACCATTGAGATGAGAGTCTGGTACAGGGCTATAAATATTGGCAATTGTAAAAGCATTGGTAAACACCCGCCAAAAGGATTTATTTTATATTCTTTATATAATTTTAACATTTCTTCATTTAATTTTTGCGGGTCATCTTTATAAACTTTTTTTAAAGTTTCCAATCTCGGTTGAATTATTTTCATTTTTGATTGTGTATCTTTCATCTGTTTATAACTGTGATGTGAAGGTATCCATAAAATTAGACGAACTATTAAAGTTATCAGTAATATTGCTACACCGTAATTTTTTGTTAATTGATATAAAAAATCCATTGTATAAAACATCCATACCCCTAAAAATCTAATCCATCCTAAATCAACAATTTTTTCCATTTTTAATTTTTTTAACCTTTTATATTCCTGTGGACCTATATAAGAATTAATTTTTATGGTATCAGATGTATCTGGTTCTAAAACTATATCTTTTAAATTTAGTATTAAATAAGTAAAGCCACCTGTTGATTCTTTATATAAAATATTTTTAATGTCAGATTTATTGTCAGGAATAAAAGAAGTCATAAAGTAAAGATCTTTTAAAACTATCCACGCAGGAATTATATCAAGAAAGGTTATTCTGTCATTTTTGGCATTTAAATTAACCTGGTATTGTTTTATTGAATTGTTTTGCAAAGGATAAGCAATTTTATTATACTGATAAAAACTATCTTTAAATTTATTTACATCAGCAGGCAAGAAATGAATATTAGGTCCCCATGATAATTGCATATCTTTTAAAACAACAGGGGTTCTGGTTTTGCTGGTAAAAACAATATCCATATTAATAAGATAAGAACCATTATTGAGTTTGAATTGTTTTATAATTTCAATATTTTTAATTTTATTATATTTAAAAGAAATTGTAATAAAATTATTCTTTTTTTCTGTTGCAATATAAGACCATTCATCTTCGTTTATCGGAAAATCTTTTGAATATAATGCCATATATGTGTTTGTAGTTTTGTTTGGTACCAGCTCAAGGTTTGTCTTTTTATTTTCTTCTTTGCTATCGGAATACTTTTTAAGTTCATAGCTTTTTATAACTGCACCAATAGAAGAAAATGTTATTTTTACCAGTTCGTTTTCAATTTCGTATTTTTCCTCCGAAATTGAAGTTATTTTTTGTTGCTTAGAAGTTGAAATTATAGAAGGAGTTGCAACTGTTGATGTCTCAGATTTAGTTGTTGTGGATGTTATTGTTTGTTCCGGTGTTTTAGATGTTATTTTCGGTTTAACCGGGAATAACATATTATAAACAAAAAGTATCAAACCTGAAAGGATAATAAAAGCAATCAAACGTGATGAATCACTGGACATTTATCAAATCCTCCTGATATTTTTAATCAACAGGGTCATAACCACCATCATGCCATGGATGGCATTTTAATAATCTCTTTATTGATTTAATTATACCTTTTACAACGCCATATTTATTTATTGATTGTTTTGCATATTCCGAGCAAGTGGGATAAAATCTGCATGAATTTGGTATATATGGCGAAATAATTTTTTGATACATATTAATGCAAAATACTAATATTGTTTTCATTTTTCTCCAATGTTATTTAATAACTGCAGCAAATTTTTTTCAAGATCGCAGTATTTTATTTCTTTTGAAATTTTATGTCCTGGTATAATTAAAATGTCAAGATTTTCCGGTAATTTTTTAAATTTGTTTAATATTGCCCGTATTCGCCTTTTAATAAGATTCCTGTCACAGCTTTTTGATATTAATTTTTTCCCGATATTGGTAATAAAATATCTTGTTTTGTTAATATCATTTTTCAAATAATAAAGAATAAAAAAATTATTTGTTTTTTTTAACCCATTATTAATTAAATTTCTGATTATTTTTGTCTTTGGGGTTTGTTTATAAATACAAGAACTCCTAATAAAAATATAGAAAAT
>FWPV01017217.1_pt1 | contig 10051 bp, 7 predicted proteins | sample 2228371 | NCBI WGS metagenome assembly FWPV01 (sample SAMEA103939776, study PRJEB20133) | metagenome
GCGGCCGCGGTTCCCGGCCGCCGGCCGGCGCGCTATACTGCGCCCGCAAGCGCCGCGCGAGGTGACCGTGTCCGAGACCCCCAAGCCCACCCTCTCGCCCGAGGTCCTCACCCAGTCGGTGTGGGACGCGGTCAAGGACATCCCCGGCGTGCACGACCTCTACCGCAACCCGCTGCAGTCGCTCGGCGAGCGCGTCCACCTCGAGCGCTACGGCCCGGTGCGGCTCGAGGAGGACGACGAGGGGTCTCTCCTCGAGATCCACCTGGTGGCCGAGCCCGACGCCCATCTCCCCACGCTGGGCGAGGCGGTCGGACGCGCGAGCGTGACCTACCTGGCGCGCATGACGGGCACGCCCATCGAGCGCTTCACCGTCGTCGTCGACGACGTCGCCCTGACGCCCGGCGACGACTGACCCCCGAGGCCTTCCCGTGAGGGCCCTCGACCTCAACGCCGCGACCCGCGACCTGCTCGCCCCCGTCTGCCGCGCGTGCACCTGGTGGCAAGCCGACGCTCCCCGGGGGCCTGACGACGACCTGCGCGCCCGGTGGGAGCAGACGGTCGAGAGCGAGGCCGGCATGTTCGGGCGCGCCCTGATCGACGGCGAGGCCGTCCTGGGCTGGATGCAGGCGGCGCCCGCCGCCCTGGTCCCGCGCGCCCGGCTCCTGCCGGCCGGCCCCCCGTCGCCCGACGCGTGGCTGCTCACCTGCGCCTACTTCTACGACGAGGAGTACCTCGGCGGCTTCCAGCAGCTCCTGCTCGAGATCGAGGCGGCGCTGAAGCACCGCCGCGCGGCCGCGCTCGAGGCCTTCGTCGCGCGTCGCGTCCCGGCCGACGCCCCGTTCACCGGCTACCTGCGCCGCCTCAACCTCTTCCACCCCGAGGTCATGGAGGGCAGCGGCTTCCGGCCCGTGCGCGTCTGCGGGGACGTGGCGCGCTACCGTCTGGACCTCGCCACCGTGGTCGCCGCGCCGCGCCACAGCCGCGCCCTCGAGGAGGTCGAGCGCAGCGGCGCCGCCGCCCTGCCCGTGTGACGCGCGGGGGCGCGGCGCCGCCCGCCCGCGTCAGCGGAAGAGCCGCGGCAGGCGCCGCTTCCAGTCGTCGGGCAGGATGGCGTCGAGGGCGTCGTCCAGCGTCACGATGCCCAGCAGGCGGCGCTCGTCGTCGACCACGGGCACGGCCACGAGGTTGTACTTGGTCATGAGCCGGCCGACCTCCTCCTGGGGGGCGTCCGGCGCCACCACCACGAGGTCGTCCTCCATCACGTCGTCGACCGCGTCCGCCGGGTCGGCGAGGACGAGCTCGCGCAGGCTGAGCACGCCGGCGAGGCGCCCCTCGTCGTCGACCACGTAGACGTAGGCCATCGCGTGCTGGTCGGGGCGCTCGCGGCGCAGCCACTGCAGAGCGTCGCCGCACGTCGTGCCGGCGGGCAACGCGACGAACTCCAGGGTCATGAGGCCGCCGGCGGTGTCGCCTGCGTGCCGGGCCAGGCCGCGGAGGGCGCGCTCGCGCAGGTCCGGCTGACGCGCGAGCAGCTCCTCGGCGAGCTCCTCCGGCAGGTCGGCGAGCAGGTCCGCGGCCACGTCGGCGTCCAGCTTCTCGAGGACCTTGGCGGCGCGCGCCACCGGCATCTCGGCGAGGGCCGCGGCGCGCGCCTCCTCGTCCATCTCCTGCAGCACGTCGGCGGCCAGGTAGGCGTTGAGGGTGCCGAGCACGGCGGCGCGCTCGCGCGCCCCGACCTGGCTGACGACCTCGGCGATGTCGGCGGGGTGCAGCTCGGCGAGCTCGGCGAACGCCTCGACGAAGTTGAGGCGCGAGAGACGCAGCGAGATGGCGTTGACGTCCTCCCACGGGACGAAGTCGCCGCTGCGCCGCGGCAGGCGCCGGGCCAGGAAGCCGAGACCGAAGCGCCGGGCCAGGGCCCCGCCGCTGGCGTCGACACCCGCGACCACGAGGTCGCCGTCCCGCGGCGTGAGGATCACGTCCTGGACGCGCACGAAGGAGCGGTCGCGCATGTTGACGACCTGCTTGTCGAGGACCGCATCGACGAGGGCGATCTCGCCGCCGCGCAGCGAGGCGGGGTCGAGGTCGTCGGTCGGGCAGTTGAGCACGAGGCGGCGGCCGTCGACGTCGATCTCGGCGACCTGCTTCCAGGAGGCGCAGAGCTGCTCGTCGCCGCGCGCGATGAAGAAGGCGCTGACGACGGGGGTCTCGGTGGAGAACTGGGCGACCACGTCGAGCAGCTCGCCGACCTCCTGGCCGGTGCTGTCGACGACGGTCAGGGCCTCGAGTTCAGACAGGGCAAGGGAGCCTGGCTCCGGGTCCACTGGCGAGGCTCACATCCTTTCGCTGGTGGCGCCGCGACCATACCCACGCCCACCGGGAGTGTCAATCGTGGCCGGCGGGCGCCGGCCTGTCGCGGGCGCCCGCCCGCGCCGACGTAGGCAGACGTACGGCCCTGCGGTAGACTCCGGCCGACCCCGAGGCCACCGCGCAAGGAGGCAAGCGATGGAGACACCGGCGCCGGCCGGCAGCAACGCTCTCGAACGGTTCTTCAAGTTCTCGCAGTGGGACACCACCATCCAGCGCGACACGCTCGCCGGGCTCACGACCTTCATGGTGATGGCCTACATCATCTTCGTGAACCCGAACATCCTCGGCCTGAGTGGGGACGAGAAGGGCCTCCCGTTCGCCGCGGCGCTGACGTCGACCTGCCTCGTGGCCGGCGTGATGACGATCGTCATGGGGCTGTTCACCAACCGCGCCTACGCGATCGCCCCCGGCATGGGCCTCAACGCGGTCGTCGCCTTCAGCCTGGTGCTGGGCCAGGGGCTCACCATGGAGAACGCCATGGGGATCATCTTCCTCGAGGGCGTCGCCATCACCATCCTCGTGCTGACGGGGCTTCGGGAAGCCATCTTCAAGGCCATCCCGCTCGAGCTCAAGAAGGCGATCGTCGTCGGCATCGGGTTCTTCATCCTCTTCATCGGCCTCGTCGACGGCGGCCTCATCAACACCGAGGGCGGCACCCCGGTCGGCCTGGTCGAGTTCGGCAGCGTCCCCATGGCCCCGCTGGCGGTGACGATCTTCGGGCTCGGCATCACCATCGCCATGATGGCCCTGAAGTGGCGCCCGGCGATACTGCTCGGCATCGTCTTCTCGACCGCCTTCGCCATCGTCCTCAACTACGCGATGGGCAAGGACGTCGGCTTCCAGCCCGGCACCGCGGTGTGGCCCAGCGACATCGTCGCGAGCCCCGACTTCAGCCTCATCGGCGCCTTCGACCTGGGGGCCTTCGACAAGCTCGGCGTGGCCGTCGCCCTGCTCTGGGTCTTCAGCCTCATGCTGAGCGACTTCTTCGACACCATGGGCACGCTGGTCGGCGTCGGCGGGCAGGCCGGCTACCTCGACGAGAAGGGCGACCTCCCGCAGGTCAACCGGCCCCTGCTCATCGACTCGCTCTCGGCGGTGGCGGGCGGCGCCTGCAGCTCGTCGTCGGCGACCACCTACATCGAGTCCGGCGCCGGCGTGGCCGTGGGCGGCCGCACCGGCTGGGTCGCCGTCGTGGTCGGTGTCCTCTTCCTGCTGGCCATGTTCTTCGCCCCGGTCGCCGGCGTCGTACCGTCGCAGGCGACGGCCGCGGCCCTCATCATCGTCGGCTACTACATGATGGCCACGCTGACGAAGGCCGAGACCGAGGCCGAGGGCGTCGCCGGGGAGCCCAAGGCCGGCATCGACTTCGGCAAGCTGGAGTTCGGCCTCCCGGCCGTCCTCATCATGACGATCATGCCGCTGACCTACAGCATCACCAACGGCATCGGCTTCGGCTTCATCGCCTACACGCTGATCCGCGTCGTCCAGGGCAAGGCGCGCGAGGTCGACTGGCTGCTCTGGGCGGCGTCGATCGCCTTCGTGATCTACTTCATCTGGCCGTACCTCGACGCCAAGGGCTGGGTCTGAGCCGGCACGCGTGAGGCACGGGCGCGCCGGCGGCGGCGCGCTGACGCCTGAGGGGCGGGGCCGGCGTGCCGGCCCCGCCCCTCAGGCGTCGAGGTCGGAGTCGTCGGCCCCGAGAGACGGCGCCGGACCGGCGCCCGAGCGCAGCGCCCACACGCTGCCCGCGACGAGGATGAAGACGGTCACGGCCCAGAAGCCGACCTTGGGCAGGTGCACCTCCCACTCGGGGTGGGAGACCCACTCGGCGAAGGCGGCGGAGCCCTCCACCAGCAGTTTGACCCCGGCCCAGGCGACCAGGGCGTAGGCGACGTGCTCGAAGCGCGGGTGCCGCTCCATGACCCCCACGAACCAGCCCGCCGCCAGACGCAGCATGAGGATGCCGATGAAGACGCCGACGTAGATGACCCAGATGTTGTCGGTCAGGGCGACGGCGACCAGCGCCGAGTCGACGGCGAAGGCGAGATCCATGAACTCGACGGTCGCCACCGTGCGCCAGAACCTGGCCGGGCTCACGTCGAGCGAGGCGGGCAGCGCCTCGTCGTCCAGGCCGCCCTCGGCGGCCGCCGCCTCGGCCTCGGTCTGGCCGCGGCGCGCCGCGGCCAGGTGTCGGACGGCGAGGAAGACGAGGTAGCCGCCGCCCGCGACCTGCGCCCACCACAGCCTGGTCATGTAGGCCACCGAGGCCAGCATGAGGCCTCGCATGACGTAGCCGCCGACGAGGCCGTAAAGCAGGGCGCGCCGGCGGTACCTGTCGGGCAGGGGTCGCACGAGGACGGCGAGGACCATGGCGTTGTCGGCCGACAGCAGCCCCTCGAGCAGGATCAGGGAGCCGACGATGAGAAGGGCTTCGGGGACGGTCATGGCGCGACGATTCTCTCAGGTCGCCGCGCCGCGGCAACCCGCGACGCGGTGACGTTGCGCGGCGCGTCAGCCGGCGCCGAGGCGCGCACCGAGGAGGACGCCGCGGACGCAGGCGCCCGTCACCTGGCGACCCAGATGGTGACCTGGGAGCCCCTCGGCGCCATCGTGCCGGCCGCCGGGTCCTGGTCGATCACCGTGCCAGCGGGTTCCGGGCTGCCCCTCTCCCTTACCCTGACCGTGAAGCCGGCCGCGGTGAGCGTCGCCTGCGCGGTCGCCGAGTCCATCGAGAACACGTCTGGCACCTCGACCAGCTCGGTCGGCGTCGGGCTCGGCGAGGGCGGGCCGCTCGACACCACGATGTCGACGGCTGAGCCCTTGTCGACCTTCGTGCCCTCGGCCGGGCTCTGGCGGATGACCTGGTCGCGGTCGAAGCTCGTGCTCGGCTCGAACTGCACCTCACCCAGCACGAGACCGACCGCGGTGAGCGCCTCGATGGCGTCGGCCCGCGACATGCCGGTCAGGTCGGGCACCGTCACCTGCACCGTGCCGCTGCTCACCCAGTAGGTCACCGTCGCGCCGCGCTCGACCGTCTGGCCGGCGGGGGGGTCCTGGCGGAAGACGCGTCCCGGGGCGACGTCCTCGGAGCGTCCGGTCTTCTTCACGCCCTCGAGCCTGTTCTCTTCCAACCAGGCTGCGACGTCAGCCGCCTTCCACCCGGTGAAGCTCGGCAGCACCAGGGTCTGCGGCCCGCGGCTCACCCAGATGGTCACCGTGGCGCCCTTCCTCAGCTCGGCGCCCTCCTCCGGCGACTGGCGCGCCACGAACCCCGTCGAGACGTCGTCCGAGAAGGTGTCCTTGACGCGGACCGTGAAGCCGGCCTCCTCGAGGACGCGCGTGGCCTGCGCCTCGCTGCGCCCGACCACGCCGGGGACGGCGACGGTCTCGCCGCTCAGCGTCCACCACAGAGCGCCGGCCGCCGCGGCGATGACGGCGAGGAGGAGCAGGACGAGCCACAGGGTGCGCCGCGAGCGCCGGCGCTCGCCCGGCGGCCGGCCTGCGGGCCGCGCCATGACCCTGGTCGCCTCGGTCGGCGTCGCCGCCATGACCTGGGTGCGCTCGGCTTCGAGGTCGTACGCCGAAGCAGTCACGGGGCCGCCGGCCTGCGCGGCGCGCAGGTCGCGGGCGAAGTCTTCGGCCGTCTGGTAGCGCGAGGCCGGGTCCTTGGCGAGCGCCTTCATGAAGATCTTGTTGAGCGTGTAGGGCATGCCGGGGACGAGCTCGGCGGGCTCGACCGGCACCTCGTTGACGTGCTTGAGCGCGACGGTCACCGCGCTGTCGCCCGAGAACGGCACCCGTCCCGTGAGCATCTCGTAGAGGACGACGCCCACCGAATAGAGGTCGGAGCGGCCGTCCACGGCCTCGCCGCGGGCCTGCTCCGGGGCCAGGTACTGCGCCGTGCCCAGGACGGCGCCGGCCTCCGTCATGCCCACGTCGCCGGCGCGGGCGATGCCGAAGTCGGTGACCTTCACCGTCCCGGCGGCGTCGAGCAGGATGTTCTGCGACTTGACGTCGCGGTGGACGACGCCGTGCCGGTGGGCGTAGCCGACCGCGGCGAGCAGGCCGAGGGCGATGTCGAGCGCCTCGCCGCCGTTGAGGCGGCCACGGCGGCGCACCAGGTCCTTGAGGGTCTCGCCCTCCACGTACTCCATGATGATGAAGTAGGTGTGGTCGATCTCGCCCCAGTCGTAGACCGCCACGATGTTCGGGTGGTTGAGCTGGGCCGCCGCCTTCGCCTCGCGGCGGAAGCGCTCCACGAACTGGGCGTCGCCCACGAAGCGCGGCGAGAGCACCTTGAGGGCGACGCGCCGACCCAGGGTGAGGTCCTCGCAGAGGTAGACGTCGGCCATGCCGCCGGCCCCGAGCTTGCGCAGCACGCGGTAGCGGCCGTTCACGACCTGGTCGGGCTGGAAGGCCTCGGTCACGCGGGCGTCTCCTTCTTCGCGTCGATGTCCACGGTGCGCGCTCGACCCGTGCTCGTTGTCTGGTACCACGCCCGTCCCTCGCTCCCTGCCCCGCTCACGGCAGCCGGGCCTCGGCCAGTGCGGCGCGCAGGACGTCGGCGGCGAGCGGCGCCGCCTCGGCCCCGCCCGTCGACAGCGTGTCCTCCACGACGACGGCGACCACGACGCGCGGGTCGGCGGCGGGGGCGAAGCCGATGAACCAGGCGAGGTTGGTGCCGTCGCCGCGCTCCGCCGTGCCGGTCTTGCCCGCGACCTCGACCCCTTCCACGGCCGCCGCAGCTCCCGTCCCCGAGGTGACGACCCGCTGCATCATCTCGTTGAGGGCGAGCGCCGTCGCCGGCTCGATCGCCGTGAGCCACTCCTCGGGCCGGGCCTGCTCGACCACGCGTCCCTCCGCGGTGCGCACCTCGTGGACGACATACGGTCTCATGACCTGGCCGCCGTTCGCCACCGCCGCCGCCACGAGCGCCATCTGCAGGGGCGTGGCCAGCACCTGCTCCTGGCCGCACGCCGCCCAGGCGACGGCGAGCGGGTCCATGGCGGCCTCCGGCGAGAGCAGCCTGCCCTCGGCGTAGCGGCCGCTCGCGGCCACGGTCCCCTCGGGCAGGGCGAGGGGCGGCACCTGCCAGAAGCCGAAGCGCTGCATCGCCTCGACGAGACGCCTGCGCCGCAGCTCGTTGCCGACCTTGCCGAAGGTCGTGTTGATCGACTGCGTGAGCGCCGTCTCAAAGGTGTGTGGACCGAAGACGGCGCCGCCGTAGTTGGTCACCGTGCCGCCGTAGATCACGTACGTGCCGGTGTCGACGAAGCGGGTGGAACGGGTCGCCACCCCGGCCTCCAGCGCGGCCGCCGCCGTGACGACCTTGAAGGCGGAGCCCGGTGCGTAGAGCCCCTGGGTGGGCCGCGAGAGCAGGGGTGCGTCGGGGTCGCTGCTGAGCGTCTCCCAGTCCTGTTCGAGGCGCGCGGGGTCGTAGTCCGGCGCCGAGGCGCTGGCGATGACCGCGCCCGTGCCCGGGTCGAGGACGACGATGCCGCCCTTCTTCCCGACGAGCGCCCGTTGTGCGGCCTTCTGCACCGCAGGCACGAGCGTCGTGACGACGTCGGCGCCGGTGGGCTTGCGCCCGAGCAGCTGGTCGAGCCAGCCCTGCACGCCCAGCGACCGCGCCCGCCCGAGCAGCTCGTCGTTCATCTGCTGCTCCAGGCCGCTGCGCCCGTAGCGCACCGTGTCATAGCCGACGAGTTGCACGGCGAACCCGCCCTGCGGGTAGACGCGCCGGTAGAAGCCGGAACGCCGCACCGAGCGCGCGATGGTCGAGCCGTCGAAGGCGCGGATCTCGCCGCGTGCGATGCGTAGCTCCTTGGCGAGCGCGCGCCGGTTCTCGGGCTGCGCCGCCAGGTGGTCGGCGCGGATGACCTGCAGCCACGTCAGGTTGACGATGACGGCGGCGAACAGGGCGACGCCGACGAGGAAGACGCGTCCGATGGCCCGGTTCACGCGCGCCTCACCCCAGCTCCGCGAGCCGCCGGCGCTCGACGCCGGACCCGGCGCGCACGACGTTGGCGCGGTGCGACACCATGAGCAGCAGCGCGACGAGCACCAGATTGGCCGTGATCGAACTGCCGCCGTAGCTCACGAACGGCAGCGTGATGCCGGTCAGCGGGATGAGCCGCGTCACCCCGCCGAGGATGATGAACGTCTGCAGCCCGAACGCGGTGGCCAGCCCCGCCGCCAGCAGCTTGGAGAAGCCGTCGGGAGCGAGGGTCGCAATCCGCACCCCGCGCCAGAAGAAGAGCAGGAAGCAGAGGACGACGGCGACCGCGCCGACGAGGCCCATCTCGTTGGCGATGGCGGCGAAGATGAAGTCGGTCTGCAGGTCGGGGACGACCGGCTGGCGGTTCGAGTAGAGCAGGAACCCGCGCCCGAAGCCGGCGCCCAGCACGCCGCCGTCGGCGATGGTGAACAGCGACTGGAGCAGCTGGTAGCCGGTGGTCTCGGCGCGCGACCAGGGGTCGAGCCACACGCTGAAGCGGTCGTGCACGTGCGGCACGAGCGCGACAGCCAGGCCCGCCGCGAGCGCGAAGAGGCCACCGCCGATGACCACGTAGACGATGCGCGCCGTCGCCATGTAGAGCAGGGCCACGAACACCGCCATGAACAGCAGGGACATGCCGAAGTCCTTCATGAAGACCAGCATCAGCAGCGAGAGGACCCACATGACGACCAGGGGCCCGAAGTACTTCGCCGCGGGGACGGGCACGCCGAGCACGTGCCGCGTGGGCACCGAGAGCAGGACCTTCTTGTCGTCGAGGTAGCCCGCGAGGAAGACCACGATGGCCAGCTTGGCGAACTCCGAGGGCTGGATCGAGAAGCCGAAGGCGTGAATCCACAGCTTGGCCCCGTTCACCGTCGTGCCTGCGACGATGGTGAGCACGAGCAGGCCCAGACCGGTGGCGCCGATGAGGTAGCGGTAGCGGTCGAGGCGCGCGTGGTCGCGCACCACCACCACGGTGAGCACGAACAGCAGGGCGCCGACCAGCAGCCACTGGCCCTGCAGCAGGGCGAGGGCCGGACGGATGCGGAAGATCTCGGTGAGGCCGATGGCGGCGAGCAGCGCCGTGACCGGCAGGAGGTACGGGTCGGCCTGGGGCAGCAGCAGACGCACGACGACGTGCAGGGCCAGGAAGATGGCCACGAACACCAGCCCGTAGACGATGGAGCGCCGGTCGATCTCGCGAAAGCGGCCGGCGTAGACCGAGACGTAGGCCATCGTGCTGACAGCGCCGGCCAGCACGAGGTAGAGCAGCTCGACGGTGCGCCGGCTCACGGCAGCATCCCCAGGTCCTCGGCGAGGCGCAGGGCGCCCTCCTTTGTGCGCACCCGGCGGGCGTCGACGAGCTCGCGCTGCGCCGGGTCGAGCAGGGCGTAGGCGCGCGTCGTGCGGAGGTAGACGCTGTGCAGCTCGAACGGCCCCACCGACCACGGCAGCCCGCTGAAGACGGCCAGCTGGCCGTCTTCTTGGCCCACGAAGTAGCAGGTGTTCACGACCACCACGCCCACCACGCCGAGCAGGGCGGCCAGGACGAGGACGAGCACGAGGCAGCCGAGGCGGCGGCGGGCGCCGCGAACGGCGCCGGACCGCGCCTCGGCGGCAGGGCGCGAGGCTGATGACGGCGCCTCGGCGGCAGGGCGAGAGACTGCCGACGGCGCCTCGGCT